>ENA-OSCG01000019-OSCG01000019.1-marine-sediment-metagenome-genome-assembly--contig:-NODE-19-length-31535-cov-8.447395_pt1 | contig 31535 bp, 28 predicted proteins | sample MGYA00237880_ERZ529332 | MGnify/ENA primary metagenome ERZ529332 (study PRJEB26373, sample SAMN05710708) | marine sediment metagenome | biome: marine; feature: ocean trench; material: sediment... | reverse complement strand
TGGGCGAGGATTCGGAATATCTGGTTATTGACCGGGGCGGCCCCGGGGAAAACTGTGATGAGCACCGCCTGGAACAGGAGCTGGTTTTGCATCCATGAGTCCGTTGGTTTCGGTGGCTATGTCTGTACGCGAAGAGATTGGTGTTGTGAGAAAACTGAAAACCCTTAAATGCCTGTTACTCCAGTCCGGGTTGCTGTGGGCGGACGCGCAGGCCAACCGGCACAAGCTGGAAGCCATTGTTCGTGCGCAAGGGGCCGGTTGTGACATTGCGGTATTTCCTGAAACCTTTACCAGCGGGTTTTTAGGCGATACGCCGGAGAACCGGGAAGGCATGGATGGCCCGACCCTGAACTGGATGCAAGAGCTGTCTGGCGAGTTGGACTGCGTACTCTGTGGCAGCGTGGCCATAGCGGTTGAAAGCAGCACGGTAAACCGCTTCTTGTGGGTGCAACCGGATGGCATCGTGCAGTATTACGACAAACGCCACCTGTTTGCCTTCGGTGGTGAAAACGAGCGCTATGTGGCCGGCACGATGCGAAAAATATTTCATTACCGCGGCTGGCGTATATGTCCGCAGATTTGTTATGACCTGCGATTCCCGGCCTGGTGCCGCAACCGCGATGACTATGATGCCCTGATATTCGTTGCGAACTGGCCGGAGCCGAGAACTGCAGCCTGGACCGCGTTGCTGAAGGCGCGAGCGATTGAGAACCAGTGTTATGTGATCGGCGTTAACCGCAGCGGCTCGGATCCGCGCGGCATGAGTTACGCTGGTGGCAGTGCCGTGTATGATCCGCTGGGTGAGATCGTGCTGGATTTGGGAACCCAAGAGAGCAGTGGGATTGTCACGGTTGAATTGGCAAGAGTTGCACAGATTCGCACTGAATTACCCTTCCAGCAGGACGCCGATGACTTTGAGTTGCCCGGAGCCTAGGCTCCTAGCGCTCAGACAACCACCTCCACAGCGCGCCCCGTGGTAATTGTTTGCCGGTGATGTTTCCCATCAGTGAATGGGCGTCAAACAGGGTCCAGAGCATCTCTCTGCGGGCATCATCACGGCCGGCAAACAACAAGCGATCATTTATCAGCAGCTCAGTGGCTGGCCCAGGCAGGAAAATTCTCTGCGCGCCGCGCTCAAGGGTCAGACAAACGCAAGGCAGTTCTTCACCTTCTTCACTGCGACTGTTGCGGGTAATATGCTCGAGGTTGGCGCCGCTGGTCTTCGTCCGTACAAAACGCAAATGTCTGGCTATTTCCCCCCTTAGCTCCAAAACCCAGATATTGGGAGCACGATTTTTCAATACATCTTTTAGCCTGGCCGCAGTCCGCTCAGCGAAGGCGTCGTCAGACCTGATCAGATGTTGCATGAATGATTGCAGCAGCGGTGTGCTGACAACGGACAAAATCCGCCGCGCCACGATCAGGCTGCGACGCGCCACCAGGTTTGCTTTCGAGCTGTCAAACAATTCATCATGCTGGCGTCGTTCCTGACGGGCGATGAAAAAGAGGTCAGGGTTCAGATGGTGTGCCGTCATAATGATGGATAGATTGTCTATGTCGTCACCGGTGGCGGCAATAACGCCCACCGCAGTATCAATGCCCGCTTCAGTCAGTGTGTGCGCTTCGGTTCCCCGCCCGAGAATTGAGTGCTCATGGCCCGGCAGCCTGTCGGGGTGCACTTCAACGACTGTAACGGGCATACCGCTTTGTTCCAGTTGCGCTACCATGAGTGCACCAAAACGCCCGGCACCGCAAACAATCCAGCGTCCGGCAGGTGGTTTTACGACTTCACGAAGTTCGCTGCCGGGCACGCTGATCAGCCAATCCTGGACCAGGTATTTCACCGGTGAACTTAATGCCAGGGATAACCGTTCCGCAAATATGCGGTAGGGGTTAACAATAGAATCAGTACCGAATGAAGCCATGTTGTCGCAGACCCGTTGATTTTCACTGCGCGCCAGTACGGTCAGCTCCGGCCGCAGTAATTTTACCGTGATGGCGACGGTCAGGTTGACATGATCATCATTGGTGGTAGCGATGACACCTTGACAGTTGTCGTGATACAGGCCCGCCATTTCCAGCATTTGCCGGTCTCTTGAGCGCCCAACCAGCGCTGGAACATGGGCGTATTCATCTTCCAGCATCATCATGCGAACGGTATTTTCATCCCTTTCTATCACGACTGCCCGAATCCCGCGCGCCAGCAGACCGGAAACGGTCATGGAACCTGTATTGCCAAAACCGCAGACGATATAAAAAGGTTCCTTCAGCGATCTGACCTGCCTGATGAAGCGGTTGCGGCGAAATGCCGCCTGGAACTGTTTGTCAAGGACCAGGCCCAGCAACGTACCAATCGAGTACAGCCATGCGACAACATTGGGTAACAGCAGGGCATAGACCACCATGCGTTGGGTGGCGGTGAAACTATACGGTATTTCACCGAATCCAATCGTTGTCTGCAGTATCGCTATAAAATAGGCAGCATCGAGAAAGCTCATTTGGAAAGGGCGGCCGGCATCATCCACACCAGTGACCGAGACCATGGCAAGCGTAGAGAAAAAGTAAACCAGTATCAGGATGATCAGCGGCTTGCGCATGCGCCGCATCGTCATCCAGACAACGTCATTCCTTGGTGTGTGACGTGGCAAGACCGTAACTAGCGGCGAATACTGATGGTTTCAGCAATCAGCAGGGTAACGGAAACCAGGTTAGCCAGTAAGGCTCCTCCTGACAGCGAAACAATGCGGGAAATGGCTTCTGGCGTGATGCCGAACTCAGAAACACTGGAGGCCCAGGTCCACAGGCCCGCAGCGATCAGCAATTGCAGATCAGCGACCAGGCTGGTGGCGAGTAACACGGCACCCATTTGAGACCGGTCGCCGAATTTCATGATGGTTGCAATCAGGCTGACGGCCAATGCAGCGGCCAGCTCCATGCCGTCGTGGTGGTCCGGGTTGTCAATATCGCCGATAAAAAACCCGAAATTCAGGGTGAGGGCCAAAACGATAAAAAAGGCAAACACTACTTTTTCGAAATTCACGGTGGATATACTCCCTGTTGGTTCCGCTCGGTCAATACTACTCTATAGCACAGGATAGCTGCCGGAGGTATCCGGCCCGCCGGCCGCGCGCCCTGAACATGCCGGTGCTGATCCTATAAAAATACCTGTTCCGCCAAACTCACTCGCTATCAATTGCGTTGACTAAGACCAGTGCACCCAGGAACGGCGTATCGAAATATTGCATGTGTCCAGTGCGGATTTGCCGGTGCTGTTGCAAAGAATATACGTTGTAGCCAGTGCTTTTGCTGATGTTGTTGCCGTTTCCGCTCCCGTCCGGGGGTGCCGGCTCATTGGCATTGAAAAAAATCAACTGAGTGCCCGGTCGTGGTGTCTCCTGGCGATATTCCAGGTCCAGGTAGAGATGCAAAAAACGGCTGCGCCTGAGTTGCAGGCTGCCGTCGAGCCGGTAAAGGGAACTGACATAAGCACCCAGCGAATCGGCGGCGGCAAGATCTGCAATCATGATGTTTGTCGGTGGACGCAATTGCTCATCCAGCAACATTTCATCGTGTATGTGCATCGGTGGATAGTAGTCCGTGCGGTTTTGCTGCCAGGCTACAAATAGCAATGGCTGGTATTCCCCGCTGGACTTGAGGCGTCTCCAGATCGCATCCATAGAGCTGCTTTTTTGGGCAATGGCTACCAGATCGTCCGGCAAATCGGCATCTTCCAGGGCTGGAAACTGAGAGAAACTGCGCAACTCTTCAGCCCAGTCCGGATCAGCCCAGTCCGGATCAGCACTAACCGCCAGGTTCCGAAAAATGATTATTTCAACACGATATGCACCAGACTCGGCCAGGGCCGCGGCACTTATCAGTAGTAACAGTAACGGAAGCAGTCGTTTCATTATGCTCAGTTTAAATACTTTTCCTTCGCGATGTAGGAGGGACCAGCTTGCTGGTCGCGATTCTTAAATTCAGTGCAAGCCCAAAGTAATCGCGACCAGCAAGCTGGTCCCTCCTACCTGACATCATGTTTTGAGTTTCTCCAAAATCTCAGCACTGATCCGGATGCGCTCATCAGCAGACTCTTCCCCAATCAAAATGTTCAGCCTGTGTGGCCCCTGTAATTTGTAATCAAAAGGGTGTTTCTGAATCATCTCAAGTAGTGCAGCAGGATTGGCCCGGGTATCCCCGGTGAATTCCATATGTCCGCCTGTTGCCCCGAAGTCGATGCGACTCACACCGATGGCGCGTGCTTTCTGGCGCAGTTCGGCGACCTTGAAAAGGTACTTTGTCTGCGCCGGCAGCAAGCCGAAGCGATCGATCATTTCGACTTGCAAATCCCTCAGACCTGTCTCATCACGGGCGCCGGCAATCCGTTTATACAAGGTCAGGCGCGTGTGGATATCAGCCAGCCAGTCTTCCGGAATCAGGGTCGGAACATGCATCTCCACTTCTGTGTCCTGTCGCAAACTGCTTTCAAGATCAAGTTCTTTGCCCTCGCGTATTGCCGCTACGGCACGAGCCAGTAACTCGCTGTACAGGCTGAATCCCACAGACTGGATTTCGCCACTTTGTTCATCGCCCAACAGTTCGCCTGCCCCACGAATCTCGAGATCATGGGTGGCCAGGGTAAAGCCGGCTCCCAGTTCTTCAAGCGCTGCGATCGCTTCCAGCCGTTTGCGGGCATCGCGGGTCATGCTGCGTTCATCGGGGATGACCAGATAGGCATAGGCACGATGATGGGAACGGCCGACGCGGCCTCGCAACTGGTGCAGCTGGGCGAGTCCGAACTTGTCAGCGCGGTTGACGATGATGGTATTGGCGGTTGGAACATCGATGCCGTTTTCTATAATGGTGGTACAAACCAACACATTGAAACGCTGGCGGTAAAAATCCAGCATGACGTTTTCAAGCTGACGCCTGGGCATCTGGCCGTGTGCTACGCGGATGCGGGCTGCAGGAACCAGTTCGCCTATTTCACGCGCCATCCGCTCTATGCTGCGCACTTCGTTGTGCAGAAAAAAGGTCTGACCTCCACGTTGGATTTCACGTTGCAGGGCTTCACGAAGCAGTGCGCTGTCCCATTGTGAAACCAGAGTTTTGATCGCCAGGCGGCGTGCCGGTGGGGTAGCAATAATTGACAGGTCACGTATGCCTGACATCGCCATGTTCAATGTGCGCGGAATCGGTGTCGCAGTCAGCGTCAGCAGATCCACTTCGGCGCGCAGTTGTTTCAGCCGTTCCTTCTGGCGAACACCGAAACGCTGTTCTTCATCAACAATAACCAGGCCGAGCTGCTTGAATTTAATGCTTCGTTGCAGCAGCTTGTGGGTGCCGATCACGATATCCACTGTGCCGTCTGCAAGACCTTTGAGCACCGTATCCTGCTGCTTGCCGGTGCGGAAACGGCTCAATAATTCTATGCGCACGGGCCAGTCGGCAAACCGGTCGCTGAAAGTGGAAAAATGTTGTTGGGCAAGCAGGGTGGTCGGCACCAGCAAGGCCACTTGCTTGCCTCCATGCACAGCGACAAACGCCGCCCGCAAGGCGACTTCGGTTTTTCCAAAGCCCACGTCACCACAGACAAGGCGATCCATCGGCCGGGTGGCAACCATGTCCTCCAGCACTGCGTCGATCGCCCGTTGCTGATCCGGGGTTTCTTCATAAGGGAAGCCGGAGCTGAACTCGGCATACAAGGGTCTGTCGATAGTGAAATCGAAACCTGTCAGGGCCTGTCTGCGTGCGTACAAATCCAGTAGTTCAGCCGCGACATCGCGGACCTTTTTAGCTGCGCGCTTACGGGCTCTCGCCCATTGTTCGCTGCCGAGGCGGTGCAGGGGAGCAGTTTCAGATGCGCCGCCGGTGTAACGGCTGATGAGTTGCATAGACATCACCGGTACATACAACTTGTCTTCGCCGGCGTATTCCAGCATCAGGAATTCTGCTTCGCGGCCGTCAATCTGCAATGATTGCAGGCCACGGTAACGGCCAATGCCGTGATCTTCATGTACCACCGGATCGCCCGGCTCAAGGTCTGACAGGCTGCGGATGATTGCCTCAGGATCACGCTCGGAAAGTTTACCGGTAGTGCCGGGTCGAACCCGGCCGCCGAATAGCTGACTTTCAGTCAGGACAGCAATATCGGAGCCGGCTACAAAGCCCTGCTGCAAAGGTAAAACAACCAGTCCAAGCCGGGCTCCGGATGTCAGGAACTCAGTCCATGAGTCAAACCGTTGTGGCTGTATGCCAAATGCCTGCAGGGTATTCGCCAGCACTTCCCGCCGTCCGGTCGTATCGGCGGCGAACATAATTCTGCCGGCAAAATCATGGGTAAATGCGAGCAAGGCCGCCGCCGGTTCATTGCCACGCTCATGGATGCGCAGGTCGGGCGCCGGCTGGGTATTGAATAACACGGCGTTGGCAGATTGCCGGCCAGCTTCGAGCAGGTCGATGGTCTTGAATTTACCCAACTGTTTGTGCGCCTCCCGGGCGCTGAAAAACAGTTCCAGCGGATCCAAAACCGGGCGTTGAACATCATGGCGGCGCTGTTCCCAGCGATCCTGGGTAGCCGACCAGAAATCAAGCGCAGCTTTTTCGATACCGTGCTGCGCAATCACCAGCGGTTCGGCCGGCAGGTAGTCGAGCAGGCTTTCGGTATTTTTAAAAAACAGTGGCAGGTATTGCTCCAGTCCCTGCGGGTGGCTTCCGTGGCGCAAATCCTGGTACAGCGTGACATTGCGGGTGTCGACAATAAAGCGGTAACGGAAGGCTTTACGGAAATTGTCAAAAGAAACATCGTCACAGGGGTATTCACGTGCCGGCAGCAAGTCAAACCGTTGCAACTCCGCGGTGGAGCGCTGGGTTTCCGGATCAAACTCCCGTAAGGAATCTATCTCTTCATCGAACAGGTCGATCCGCAGCGGCAATTTTCTGCCGGTCGGGAACAGGTCGATTACGGATCCGCGTACGGCAAACTGGCCAGCCTGGTACACCGGATCAGCATGGCTGTAACCGGCTTGTAGTAACTGCCGGCGAAAATCATCAATGACCAGGGTTTGTCCGGTTCTGAGCTGAATGTTCTGGCCCAATGCATGTGTTTTTGGTGGCAAACGCTGCATCAATGTGGCCACCGGTACAATCAGCAGGCCTCGACTCAGCCGGGCCAGAGCGGCGAGCGTGGCGAGCCGTTCCGCAATGATATCCGGATGGGGTGAGAACGGATCATAGGGCAGGGTTTCATGGTCCGGGAAATGGAAAACTGGCAGGTCGCCGTCGCTGAACAGGTGAATATCCTGTTCTAACAGCTGTGCCTGGCGGCTTGAGCGGGTGACCACAAGCACAATGCCGTCGTGTGCACGGGCGGCGGACAACAGGGCCAGGGCGGTGCTACTGCCGTACAGCCCCCCCCAACTGATCGAACTCGCAGCAAAGCTCGCCTCAAGCGGGCCTGGAGGGCTCATTACCCTGTTTGTGGTTCGTACGACAGCTTGCCGTAGAACCTGAGTATAAGCCAGAGTATGGCCAGCCCAAGCGACATACCGATCCACCAGGGGGAACCCAGCGCGGTCATGATACTGCCGGTCAGGATTGCGATACTACCCACCACTATTGCGTAGGGCAGCTGCGTTCGAACATGCTCCATATGGTCACAACCCGACGCCAGTGACGACAGGATGGTGGTATCAGAAATGGGTGAGCAATGATCTCCCCACACGGCACCGGCCAGGATGGCCGACACCGCCGAATACAAAATGTGCATGTGTTCAGGCCCCGTTTGCCCCTGGGCAGTCATCACTGCCCAGGTGAGTGGCATGGCCAGCGGGAATAATATCCCCATGGCACCCCAGCTGGAACCGGTGGCAAAAGCAGTGGCTGCTGCAAGTACGAACACCATCGCGGGCAATATAAATACCGGCAGAGAATCACCAAGAATGCTGACCAGGAAATCGGCTGTTTTCAATATATCGGTTACTTCGCCCAGCGACCAGGCAAGAATCAGGATGATCATTGCCATTAGCATGGAGCGGGCACCGTGGAACCACGCATTGACGACTTCTTCAAGGTCCATGATTTTCTGGCCCATACTCAGCAATGCGGCAGCCATCATGGAAGCCAGCGAAGCCCACATCAGGGCCGCGTATGAATCGGCATTGCCAATGATGTCCTGTAGTGTCGGCTCTGCGATATCAGCCACGGCTTGCTTGCCGGTCGCATACAGCCCGATCAGAACACCCAGGACCATCACCAAGATGGGAACATAAGCATTGAATGCACGCTGGGGCTTGCCGTCAACCGGTTTCAGGTCGTTTGCTTCCTGGTTGTTGTCAGTGACCGTACCCGGGGGTTCAGAACCATGTTTCTGTGCGCGGCGTTCAGCCTCCAGCATGGGCCCAAAGTCACGTCCACTGGCGGAAACCATGAATACAAATGCAATCGCCATAATCGGGTAAAAACTATAGGGAATGGTGTTGAGGAATAACAGGTAGGCTTCGGTATCAAGACCCGGCATCTTGCTGATCGAGTCCCCGATCAGGCCGATTTGATAGCCAATCCAGGTCGTTACAATTGCAATGCAGGCCACTGGTGCGGCGGTTGAATCCACGATGTAAGCCAGTTTTGCCCGGGAAACACGCATTGAATCGGTCACCGGTCGCATGGTGTTTCCCACCACCAGGGTATTGGCATAGTCATCAAAAAATATGGCAAGCCCCAACGAAGCAGTGGCCAGGCAGGCATGCCGGGCGGAATCTGCCCATTTGATAATGTGGTTAACGATGCCCTGCATCCCACCATTGCGGGAAATAATGCCTACCATGCCACCTATCATCATGGAGAAAAGCACAATCGCGGCATGATCAGGATTTGACAATGCATTGGCCACATACACCTGAAAAGTATCCAGCAAACCGGTCCATAGTCCGACCAGTCCAAAGTCATTGATGGCCCAGGCGCCCATCCAGATGCCCAGAAACAGCGCTGGAACCACACGTTTGAAAGCCAGTGCGACCCCAATCGTCAGCACCGGAGGTAACACCGCGATCCAACTGCCTGCGATCTGGGGTTCTGTGTCGGCAGCAGTTGCGATGGTGCTGAAAAATAAAAGAGAAACTACATAAACTAAATTACTTATCTTACTGTTATTATTCATTAATGTGTTTCCATTATGACCGTCAATGCCTGCTTGACGCGTTTTCCAAATGTTTTAAATTCGGCTTCATGCAAGGCGTACATGCCCAACCATGTCTTTTCTGCGTCGCGTGCTTCAGCCGTTGCCGGCTGCTTTACAGATTCACCCGACATTGATTCAGCCAGGCGGTCAACCTGGTATTGCATGCGCTGCTGCCGATCTTCCTCCGGGGACTGCAGGCCGGCAACAAATTCGAGTCGGATACACAGCAACCGTGCTTTCGCCTGCAGATCCTCCACATCATCTTCAGCGGCGTCGGGTGTCTTACCGGCCAGGATATCCCCATAGGTCTTGTCCATTGCAATTTCCAGGGGGGCATCAGAGCCACCTTCGGGCCAGGCCTTATTTACTTTAGTCTGGGTTTTTTTGCGGATGGCACCTTTGGCTGTTTTACCGGTAACCGTCAACTCGTGCAGCAGTGCAGATTTCAGCCACCAACGCTCGCGGTCGGCATTTACCTGTCGCTGTTGGGCTTGTTTCACCTGTTGCCGGTAGTCCGCCACCATCGCCTGGAAAGATGCCAACAATTTACGCTCAGGGTGTTCAATGTCTTTCCAGCAGTCCTGCAAGCCCTGGACAAGTCCGTGTTGCGCAGATAAATCATCTTCAGACTTGAGTATGATTTTTAATTGTTCACACAGTGATTTTTGTGCGGCCAGTCTTTGCTGCTTTGCGGCCCGGATGGTTTCCTGCTGCTGTTTCTGTTCCTCGAACAATGGATCCAGGTGTTGACGGAACTGGTTCCACAGTTCCTGTTCCTTGCTGCGCCACAGGCTGCCTGCGGCCTTCCAGTTTGATTGCAGCGACTTGGCCTGGGCTATTGCCTCGCTGCGTTCCGCCAGGTGTATCAGCTGGCTGGCGGAACGGATCAATTTCATTTTTTCTTTTTCTACCGTTTGGTAACGGTCCTGCATGATATGGTGTGCTTTATTCAGCGCAGCTTTTAATTGCCGGGCAAAAGCGTGGCGTTGTTTCGCCGGTACGTTATTCAGGTCGTGCAGTTTTCTCCGGCCCCGGGCCATGGCCTTGCCAAGCGCCGTCCAGTCCTGTGAACCCGGTTCTGCCAGTTGCTCCAACTCTGTACAAAAGGTAGCCAGGGATTGGGCATGGCGCGACTGGATTTCACTGCGTTTTTCGAGATATGGCTTTGCTGTATCAAAAGCCACATGGCCTGCAGCGTTGAACTTTCGCCACATCCAGGGTGCAGCAGCAAAGTGTTTGTCACCGGGGATTTGTTCGCTGTGTTCCAGCGTTTTCCATTCTGCCTGCAGACTTTTGACGCGGTCGAGCAGCGCATCCGGATGCAGGTCGGCGGCTGGCAGTACTTCCATTTCTGCAATCAGACGTTTGCGGATTTTGTTGTTGGACCAATGATGCCATTCACGCAATTCACGCAAACGGCCCTGCATTCCCGACATTTTCCTGTTGATCTGTTGCCAGCCCTTGTGATTGCCATGTCCCTTTGCCGAGCGTTGGATTTTTGCGCGGGTTTCAAGCGCCTTGTGCAACTCGCCTTGCTCCAATTCGTGGCCCAGCTGGGTCAGCAACGCTTCTGCCTCGCCCAATTCCTGTGCAAGTTGCTTGCGTTGCTGGTCGAGTGCTGCCGCAAGCTTTTGGGCTGCCTGTGCCTGCTCCTGAGCGGCTCGCTGGGCGGCAGCAGTTTGCGAGGGTGCTACTTCCCCGACCGGTTTTGCTTCCGGTCTTGATTCAATCACTGCGGTTTTCTCAGCTGAGGTAATCGTCGCTGGTGCCGCAAGGCGTTCGCAAATACGCCGGTATCGGTCTGCCATGTCCGGGCTGGCCATTTTGGCTATGTGTTGCCATGCGGTGCGCAGGGTTTCGATCGCTTTTGTATCTTTATTACCTGCTGCAATGGCGAGATGTTCCAATGCAGTGCAGATTTTGAGCGCCTCGCTGCGAACAGCCCCGGGATCAGCCTTTTCCAGCAGTTCTGCGTGCAAACGCTGCTGCAATTGTGTATAAAGCGCTTTGTCACGCTTTCTCAGACTATCGATGACACGTTTAAGCGTTGTATGCTGCGTTATCCTGCTGGCGGCAAAGCGACGGTTTTCCGCGTCGCTGTCTCGAATGCAGCAATCCCCCAGCAAACCCTGGCGTTCAACCTTTGCCAACGCAGCACGGCGCAATTCAGCCTCGGGGGCATGGCTCGCGAGATGCTCGATCAGCTTTCTGTCTGCCGAACTGTTGACCACCTGCATGCGCAATTCAAGCGCAGGTCGGGATTCATCGGAGGAGGAGGATAACTGACGCATACGCTCTTCCAGCAGGGTTTTTACACTGGGGTCGGGGTCACTGCCGTACAGTTTTAAAATATTTTCCAGCTGATGCAGACGTTTGATTGCAGCGCATCGTACCCGGCTGTCGTCATCACTGCCGGCGATTTCGACCAGACTGCTGATGAGCTCCGGGTCCTGTTCCGTGGCAACCGCTGCCAGGCGGATGTCGACATCTTTGTGTTCCCATTTGGGCTTAAATAAACGTTGTTTCCAGTTCATTTCTCTCAGGCTGCCCGTTTGGATTGAGCCAGGAAGTGCTGCTCCAACAATCGGAACTGCTGTTGTGGAGTTTGCACACGTTTTAATGCATAGAGTACGCGTTCTGAGCCGGGGCAGTTGTTGAGATACCAGCCGATGTGCTTGCGTGCGACACGCACACCCACGTGATCGCCATAAAATTGATGCAAACGCGCCAGATGCTCACACATCACCGTGTAAATTTCTTCTGCGCCCGGTGGTGCCAGTTCTTCACCGCTCTGCAGGTAATGATTCAGTTGCTGGAATATCCACGGGTTGCCCTGTGCTCCGCGGCCTACCATCAAACCCTGGGCACCGGTGTATGCAAGTACATCATGGGCTTGCCGGGCGGTAGTGATATCGCCGTTGGCAAAGACCGGTATGGAAATATTGTCGCAGATGTCACGGATGGTCGCGTATTCAGCTTCACCACGGAATCGTTGCGCACGGGTCCGGCCGTGGACTGCGAGGGCGGAAATCCCACATTGCTCAGCGATCTTTGCGATTTCAACACCATTGCGGTTTTCACTATGCGGGCCGGTGCGGATTTTAAGCGTAACAGGCACATCGACCGCTGCCACCACCGCAGAAAGTATTTGTGCTACCAGCGTCGTGTTTGACAGCAGGGCAGATCCTGCTGCTTTCCTGCATACTTTTTTGGCCGGACAGCCCATATTGATATCAATGATCTGTGCGCCGAGGCCGACGTTATAGCGGGCCGCTTCGGCCAGCCAGTGTGGATCACTGCCGGCAATCTGCACAGCAACAGGTGTGGCTTCACCAGCAAAGTCACTGCGCCATATGGATTTCCGGGTGTTCCGCAGGCCAGGGTTAGCTGCGATCATCTCAGTAACCACGTAGCCGGCACCCAACTCGCGACATAACTGGCGGAAAGGCCGGTCAGTAACCCCTGCCATGGGTGCCAGCGCGATGGGATTGGCTAAGGTATATGGTCCGATTTGCATACAATATTCAAAACTAACTCAAGGCTTCAAAAATCTGAAAGCCGGCCACCCAGGTGCCGATGGCAGAGCCCAGGTTGGAAAAGAAGAATACCAGTAATATGCGTGTGGCCGGGTTTTTGAACCAGCCTTTCAAAGTAGTAACGTCATCGCGCAGCCTTTCCAGATCGGCAATCCTGGGCTTACGCAAAGCGGATTCCACCAGGCCAGTGACCATGCCGGCCGCAACGGCAGGGTTTAGTGAAGTCAACGGTGCTGCAATCATCGCGCTAAGAATGGTCAGGGGATGGGCCCGTGCAATCAGCGCCCCCAGTGCAGCCAGGCCGCCATTGATCAAAACCCACAGGGTGACCAATTGCCAGCCGAGCTCAGGGCTACGCGAAAACCCGATCCAGAAGCCGGTTAAAATGACAACAGCAATCAGCCACGGAATAAACTTCAGCCAGCGTGTCGGACGTGGCAAATGTGACAGTTCATCCACTTCAGCTTGCGGATCCCGCTGCTCTGTCGCCAGGCTTTTTGCCAGGCCCTGGAGATGGCCTGCACCGATAATAACGAGGATTCGTTTACCCGCATTAGCTGCATTTTCCTGTCGAAGACGCGCTGCCATAAAGCGGTCGCGCTCTCCGATCAGTGCCTCATACAGCTCGGGTGAGTGCTCGGCAAATTCCGTGAATGTGGACTCCAGGATATCGCCCTGCTTGAGTTTTTCGATTTGTTGTTCATCAATTTCTTCAGAACTGACGGTGCTCATTACCAGTCCCGCCGACAACATGATGCGTTTGTACCATGGCACTGCATGGTAGCTGCGTTTCAGGGTGGTTGCCAGGTCACGGTCGATCAGCTGCAAAGGCAGGTCAAGCGCGTCAGCAGCATCAGCGGCTGCCTTGAGTTCTGCGCCCGGCTCGATACCAAATTGTTCGGCAATCCGCCGTTGATATGCACCCAGTGCCAGGTTCGCCATAACCAGGCCTGCTTTTTTCTCACGAATAATGCGATACAGGTCCATGTCCTGCCATTGCTGCTGCCTGGTCAGGGCCTGGTGCCGGGCAGGACACAATTCCACTGCGATGGCATCAAACTCACCGCTGGTGGCCATGTTTGTTACCGCTGTAACGCTGGCACGGGAAACATGGGCCGTGCCCAGCAAGACATAGTGGACACCATCGCGGGTGATCTCCCGCATGGGTTGATCTGCGATGGGCGTTTCCGCATTTTTGGGCGTTAATGAAGTGTCGAAATCAGGCATTCAGTCATGAGCGCCCCCATCGGGACCGCTTGCGCTTTGCAAGGGCGCTAGGATAGCGCAGAAGCGATTGTAATGTGTGTTTTTCTATGCCTTTTCTATTATGGCGCCCGGATGCAAAACGCTGAACAAAACCAGGTTATATTCAAAATAGACACTGTATTTGTTGTAATCCCAGCGCGTAATAGGTGGGTCTCCCACTGCAGAATATTGTTTGGCTGGTGAGCCATGCCTGGCCTCGACAGTTGCTTTACTTTGCCCGTTTGCAGGCAGGTTCATGCGCGCTGACTGGCGCACTTCATCAATGAGCAGCACGTCTGCGGCGACGGTTTGAATGGTAAAAGCCAGTGTTATCGCCAGCACGATCCGTGTCATTGCCTTGCTCCACTTCGGTCTTTGTTGAGGGGGTCAGAATACCATAAGCTGAGCAGGTGGCGAAGCTGGTCCGGCCTACACATTCTGCTTCAGCAAGCGTAAATATGATTGATAGCGCCATGCCAGGATATGCCCATCGGAAACCGCCTGCTTGATCGCACAATCCGGCTCGGATGCATGCACACAGTCATTGAAACGGCACTGGCGCATTAGTGGTTTGAACTCTTTAAACCCTGCTGCAAGTTCATCATTATCCAGCTTCCATATGCCATATTCCCACACACCCGGTGAATCGATCAGGAACCCGCCATCAGTAAACTGATACAACTTTGTCGAGGTCGTTGTATGCGTTCCTTTTCCAGTGGCGCTCGACAGGGCACCGGTCTGAATATCCAGATCGGGCAAAAGCTGATTGATGAGCGATGACTTACCGACACCAGACTGGCCCACCAGGATGCTGGTGCGGCCTTTGAGGACCGGCTGAAGCTCGGCAATGCCCGGTGCAGCTTTGCAGGAAGTTCGCACCACGGTATAGCCCAGCGCCTCATAGTCCGGCAGGTGCTTGAGTACTGTTGCCCCGGCAGCAGATTCATCTTCGGGGACATCCAGATCGGTCTTGTTCAAGACGATAAGCGGCTCAATTCCCAGGCTGTGCACGGCCAGCAGGTAGCGCTCTAAAAGATCGCGTGAAGGCAGGGGGGTGGCTGCGATCACAATTGCAACCTGGTGAAGGTTGGCTGCAATGACGTGTCGACGCTGGCGTTCATCCGCCCTTACAAAGGTGTTTTTGCGTGGCAGTATGGATTCCACCACCAGTGAGTCATCATCGGCGCGGCCGACCATAACCCGGTCACCACAATAGGGTCGTCCTACCTTACGGCGAAATTTACAGCGCTGGCGCTGGCCACCGGGCAGTAGCACAACACCCTGACTGCCATAAGACACCAGCATGAGGGCTTGCGTGGTTTCGGCGGTCGTCAATGGATGTGTTCAGTCAATTGCATTGCCCTATTGTACCTGCTGATTGTGGTTTGAGCATGGCGCACAGCAGCAATGGCCGGTATAGTACACAAAACACCGAGTGATGGTTTTATGTTCGCAGACAAAAGCAACCGGCTGATCTGGATCGACCTGGAAATGACAGGTCTGGATACCGATGAAGATACCATCCTGGAGATCGCCACCATCGTGACGGACTCCGAGTTGAACGTGTTGGCAGAGGGTCCGGTTTGCGCCATCCGTCAGGATGACAAGGTTTTGAAAGCCATGGATGACTGGAATCGCAGTCACCATACGGATTCAGGACTTTGGCAGCGGGTCACAAACAGCCGTTACAACCTGCGTGAAACGGAGCTGACGACGATCCGTTTTCTGGAAGATTGGGTGGAGAAAGGGGTCTCACCGATGTGTGGCAACAGTATCTGCCAGGATCGCAGATTTTTGCATCGCCTGATGCCGGAACTGCTGGACTGGTTTCATTACCGCAACCTGGATGTCAGCACACTCAAAGTCCTGGCCGGTCGCTGGATGCCGGCTTCAACGGCGAACTACGACAAAGCCAATCGCCATGAAGCGCTGTCTGATATCCGCGAATCTATCGAAGAATTACGCTACTACCGAAAATTTATGGGTGACTTTGGTGGCCTGGACTCCTAATTTTTAGTCCTGGCTTGCGCCAGTCTCAGCCATGTCTCGACCACGGTGTCCGGGTTTAATGACATGCTTTCAATGCCACAGTCCATCAGCCATTCGGCCAGGTCGGGGTGATCCGAAGGACCCTGGCCACAGATTCCAATATATTTGCCGCGAGCTTTGCAGGCATTGATCGCCATGGACAGCAGGGCCTTGACTGCATCATTGCGCTCATCGAATAAGTGCGCGATTTCGCCTGAATCACGGTCCAGGCCCAGGGTTAGCTGGGTCAGGTCGTTTGAGCCGATGGAAAAACCGTCAAAAATATCCAGAAATTGATCCGCCAGCAAAGCATTGGAAGGCAGTTCGCACATCATGATGATTTTGAGCTCGTGCCTGCCCCGTTCCAGGCCAAAGCCCCGCATCACATCAATTACTTCGCGGGCTTCATCGGTGGTACGAACAAACGGAACCATGGCCCAAACGTTTTTCAGCCCCATGTCCTCCCGGACCTTGCGCAAGGCGCGGCATTCAAGTTCAAAACAATCGCGGAATTCGTCAGATATATAACGACTGGCGCCGCGGAATCCCAGCATCGGGTTTTCCTCCAACGGCTCATAGTCACGACCACCGATCAGGTTGGCGTATTCGTTCGATTTGAAGTCCGACAGCCTGACGATGACAGGGTTTGGCGCAAATGCTGCAGCGATCGTGGCAATGCCTTCGGTCAGACGTGCTACATAAAATTCAACCGGACCGGCATAACCGGCCATGCGCCGATCAATCTGGTCACGGATATCGCTGGGCTGATCATCGTATTCTAATAAAGCCCTGGGGTGCACACCGATCATGTGGTTGATGATGAACTCCAATCTCGCCAGGCCGACACCGGCATTGGGAATACGGGAGAAATCAAAGGCCCGGTCTGGATTGCCAACATTCAGCATGATCTTCAGTGGCGCTTCCGGCATGGCCTGCAGGTCGTCACGCTGGACAGTGAATTTCAGCTTGCCGGCGTAGACAAACCCGGTTTCACCTTCAGCGCAGGAAACCGTGACGTCGGTGCCGTTCGGAATCACCGTCGAGGCATTTCCGCAGCCAACCACCGCCGGGATACCCAGTTCACGCGCAATGATGGCTGCATGGCAGGTGCGCCCGCCGCGATTGGTGACAATGGCAGCGGCGCGTTTCATCACCGGTTCCCAGTTGGGGTCGGTCATATCAGTGACCAGCACGTCACCCGGTTGTACTTCAAACATATTATCGACGGAATCGATCACGCGGGTTTTGCCTGCGCCGATTTTTTGTCCGATGCTGCGACCTTCGCATAATATTTTGCCGCTTTGCTCAAGCCGATAGCGTTCTATCGACTGTCCCCGGGACTGACTTTTGACCGTTTCGGGTCTTGCCTGGACGATATACAGGCGTCCATTTTGTCCGTCTTTGGCCCATTCGATGTCCATCGGGCAACCATAGTGCTGTTCAATAATCAGCGCCTGTCTGGAAAGATCCTCAACATCCTTGTCGTCCAGGCTGAAACGCATCCGGTCTTCAGCTGCTACATCCACGGTTTCCACACCGCCATCTTTTGATTCCGCATAGATCATCTTGATCGCCTTAGAGCCCAGCGTGCGGCGCAGGATAGCCGGTCTGTTTGCGGCGAGGTTGGGCTTGTAGGCATAGAATTCATCCGGGTTGACAGCACCCTGCACAACCATTTCACCCAAACCCCATGATGAGGTAATAAGAATGACATCTGTAAAGCCGGATTCGGTGTCGAGCGTGAACATCACGCCACTGCAGGCGAGATCCGAACGCACCATGATCTGGACACCGGCAGACAGGGACACCGATGCATGGTCAAAACCCTTGTGTACGCGGTAGGCAATGGCACGGTCGTTGTACAGGGACGCGAAGACCGCAAGGATTTTTGCTTTTACTTCTGCCAGGCCACGTACATTCAGAAAGGTCTCCTGCTGGCCCGCGAAGGAAGCATCGGGCAGGTCTTCTGCGGTGGCTGAGGAACGTACGGCAACGGAAGGTTCGCCACCGGTCTCAGCGACAAGCCGTTCCCATGCCTCGGTAATCGCGGTGTCCAGAGCAGGGGTAAAGGGTGTCTCAAGGACTGACTGGCGGATGTCTTTGCCGGTTTTCGCCAGGGCCTGAACATCTTCAACATCGAGTGCTTTGAGTTTGGCATCGATGCGGTCCTTCAAGCCGGATTGGTTCAGAAATTCCCGGTAGGCGGAAGCAGTCGTCGCGAACCCACCCGGTACAGACACGCCGAGGCTATCCAGCTGGCTGATCATCTCGCCCAACGAGGCGTTTTTGCCGCCAACCCTTTCCAGGTCAGCCATTCCCAGTTCGTGCAGCCAGACGATAGATTGGTTCAATGGCTTTTCCTCAATAGGTACGTTTGCTTAGAAAATATACGTTTGCTTAAAAACGGGCATTTTACAAGCGCTGGTAATCACTTACTATGCATAAACGGTTTTATCGTATCACTGGCAGACAGGCGACATGTCCCGAACTGTATTCTTTATTTCTGACGGCACCGCCATCACCGGGGAAACCCTCGGCCACAGCTTGCTGGCCCAGTTTTCAGGGGTGGAGTTCAGCCAGGTTCGAATCCCTTTTATCGGTGATAAAAAGGCGGCGCTCAAAGCCGTGGCGCAAATCAATTCGGCAGGCAAGAAAGACAAAGCTGCCCCGATCGTTATCAACACCATTGTCGATAAAGAGCAGTCTGCTATCATCCACAGCAGTGAAGCGGTGGTGCTGGATTTGTTCGGTGCTTTTCTGGATACCCTGGAAAATGCTTTGGGTGTTAAGCCGCAACCCACGGTTGGCCAGACTCACGGCGTGAGGGACTTCGCCCGCTATGAAGACCGCATGGAGGCAACCAACTACGCACTCAACCACGATGACGGTATCAGCCTTGAATTCTCCAAAGCCGACTTGATCCTGGTGGGCGTGTCGCGCTCCGGAAAAACCCCGACCTGCCTGTACATGGCGCTGCACTATGGTGTCAAAGCAGGAAACTATCCACTGACCGAAGATGATCTTGATGCAACGCGCCTGCCGTTGTTTCTGCGCCGCTACAAACATAAAATCATCGGCCTGATGATCGAGCCGGAACGCCTTGCGCAGATCCGTGAAACCCGCAAGCCCGGCAGTCGCTACGCGTCGATGAAACAATGCCGCAAAGAAGTCGAACTGGCGGAAAGCCTGTTGCGCATGGAAGGTATTCCGGTGTTTCAGACCACGCACAGTTCTATTGAGGAGATTTCCAGTCGTGTGTTGGCGGAGTTGGGCTTGCAAAGGGAGATGTTTTAGTGTTTCTTCAATGCGGTATTATTGGTTCACCTATTTGCCGGTAACGCCCATACAGGAGTAGTTTTACTATGTTTCACAACATGTTTGCTGCTTTTGCCCACTTGATAGCAAATACGTTTTTTCGCCGGATTGATGTTGTCGGCCTTGAGAATGTGCCATCAGAGGGGCCGCTGATATTCGCGGGCAATCACCCCAATGCCCTGATGGACGGTTTGCTGCTGAATGCCACTTGTGGACGCTGGCCGTTACATTTTTTGGCCAGCGATAAATTGTGGAAATATAAGTTGCTGGGGACAGTGCTGGATGCAAGTGGTGCGGTGCCGGTTGCCCGCCGTGATGAGCATGCCGGTGATGTTGACAACACGAAAGCTTTTGAACGACTGTATGCGATTCTTGAGGGTGGGGATTGCATGGGGATATTTCCGGAAGGTATCAGCCATGTCGAATCTCAACTCACCCAACTGAAAACCGGCACCGCGCGAATCGCGCTGGCCGTGACTGCAGCTGGCGACACGGGTGTCAAAATCATTCCCTGCGGGCTGAATTATATTCACCGTCACCGGTTCAGAAGCCAGGTAATGATCGAGTTTGGCGCGCCTATCGAGATTAATGAGCAGTGGGTCAGGGAGTTTCAGGCAGACGAGCAGGCAACGGTCAGGAAACTGACGGACCACCTCGCTGCGGCACTTACCGGCGTGACTCTGAACGCACCTGACTGGCGCACTTTGCGGTTTATTCAAACCACCCGTCGTTTGTACAAGCCGTCAACGGTCGAGCTGAGCCCCGGACAATATATTGAGTTGAGCCGCCGTTTCGTTGAAGGCTATCTGCTGGAGGAGCGCAATCCAAAAGTACAAAAATTTCGGGACGAAGTAGAGGATTACCAGTCCAGGCTCGACCTGCTCGGGCTCAAGGATTATCAACTGCGGCACACAATCAATACCGGTCGCGCATTGCGCAAACTTTTATTCAGGAGCTTGCGGATGCTCACTTTGTTGCCATTGGCGATCCCCGGCGCCATATTGCACCTGCCCGTTGGCTGGGCGGCGGCGACGGTCGGTGAGCACTTCAGCTATGAACAGGACGACATCGCGACCTTGAAGGTATTCGCGACAGTGCTGCTGTTACCCGTTCTGTACCTGCTTACAGCGATAGTAATAGGGATGAATTTTGGGTTCTGGTGGGCGCTTGGCGCCATGTTGGTGCTGCCACTAAGCTTTTTTTCATCCGTCCGCATCATCGAGGCAGAGGTAAGCCTGTTCGTTTCGATGGTGTCATTGCTCAGGCTGACGCGCCTTGGCAGTGAAGTTGATGCTTTGCGTCAAAGCCGGAGCGAACTGGTCAAAGAGATCCGGGAACTGGTCGATCGACACAGGGACCCGGATTTGCCACGCTTTTTCAGAGCACAGGATTTCAGGCAACCGGCGGGCGAATAACTGCAAAAGAATCCCACCGAAAGGTGAGCCTTGGTTTTTAAATGGCGTCCCCTAGGAGATTCGAACTCCTGTTGCCGCCGTGAAAGGGCAGTGTCCTAGGCCTCTAGACGAAGGGGACAGTTTTGGTGGAGCTAGACGGGATCGAACCGTCGACCTCTACAATGCCATTGTAGCGCTCTCCCAGCTGAGCTATAGCCCCGCAAGGCGCGCAATGTTACGCAGTAAATGCGGGCCTGTCAAACCTATTTTTAACCGCGCCGGGCTCAACCGGTCACCGCAACGGGTCTTGCCTGTTTTGCGCCGATTTTATCACTGGCGGGTTGCATCGTGACCACGCTGTGTCCCTGCTGCAACAGGTAGCCTAACCACTTGTCCAAAACGAGGTTCTGGCGCCAGGTGCGCTGGAACAGCTGATAATGTGGATACCAGGGATGAGCCAGTCGCTTGAATCCCTGTTCAGGGTCAAAAGAGGTTACTTCCGCCAGGCGTGCGTCCTGATACATGCGGATATGCGCATCCGGGGAAATTTCCTGCTGCTGGTCTTTTTCAAATTGGTAAGTCAGACGCAGGAAACGGGTGTATGGGTGGCGCTCCAGTATATCCATGCGTAGCAAAGGTGAGCCTGGAACAATTGACTGGAACGAGTCGTGGTGCACCGCGTGGTCTGGAATCAACATCAGCAATTGCCGATAAATCTCCCCTTGCATTTCCTGCAGTCGTTTAAGGCGGGGCCGGAGAAACAGGCCATGTCGTTCCCTGAATGAAACCATGGAAAAAGCATATCACATGTCAGCTTGATGGCTCTGACCATTGGCCTGACGGGGGGGCGATGAAGTTTTCTTTAACTGCGGTGCGCGTAGCGACATGGGTTGATCTGGTTCATAATGCGACCTTTCAAAACGAATGAAGCCGAATGCCATTATTGATTCTCGCAGGCTTGTTTTTCCTGGCTGCAATCGCTTACTCTTCGGTCGGTTTTGGTGGTGGCTCTTCGTATAACGCCCTGCTGGTTTTGACCGGTGTTGATTACCGCCTGGTACCGGCGATTGCTTTGAGTTGTAATATCCTGGTGGTGATGGGTGGGGTATTTCACCATCTGCGTGCAGGCCACCTTTCGGTTGTAAAACTGCTGCCTTACATTGTACTTTCGGTGCCGATGGCATGGCTGGGTGGCCGGTTGCCTGTTTCAGAACAGATATTTATCGGTTTACTGGGCTTCAGCCTGTTGTTTGCAGCAACGCAAATGTTGTTGAAACCGCAGGTCTCCAGGTTGGCTCACACCGGCAGCAGACCGGGCTTATGGTTGACGGCAATGCCCGTAGGTGGCTTGATCGGTTTCCTGGCCGGCGTAACCGGGATCGGCGGCGGGATTTTCCTCGCGCCGGTGATTTACCTTCTGCACCTGGCGCCAGTGCGCGCCGTGGCCGGCATAACCAGCGGGTTTATCCTGGTTAATTCCGCGGCGGGGCTTGTTGGGCAAATGATGAAAGCGGGTGAGTATTCACCAGTACAGGGTATTGTCGAGGCATGGCCTTTATTTATTGCCGTCATCATTGGTGGCCAAATAGGAAGTAAGCTTGGCATTTATAAATTATCTGAAACCTGGGTCAAACGCCTGACTGCGGTTCTGATACTGTACGTCGCTGTGCGCCTGATCTGGCGATGGGCCGGACTGACTTTCAGTTGAACCTAGTGTAGTGTCAGAATTAACCTGCTCTACTACGGAAAAGCTGACAGGTTCCTGAAGTTCCTGTAGCGAGGATTGAATTCTATTGACTGCACTCAATGACACGTTGGGCAGACCACTGAAGGATCTGCGGATTTCGGTGTTGGATCGATGCAACTTGCGTTGTACTTATTGCATGCCGGAAGAGTCTCTGCACGGGCAGGGCGTATTTTTGCCCTCGCATCACCTGTTAAGCGATGGGGAAATTGAATTCCTGGTGCGCGTATTTGCCAGCCTGGGTGTACACAAGGTTCGCTTGACAGGCGGTGAGCCATTATTACGGCCGGGTTTTATTGAGTTGGTCGGCCGTTTATCGCCCATTGAGGGATTGACAGATCTGGCACTGACCACCAATGCTGTCCTGTTGCCGAGGCACGCAGAGGCACTGAAGGAGGCCGGTTTGAACAGGATTACGGTCAGCCTGGACAGCCTGGATGAAAGGGTGTTCAGGGGAATGTCAGGTGGGCGTGGCTCGGTACAGGAAGTTATCGATGGTATTACTGCTGCAGAAAATGCCGGTTTCCAGCAACTCAAGATTAACACCGTCGTACAACGCAATATCAACGATCATACCGTGATGGACCTGGTGGCACAGTTCAGAAACACAGGCCATACCGTCAGGTTGATCGAGTTCATGGATGTGGGCAATGTTAATCACTGGGATCGCAACCTGGTGGTGCCCAGCGCTGAGTTGTTGAAGACCATTCATGATCAATGGCCGTTGAGACCGGTAGCGCGCCAGGCCGCCAGCGAGACCGCGCGGCGTTATGAGTTCGTAGATGGAGCCGGTGAAATTGGCTTTATTTCCTCGATTACCGAGCCGTTTTGCGGTGATTGTTCGCGTGCGAGGATTACCGCAGATGGTGTGTTTTACAGTTGCTTGTTTTCTGCACGTGGAACTGAATTGCGCGATAAAATACGTGCAGGCTTGAGTGCTGATGAAATGGCTGCCGAGATAACAGAGCTATGGTCAAAACGTGGCGACAGGTATAGCGAGTTGCGTAACCGCCTGCCGCGGCACCAGCCACACGTTGAAATGTACCGGATGGGTGGTTGATGAAAGTGAAAGTTCGATATTTTGCATTGTTTCGTGAGCAGACCGGCTTCGCATCCGAGTCTGTTGACTGGTCCGGTGGCACGGCCGCGGAACTGTTTCAGGAAATGGTCGGGAAGCACGCTGCGCTAATGCCGGAAGCCGCAGCACTGGTGGCAGTCAACGATGAAATGGCCGGCTGGGAAACATCACTGGCTGAGGGCGATGAAATATTGTTTTTCCCACCGGTAGCAGGCGGATGAAGTTCGCGGTCAGCGACACGGTAATTGATCCGGTTGCCGTCAGGCAGTCTGTTACTGACAACAGCTGCGGCGCATTGGTTGTGTTCGAGGGCTGGATCCGGAATTACAATGAAGGTCAGGCGGTTGAAGCTCTTGAATACGAGGTTTATCGGCCGCTGGCAGAAAAAGAGGGCGCGAAAATTATCGCTGAAGCCTGCGCTAGATATGGTGTCAGTAATGCACTGTGCATACACCGTGAAGGTTTCCTGGAGCTGGGTGATATCGCCGTTATCGTATGTGTTTCTGCACCGCATCGGGCCGAAGCTTTTGATGCCTGCCGGTATATCATTGACGGGGTTAAATCCCGTTTACCCATCTGGAAGAAAGAACACTATGTGAGTGGCATCAGCGAATGGGTCAATTGTCAGCACTGCGCAGTGGCCGGGCACGCTCACAGGAGAAAATAGCATGAGTGATGACCGCATGCAGCGTTACAGCGAGATCATCATTGAGCACAGCCAGTTTCCACGCCATCACGGCAGCATTGAAAACCCCACCCATGAAGGGCATGGTGAAAACCCTTTCTGTGGTGACCGTATCAAATTGCAGTTTTCGGTCGGTGCGAGCGGCGTCATTGAGAAAGCAGCAATTGAAACTATCGGTTGTGCCATCTCAACGGCATCTGCCTCACTACTGGCAACTCATTTATATGGGCTGAATCTGCAGCAAGCGAAAGCATTATTCGAGCAGATCCACGCAACCATTCTGGCAGGCCCTGCTGAGGAAACGGATCAGCAATTGGGTGAATTGGCTGCATTGGCGTTTGCCGGAAGGTATCCTTCACGGGTCAAGTGCGCGACGTTGCCCTGGCATGTTCTAAAGCACGCACTGGCAGGTGATGATTCTGTCGCCAGTACCGAATAACGGTAATTTAAGTGGCGCAATCCCTGCAGTCGGGATTCCTGTTGATTTTTAGAGATTGCCAGACCCAATGGCTGGCGTCAAACAGATGCAAACCCTGCACCACGGGTAAGCCAGCGACGCTGGCCAGTGCAAAGTGTGCCGCAGAGGTGCCTGCAATACCGGCTACCGGCGCAAAGATTCCTGCACCAGGACAATCTTCCAGTGTTTCCGGGGCCTCGCCATAGGCGCAGCGGTAACAGGGCTGATCCGGCAGATCCGGGCGCAGCAGCATCAGCTGGCCTTCCAGCCGGATACATGCTGCCATCAGCCATGGGATTCCCAGTGACAGGCAGCTGCGGTTCACCGCCAGGCGGGTGCCGTAATTATCGCTGGCGTCTATGATAAAATTACAGTCCGGAAACAGGGATTGCATATCGCTGTCAGTCATGCGACTTGCACAGGTGTTTATCCTCACCTCCGGATTAAGTGCCCGTAAGTTCTCCGCTGCAACTTCGACCTTGACGCGGCCAAGGTCGGCAGATTTGTAAAGTATCTGGCGTGACAGATTGCTTTCAGCCACGGTATCAAAATCGCATAGAGTCAATTCACCGATACCGCTGGAAACAAGGTATTGGGCGGCGGCACATCCCAGGCCACCCACCCCGATCAGGGCGACGTGTGCAGCACGAATACGGGCCTGACCATCCTCGCCAATACCGGCCAGGGGCAGGTGGGCGGCATAGCGCAAATTGTTACTCTCACCCGGCATCTAAAATGGATTGCGCGGTGGCAGATATTCCATCCGGGTGGACCCAGTCTCCGCGCTTGCCCCCGGATTTGTAAATCAGTTTGATACCCGTGATTTCCAGGGCGGCATTGATCGGTTTGGTCAGGTCCCAAATGGTCAACAAAGCGATATTAAGACCGCATAGTGCCTCCATCTCTACGCCGGTTTTTGCGTCTATTTCCACCAGTGCATAGACTTCGACGGAATGCCTGTTTTCATTCAGGGCAATCTGAATGGACACACGGTTCAGCGAAATCGGGTGGCACAAAGGAATCAGTGATGGTGTTTGCTTGGCCGCTTGTATGCCGGCGAATTCCGCCAGTGCCAATGCATCACCCTTGGGTAGAGTTTTGTCCCGCAATCTGACGAAGGCATCCTCGCCGACGGTGATTTCCCCGCCGGCGAGTGCGCGGCGACGGGTGACAGGTTTGTCGGCAACATCGGCCATGGAAAAACCTTGCTGAGAGTGTGCTGAATCATGCATGTTTTTTTGTTGCTCCTGGTGGTTCGCGATTCCGGCTTTCAGGCCCTGGTTTTCATGCGCTGCGGCGTATCGCATGTATGCGGCTCAGATGATCCTGCTTTTCGGCCTGGGTCAGGAAAGATGACTTAAAGCTGTTAATGACAAGTTGAAATATTTCGTCACGCGTCAGGTCGACAGCTTCTATCAGCGAAAAGAAATTTTCATTCAGGTAAGCGCCGAAATAGGCCGGATCATCAGAGTTAATGCAGGCATTGAGGCCCAGTGCCAACATTTTCCGGATCGGGTGATCAGCCATGTCAGTGACGATTGCAAGTCGCAGATTGGACTGCGGGCAAACCGTCAGCGGCATGCCTTCATCCACCAGACGTTTCACCAGGGCATCGTTTTCCAGCGAACGATTGCCATGATCGATGCGGTCAACAAACAGCAGGTCAAGCGCTGCATACACATATTCCGGTGGGCCTTCTTCACCCGCGTGCGCTACGCGCTTCAGGCCCAGTTCAGCAGCACGCTTAAAAACGTTCCTGAACAAATTCGGCGGGTGCCCAAGCTCGGATGAATCCAGTCCCACAGCTGCAATTTTATCCACGAAGGGCAGTGCGCTCTGCAGGGTATCAAAAGCACTCTGTTCATCAAGATGGCGCAGAAAGCACATGATCAGTTTGCTGCTGATGCCAAGTTCAGTTTTGGCCTTATCAAGGGCTGATCCGAACCCATGCATAAACGTATCGAAGTTAACGCCACGCTCTGTGTGCCCCTGGGGGTCGAAGAATATCTCACAATGAACTACGTTTTGCTGCTTGCAACGCTGCAGGTAGGCCCAGGTCAGATCATGAAAATCCTGTTCGGTTTGCAGTACCGACATGCCCTGGTAATAAAGATCGAGAAAGTCTTGTAAACAATTAAAATTGTACGCTTTGCTGATTGCGTCCAGGTCTGTGTAGGCCAGCTCAACCGCGTTACGTTCGGCCAATTCCAGCATCATCGCCGGTTCGAGGCTGCCTTCGATATGAATATGCAGTTCAGCCTTGGGGAGTTGTTCAACCAGTTTCTTAAGTGTTTGCATCGTTTCTATGATACAGGGATATCCGTGGACTGGAACCCGTATAATCCTTGCCAGCATGCGGCCCCATCGACACCCATACAAATGCACATTCGGGTCACTACTGCTCGCTGCAATGGTGTCTTTTATTGCGTTCCCGGTATTCGCCCGGGATCTGCAGGCTATACCCGTTAACATCTTTGGCGATGGCGATCCGGCCAATGGTGTTGAAGACAACCGACAACCGGCATTGGGGGCGCATCGCAGGGGCGTTTCCCCGCCAGATCAGCGTATGAACGCCGGAACCATCAAATGTGACGGAAAGATCCGTGGCACAGCAATGGTGATCGATACACGTGAATTTGCACCCGGTCTCAAGGGTGCAGTGCTGGCCAGTGCCGCCCATGTGCTGTATGACCTCGACAAGAGACAACGATTCAAGCGTTGTGAATTTCAGCTCCTCGCGCTGGCGGAGCTACGCAGGTACCACGCAAAAATTGATCTTCGACAGTTGAGAATGGGCAAGTATGACCCCCATCAGGCAACAGACGGGCCTGAATTCGGTGAGGGAGACTGGGTGTTTATGTACGTACCCAAGCCCTGGAAGGGTTTTAACCTGGCAGAAGCGCTGGTGCCAAATATTTTCTCTTTTGCAAAAATGGAGTCATTTCAGCAATCCGGTGGTGAACTCAGGCTGATCGCTTTTGACGCAGTTGCCGGACTCATCAGTGTGAGCAGGCATTGCAGTGTGATCGAAAGCGACAGCGGTGATCTGGGTGGCGGAACATGGAAAGGACAACTGCTGGATGATTGTGATTCGGCCAGCGGCGCATCCGGTGGTGGAATTATTGCCGTCTTGCAGGGAAAGCAGACCCTGATCGGCATCCGCAACGGGTCACATTGGAGCGAACAGGCCTTTCCTGTGGAGAAGTATCCGCACGGGCCACCTGACGGTGCCAGCTGGGGCCGACGGACAAACACCAACTTTGCCCGTGCGTTCGATTCAGTTCTGCTGGGTGAACTGAAGAGCTTTAGTCTGAGCCTGGTCAGCGGTGATGCTTTGTTCTGATGTACCAGCAGTTAAGAACCTTAATTTACAGCTGCCAGATGTCCGATAAAACCATTGCTGTTATGTTACACTTGGGTTTAGTCCAACCGTATTCGAATGTTTATTCTCCGATGCCAAGTTGCATTCGACAGTTGGATTGGTTCAGGCTTGGCACTGGCGAGGGTCGCCGGTGCGGAGCAGTAACACCATGGTTGGCATTTCCTGGCACATAAGTGTATTTGAACCAGGAATCGACAAGGAAGGGAAAGGGATAGCACTCGTCAGACTGCCAGGCAGCAACTTCTGTCTGCTTTGAGAAAACAAGCCACGCCGTATCCGGCACTGTGTGTTTGGGTACATCATTTATTTGCGCGCTGAAAGTGACGTAATACAATTGAAAGTGGGGAGATGCAAAATGTTCTTTTACACGTCCCTTTTTGTAGCCAGTTTAATCGTGGCACTGATCCTGGTTTGGCTCTACCGGGCAATCCTGGGCGCTGGAAAAGCGGTCTATCGAGCCATTCTTCCGAGTTCAAAAAACAATCCCACTGATCATCGTAAGCGTCAGGCAGTTCGCACCACTGTTAATGACGCAGTAACACGCTGGGGATGGGGAGAGCATGTCAAACTATCACAGGCCGCACGGACTGCGGCGATAGCGCCATCGAATGCGATTCCCTGGGGCTGGCGTGGCAGTAAGCGAAAAATCAGTGAACGCGCTCGACGTCATGATCTGAGTGCCAGTGCTGCGTTTGCCAAACCAGTATCCGACCAAGCGTACAAAGTGATCCGGGAAGTCGCATCCAAAAAGACCAATCTGAGCACCACAGATAAGCCCTGGGGCTGGTAACATTACGATAGTTATTGGTTTTTTTACCCTCAGCAAACAATTTTTTAATTTAACGCTGGTTGTTGCTTATACAGTTCATTTCCGGTCATTTGCCTTGTTCGCGGCATTTGCCATTTTCTCAGATAAACAAATTTATTATACAACTGGATGCAAAGAAGCTCGACTACCGAAGCCGACACGTCAAACCGATGGGTCGAAAAAATTCGAATAGTTACTCTGCAAACCCCGCTGGCCATGATTCACCACAACGCTTTTTAATACCGTTGGGCCTCACGCCGAGGCAAGAATATCATTGGGTACTTTCCTGATCTATTTCTCCGCGGCAATTACCTTGAAATTTCTGTTTGCAGCAAGTTCGTTAACCGGCCGAAAATTTTTTGACAACCAGTTCTCGTAGGGCAGGTGGCGGTTGGCAACCAGGATCAGCCGGCCACCCGGCTTGATGTGCTGGTGGACTGTTTCCAATAGTCGCAAACTCAAACTGGTATCAGTTTTCACCCCGGCATGTATCGGTGGATTACTGATAACCAGGTCATAGCTGTGCCGCAGCTCTGAAAGCCCGTCAGAGGCCAATGCAGAGCCGCTCAGCTGGTTCGCAGCCAGAGTTTCCTCACACGCCTTCAAGGCCAGTGCGCTGCTGTCGAGAAAGGTCACCCTGGCGTCTTTATTACTGGCGGCGATACAGACCCCGATCACACCTGCACCGCAGCCGAAGTCGAGGATGTCCCCGCTGAAACTCATTCCAGCGAGGGTATCCAGTAACAAGGCCGTGCCGTCATCCAGCCGCCCATGGGCAAAAACGCCGGGGTAGGATGCAACCCTGATCTCACCGCCGCTGTAATTCAGCAACCATTTTTGCTGGTAGGTGAGGTGGCTGAATGCGTGCCGCTGCAAAGGCGATTTTGCCTGATAGAGCGTGCAATGACGGGCATTATCCAATTTGTTAACGTCTGCGAAGCAGGTCCGTAAAATTTTATCCGCAGATTTAATCCCGGCTTTGTTTTCCCCCGCAAGCCACAGAACACCGTCATCGGCCAACCAGCCGGCGGCACAATCCAGCAGCATGCGCAGCAAGGCCTTTTGGCGTGGTAAATTCAGGATTATCCAGTCATAAACTTCTTTTTTCTCACCCGGAAAGGCGGCAAATCTGACATCTGCTCCCGCTCGCTGGTGAAAAATAAACGCGCCATACTCCTGGCAGAATAACTTCAGTGAAGTGCAGGAATTGACTGCTTTACACCAGCCAGCATCTTTTTCCGGATTGATCCACATCCCTGTATCACAGTGCGCACGGCGATGGAGGTTCCGGTCGATTATTTGGCTGGTGGAATGCATGCTACCGGGAAAGACGGCCGTAGAGATCATGTTGATCTGCACTTTCAATCAATACCTCAATCATGTCGCCTGCTTGCAAATGCTGACCGTCCATAACATAAACCTGACCATCTATTTCCGGGGCATCTGCAGTGCTTCGGGCGGTCGCTCCGCTTGCATCACTGGCATCCACCAATGCTTTAATTATACGGCCTGTTTTTGCCTGCAGTCGCTGGCGGCTAATGTCAGCCTGCAGCTCCATAAAAACCCGCTCTCGCTCAGCCATCACATCAGTTGGCACGTGATCCGGCAGATCATTTGCCCGTGCTCCGTGGACCGGGGAGTACTGAAAACAGCCGACGCGGTCGAGTTGTGCTGCAGCAATAAAATCCAGTAATTGCTGAAAATCATCGTCTGTTTCACCGGGGAAACCAACAATAAAGGTGCTGCGCAGGGTGATATCCGGGCATATTTCCCGCCACTTGCCGATGCGCTGTAACGCATTTTCTGTGGCAGCAGGTCGCCTCATCAACTTCAGGATACGCGGGCTGCCATGCTGCAGGGGAACATCAAGATAGGGCAGCACCAGCCCGTCGGCCATCAAGGGTATTAATTCGTCCACATGCGGATAAGGATAAACATAGTGCAGTCTTATCCAAACTCCCAGGTTGCCGAGCGCTTTGCAAAGCTCTGTTATGCGGGTTTTAACCGGCTTGCCACCCCAGAAATCAAGTTTATACCTGAGATCAACCCCGTAGGCTGAAGTATCCTGGGAAATAACCAGCAGTTCTTTAACACCGGCGTCCACCAGTCTTTGCGCCTCTGACAACACCTCTCCAACCGGTCGACTGACCAGTTTTCCACGCATGGACGGTATAATGCAGAATGTGCATTTGTGATTGCAACCTTCTGATATCTTTAAATAAGCATAGTGAGCAGGTGTCAGTTTTATGCCCTGTGGCGGCACCAGGTCAACAAAAGGTTCGTGGTTCTTACTAATCGGCGCATAGCGGTGGACAGCGCTGACAAGCTGTTCATATTGCTGCGGGCCGGTAACATTTAACACGGCGGGGTGTAGCTCGAGAATTTCATTTTCATGCACACCCATGCAGCCGGTCACGATGACACGGCCATTTTCAGTCAGAGCCTCACCGATAGCATCCAGCGATTCCGCGCGTGCACTGTCTATGAATCCGCAGGTATTGACGACGACCAGGTCAGCACCTGCGTAATCTGGTGTGATCTCATAGCCGTCAGTACGCAGCCGGGTCAGGATTCGCTCAGAATCCACCAGCGCTTTGGGACAACCCAGGCTGACAAAGCCAACTTTTGGGGGGTTAGCCTGCATATTTCACCAAGGCGGACGACATAATGAAAGTTATCATTTTAATT
>ENA-OSCG01000018-OSCG01000018.1-marine-sediment-metagenome-genome-assembly--contig:-NODE-18-length-36138-cov-8.492171_pt1 | contig 36138 bp, 34 predicted proteins | sample MGYA00237880_ERZ529332 | MGnify/ENA primary metagenome ERZ529332 (study PRJEB26373, sample SAMN05710708) | marine sediment metagenome | biome: marine; feature: ocean trench; material: sediment... | reverse complement strand
GGTCTTTGAATTGGTGGAGGCGGCAGGAATCGAACCCGCCGTGAGTATTTTGAACTTTCTGCTGGAAATTAACCTTCGGTGTGAAATTTGTGCTTAATTCAGAAGTGCCCATTTTGTCCGACGGCCAGACTGGTGTCTGCTGGCAGGTATGTCTTAGCAAAAAAAGAAATTTAGATGTAAGGGCGCATCAGCGGCAAGAGACTACTCGTTCTGTTTTCTTACGCCCCGGGAATTATCGCCGACCGGTTCGCCCGATTGGGGGTCCCAATCAAACGCAATCGTACGCCACATATCACGATAGTCATAGTCTGTCTGAAGCGCTAAATTCAGCCGGTTATAGCTCGAAAAATCACTGACCAGATGAACCAACTGGACGATACCTTTGTCACCAAGTCCTATGGCGCGCAGGGTATCCGTGTCAGTTTCCGATATTGATTTCGGATCACTATTGGCCTTCAGTGCAAAGTTGAGTATTGTTTTCAGCCGGCCATCCTCTAGTGCATCACAGCCTTGAGCAACCAGCGTCTTGACATAGTCTTCCTGCGTGTCCAAACCATAGTTTAAAAAGGTACAGAAGGCGGCGGTACAATATGCGCAACCATTGGCTTTGGAAACAAGAATGCCCACATGTTGTATTTCCGGCAAGGTCAGTTCACCCATTTGCCATAAGACTTTGGTCGAACCGAGCTTGGCTTTCAGGTATTCCGGGAAATTGAGTTCTACATAAAAATGATTGGGTACAGCCCCTTCCATTTCCGTCACCCAACTAAAGAGTTCCTGGATGACAGGATCATCGACAGGGTCAGTTCTTACAATTTGCACCAGCGCCATAGCGTTGTCCTTCTGGTTTAGCAGGGGGGGCGGTTTATACGTGATCATGGGGCTATAAACAGGCTGCCCCGGCAAAATGCAGGGGGTACCTGATTGGTGGAGGCGTCGGGAATCGAACCCGAGTCCGCAAGTGATTCGCTTTCGGCTCTACATGCTTATCCGTCCTATTAATTTAATCGCAGGTTACCCGGTCGGCAGGGAAAACCAGCAACGAGCCTGGATAAGTTTTAACGGGTCCACACCAGGCGTGCTTCACCGCGGTCCCGTTTAGGGTGACCCCCGGGCTCCGGCGCGTACGGGCACGCTCCGGGCGGAGGGCACTAAGGCAGGTTATTAAGCTGCTAGTGCGTAGTTGTCGTCATTGGCAACTAAAAGTTTGCAATCAGTTTTACGAGTTATTTGCAGCTCGGCATGCACCTAGAGTTTCACGACCCACGTCGAAGCCAGGTCGCCCCCTGGGTATATCTTCGGACGCTATTCTACCGTTTTGGTTCCGGCATGTCTTCACTTGCTCATCCGCAACGGGGTTTATGCTAATGGGTGGTGCGCTGCAATTCCGGTTTCGTTACACGTATCAGTTCCGGCAGAGCGGCAAGGTCATAAAGAATGAAGTCTGCTCCCAGTTCTTCTGCCGGCGCAGACCTGTAACCCCAGGGAACTAAACCAATACTGACACCAGCGGCATGTGCAGCATTCACATCGACAGCGGAATCACCGATCATCAGGCTGGCGTGGGGCTCTGTAGCGAGTTCACGAATACAGGTGAGCAGGGGCTGTGGATCTGGTTTACGGGTGCTGGTGGTGTCGCCACCGACCACGCTGCTGAAGTAGCCTGACAAGCCCAGCTCATCAAGGATTTGCCTTGAAATCGCTTCTGGTTTGTTGGTACACACGCCCATGGGAATATTCATCTCCCGGATTTGTTCCAGCACGTCCACAACCAGCGGATAAGGCCGGGTGAGATCGGTTGCACAAGCCACATATTCCTGCATAAACAGGGCTACCAGCTCATCAAGTTGCCCGGCATCCAGACGTATGCCGGTTGCATTGAAGCCCCTTTCTACCAGTTGTGCTGCACCGTCGCCGATCATCGTACGTACAGTGCTGAGCGAATGACCGGCAAAGCCGCGTTTATCCAGTACCGCGTTCAGCGCCGATGCCAGATCCGGCGCTGAATCGACCAGCGTTCCATCAAGATCCCAGACGATAGCGGAAAACTGGAATCGCAGCGCTTTTTCAGGCTGCAACATTCAGCTTCTTGCGCCAGTTCGGGTAGATTGCATCGGCATCGCCGGTTTTATCCTGAGCCCGCCGCATCGCGTCTGCTACCAGAGTAATGGTCTCTTTTAACGGCCGCCCGAGTACGCGCCACAGGTCGGCATATCTGTTGGATTGATCCATAGTGTTCTGCTGTAACTATTAATTATTGAATTCAAATCAGCGTGTGCGACGCCTGCGTTCCATCAGCCGCAAAATCATCGGTGTCAGGATCAGCTGCATGGCAATGTCCAGCTTGCCTCCCGGGATCACGATGGTATTGGCGCGTGACATAAAGCTGTCGTGGATCATTGAAATCATGTACGGGAAGTCGATGCCACGTGGATTCTTAAAACGGATTACGACCATGGACTCGTCCGCAGTCGGTATATAGCGGGCAATAAAGGCATTCGAGGTATCCACTGTCGGGACACGTTGAAAATTGATGTCGGTTGCAGAGAATTGCGGGCAGATATAACTGATATAATCCGGCATCCGGCGCAGGATGGTGTCACGGATTGCCTCGGTTGAATACCCGCGGTCGAACTTGTCGCGGTGAATCTTCTGGATCCATTCAAGATTAATCACCGGCACTACGCCAATCTTGAGATCACAGTGCTGGGCAATATTGATTTCCTCCGTTATCACGGCACCGTGCAGGCCTTCGTAGAACAGCAGTTCGGTGTCTGCGGGGATTTTCCGCCAATCGGTGAAAGTTCCCGGCGGGGTAGCGTGAATTTCAGCCTCGGTTTCGTCGTGTACATAGTTGCGGATGCGACCGGTGCCGTCTTCGCCAAATTGTTTAAATACACTCTCCAGGTCTTCCAACCGATTCGCTTCCGGGCCGAAATGGCTGAAGTGATTATTGCCTTTTTCACCTTCTTCCTGCATCACGCTTTTCATATCGGCACGGTCGTAGCGGTGAAACGCGTCGCCCTCAATCGGGGTGGCCGAAATGCCTTCACGTTCGAAGATGCGATCGAAAGTTTCTTTGACCGAGGTCGTACCGGCACCGGATGAACCGGTAACGGAAATGATCGGGTGCCTGGCAGACATGTTCTTCTCCTCGCCTCAGGTGCGCAGCAGACTGCGGTTTCTGAACAGTTGGGGCCGTTCGTGATAGGGATTAAGGTTAGAGTAGTACTGACTGACCAGTTCCACTTCGTGCAGCGATCCAAAAATCATCGGCACGCGCTGGGTGGCCTTTTGTGGCTGAATTTCGAGAACACGCTGGGTGCCCGTGGTTGCAGCACCGCCGGCCTGTTCTATCAGAAATGCGATCGGATTACATTCGTACACCAGGCGCAGACGTCCTGCGCCATAACCCTGGCGCATGTCACCCGGGTAAAGGAAGATACCGCCGCGTGAAAGGATGCGATGGCATTCTGCCACCAGCGAGGCTATCCAGCGCAGTTTGTAATCGCTGCCATGTGGTCCTTCCTCACCCCTCAGGCAGTCATCCACGTAGGCACGGATGTGTCCGTCCCATTGACGGGTATTGGCGGTGTTGATGGCGAACTCGTTGGTGTCTGTGCAGATCGCTACAGCCGGGGTGGTCAGGCGGAATTTGCCCGAGAGCGGATCCAGCGTAAACATCATGCTGCCGTCTCCGACGGTAAGTGCAAGGACTGTTCGCGGTCCGTAAATCACATAACCTGCCGCCAACTGGGCTGTGCCGGGCTGCAGCAGCCTGCAGGTATCCTTTTCGTCAGCGTTGGCCGGCAGGATTGAGAAAATCGTACCGACAGAGACGTTTGTATCGATGTTCGAGGAACCGTCCAGCGGATCCGTGACCACATACAGCATCGCGTCTGCTTGAACGGGAAAGGGTTCTGCCAGTTCCTCGGACATCAGGCACGCAACCGGCGCTTGCTGAATGGCCTCGATAATCAGGTCATTGGCGATCAGGTCCAGGGCTTTCCGTTTGTCGCCGTCCACGTTACCGCCTTCCTCAGCTCCGAGTTCGCCGGCCAGTGGGCCACGGGCGACCAGGGCCGAGATTTCGATACAGGCTTCGGCGATGGCCTGAATTGTCTGGGCAATGGCCAGACGGGTTTGTGAATCTTTTGCCCAACCAGCCAGGTAATGCCTCAGTGCGGGATATTCGCTCATTGTGTCCGTCCTTGCGGTACTTGCCTGAATGCTTGCACGCTTTAAAGTATAGGTAAAGGCAGGCGCTGCCCGAAATATGCATATGGGGGGTGGGGGAGAACCCATTCGGGTGGGGGGAACCCTACCTAAAAGAAAGGTGGTGAGGTTTTCAGGCCTTCAGGTACAGTGCGATAGCCTGCCCGCGATTGTTGACGCCGAGTTTCTCGAACAGGTTCCTGACGTGGTATTTCACCGTATTGGCAGATACACCTTTCTCAGCAGCAATTTCCTTGTTGGTACGCCCGGCCACCAGCGACGAAAGGATTTCCAACTCCCGCGTCGTCAGTGTAGACAGAGGATTGGCGTTGATCAGACTGACATCAAGATAAGGGAAGACCATGCGCCCCCGGGCCACTTCGGCGACAGTATCAAGCAGGTAATCGGGTTGCTCGCTCTTGGAAACAAAGGCAGCGCCACCATGTGCCATTACGTGTGCCGGGACGGTTTCGCTTTCGATGCCTGAATAGACCACGACCCGCGGGGCGTTGGAGCGCGTTCGCAAATGATCGAGAATGAAGCGGGCATCTCCCGGCGGTATCACCCAGCCGACCACGGCTACATCGATGTCGCCGTTACTGACCTGAATAAGGAACTCCTCAGCATTTTTACTGGTTCCGGCAACCTCGAAGCGCGCATCTTCACTGAGCAGTGTGCACAACGCAGTTTGCATCAGCGGGCTCTTGTCTGCGATGCTTACTTTAATTGGCTTGCTCTGTTGCGGGTTTTGTTTATCGGCCATACAGGGAGTTTACCCTATGACTTGGAGAGTTTGAGTATACGGGCCTTTTGTCGCTTCCAGTCGCGGTCTTTCTGGTCAGCGCGTTTGTCATAGGCTTTCTTACCCTTGGCGGTACCGATTTCCACTTTAACCTTGCCTTTTGACCAGTACATGGCGGTGGGAATAACGGTAAAGCCCTTGCGTTCAACCAGTGCGGTGATACGGTCGATTTCCCGCCGGTGCAATAATAATTTGCGGGTTCGTGTGGGATCGGGAATGATATGTGTTGAAGCGGTTGGCAATGGAGCGATATGGCAACCGAACAGGAATGCTTCGTGGTCTTTCAACAACACGTAACTGTCGGCAAATTGGACGCGTGATTCACGTAATGACTTGACTTCCCAACCCTGCAGGGACAGCCCGGCTTCGATCCGTTCATCGATGTGGTATTCGAAGCGGGCGCGCTTGTTGAGTGCAATTGTCTGGCTGCCTCTGCCGGTCTTTTTTTTCATGTTTGCCATCCTTGCGAGGTGCCATTTTACTGTGTGTAGTGTTTATCGTGTAAAATTTTCCCCATGAAAATTGAGCGCTCGGCGCTGGTTACCCACAGTGCGGCAAAAATGTACCGATTGGTTCACGACGTTCCCGCCTACCCGCAATTTCTCAGTTGGTGTACGGCCGCCGAAGTTCATGAGCAAACTGTCGATATGCAAAAGGCTACACTGACGGTTTCTGTCGCCGGCATGACCCACAGTTTCACAACGATCAATAGCCTCTGTGCGGGTGAGCGCGTCGATATGCAGCTGCTTGATGGGCCGTTCAGGAATTTGCAAGGTGCGTGGTGTTTTACCCAATTGGGGGAGGATGGCTGTAAAGTCAGCCTCAAACTGGATTTTGAAATGCGGATTGGGCCGGTTGCGAAGGTATTTGGCAAAGGCTTCGGCAAGATAGCAAACCGCCTGCTAGATGATTTTTGTAAACGCGCTGATGAGGTATATTAGTGTGACGATGGATAACGGCCCACACACGATACACGTTGAAGTCGTGCTGGCCATGCCTGAAAAACAGGAATTAGTTGCTCTGGACCTTGCTGCCGGCTCGACAATTTCTGATGCAATCGATCAGTCAGGTATCGGCGGAATGTTCGAAGATTTTGAGCCGGACACGGTCAAAGTCGGTATATTTGGCCAACAAGCAACGATGGAGCAGGAATTGCGCGACGGTGACCGGGTTGAGATTTACCGGCCGCTGATTGTCGATCCTAAAGAAGCCCGGCGGCAAAGGGCGTTAAAGCAGGCCAGAGAGTAATCATTCCTCTTCAAGCGGAATATCAACCGGAACGGTAATACCCACAATCCTCATGTCTTTTTCTATCTGTTGTAGCATGGCCACGGCCTCATCGAGGGTATCAAAAAGTCCGGAGCGTACCTGGTGGCGTGTACCCAGACCGGCTACGACCTGCCTGACGTGCTTCGCCGCATAGCCTTTTGATCTGAGCGCCTCAGCGAAGGCCAGTGCTTCATCACGCGTGTTGAAAGCACCTAATTGCAATGTCCAGTTGATAACGCTGTCATCTGTGATTAACTCTGTTGTGAGGGCTTCGCCTGCGTCACCCATAGCGGTGACTGCCACCGTGGTTTCATCAAGGGCCTTGATGTCACGATCCGTCGAATCACCGATGCCGTCGGTTGCAACCAGCAGATCATTCTCGAAGGTCAGCGTAACCAGGCGGCGCACCGGATCGTTGCCCCGGCGGCTCAACAGTGAGATATAATCCCAGCGGTCCTTGTGGAACGGGTCATGAATGGCTGGCGTACCGAGCAGGTAGGCCACCTGTTTTTTGCTCATGCCTAGCGAAACCTGGTCCAGATCCTCCTGTTTATGGGCATTTCCCTGCTGAACATTTTGCTTGTAGATAAGATTGCAGCCCGTATTCAAAGTAAGCACGGCCAGCAGGGCAATAAACAAGAACCTGGTCATGTGTTTCCTTTTGCGATTGAAGTTAGTAAAGATCAAGGCGGTGAATGATACAATAGTCCGCAGTCCTTAAAAACAGGGCATCCAAAATAAATTTGGTGCGATAATTTGGCATGAGCATGAATCAATGCATGGCATAGATCTTCGAAAAGTCGGCTTAAAAGTTACTCAGCCACGAAAAAAGATATTTGAGCTGCTGGAAGAGTCCGGTAATAAGCACCTGACGGCAGACGATATCTATCGTGTATTGATGCAATCCGGTCAAGACATCGGGCTGGCGACTGTTTACCGCGTCCTGCACCAGTTTGAGGCAGCCGGATTGGTTGTAAAACATCATTTCGAAGGCGGCCAGGCGTATTATGAACTGGACTCCGGCAGTCACCATGACCACATGGTTTGTGTCCAAACTGGCAAGGTCACAGAATTCTTCAATGAAAAAATCGAGAAACTACAGACAAAGATCGCCGCTGAACACGGTTACGAAATAGTAGACCACACCCTGGTCATTTACGTTCGTCCCAAGTCTGATTAAGCTTCGCTGGCGGCGCTCAATAATTCAATCGCGTGAGCCCGGCTGTGTTCTGAAATCCGTCCGCTTAACATGCGGGCTATTTCATCTACACGGTCCTTGCTGTCCAGCAGTCTCGTATCCACCAGCGTCGAAACCTGGCTGGATTGTTTGCGCACCTGGAGTTGGTGAGCAGCACATACAGCGACCTGTGCCAGGTGGGTCACACACAGCGCCTGGCCTTGAAGTGACAGGCGTTTCAACAACTGACCGACCGAGTTGGCGGTATCACCACCGATACCGGCATCAACTTCATCAAAAATCTGTGTCACAGAGTCATTTTCCCCGGCCGCTGCAACCTTTATCGCCAGGCTGATCCTGGATAACTCCCCACCGGATGCAATTTTGTTCAACGGACCGGGCGCTGACCCGGGGTTGGCGCTGATGGTGATTTGCAATTTGTCATCTCCCCGCCGGGACGGTCTGCCCTCTGGATGATGTGATACCGAGAGCTCAAAACTACCGCCAGCCATGCCCAGTTCCGCCATTAATTCCATCACCTGGATGGACAGTTCATGCGCGTGTTGTTTACGGCTGCTATGCAGGTGAACGGCAGCGCGCCGGTATTCAGCAAGGGTGCCCGACAGTTCCGCTGCCAGTATGCTGCGGCGCTTGTGCGAGTTTCCGACGCGCTCAATACGCGCTGACAGCTTGTCCCTGACATCCTCCAGAGCATCCATTCCTACACGATGTTTGCGGGCCAGGTCGTGCAACTGGCCGAGCCTGTTGGTGACATCTTCAAACCGCGCAGGGTTTAAATCAACGCGGTCACGTGCCGTGCGGAGTGAATTGATCGCCTCCCCACAGTTGACCGCAGCTTCCTGCAGCATCTGGCAGGCATCGGAAATATCCTTATCCAGAGCAGCGAATTGCTGCAACTGGCCAAGCGTATTGATAAGCCCCGCACTGACGCCTGTTCCAGCGGGTATGTTTTCTGGTTCCAACAGTTCAATGGCGTTGGTCAGCGCTTCCTGCATAGCTCCTCCGGCGGCCAGCCGGTCGTGGTCTGTTTGCAGTTCCAAAACAGAAGCAGCACCGAGGTTATGTTGTTGCAGTTCGTCTAGCTGGAAATTCAGAATCTCAAGATCGGAAGCAGAAACCGGCGTATCCGCCTCAAGCTTGTTGATTTCATCCGTCAGCCTTTTCCAGTCCGCATAGGATGAGCGGACTGATTCAATTTCCTTTGTGTAGCTGCTGTTGCTATCCAGAAGCCTGAATTGCTCGGCTGATTTCGTCAGGCGCAGATGTTCGTTCTGGCCATGTATTTCAACCAGCAGATTGCCGAGGGATTGTATTTGTGAGAGCGTAACCGGTAAGCCGTTAATAAAGGCCCGGGAGCGCCCGTTGCTGTTTATTGTGCGCCGCAGAAGGCAGCTTCCATCTACAGATAATTCAGATTCCTGCAGCCATTGCCTGGCGGCAGCATTATTCTCAAGCGAAAATTCGGCAGTAAGATCAGCCCGTTCAGCGCCGGGGCTTACCCAGCTGCTATCGGAGCGGTCACCCAATAACAGGCCCAGCGCATCGATCAGGATGGATTTCCCGGCGCCGGTTTCACCGGTGATCGCGGTAAACCCCGCATGGAAATCGAGGTCCAGTTCCGGCACGATCGCAAAGTTGCTTATGTGGAGATGATTTAGCATGCTGTAAGTATCGCCGCTTGAATCGCTGTTGCCAATCCCCCATATCAGGGCGTGACAGTAAGTGCGGGAAGAAACGCCGCCCGCAATCCAGGAGCAAAGACAGTGACCGCTAAAAAAAGTGACACCAAAAACCTTACTGACAACGCTGAAGAAGAAGTGTTAACAGAACCCACAGAGCAGGGCGATCAAGCAGAGGAAGAGGAAGATGTGGTTTCAGACGATCCTGTCGTAATACTCCAGGACGCACTGAGCAAGGCACAACAGGAAGCCACTGACGCCAAACAAACCATGTTGCTGATGCAGGCCGATATGGAAAACCTGCGCAAACGTCTGGTACGTGAGCATGAAAAATCCCGTCGCCGGACACTGGAGCGATTTATGGGTGACCTGTTGCCGGTGCGTGACAGTCTTGAGCGTGGTCTTGAAGCAGCTGCAGACGATGCGGCCACGGTCGAAGCACTGAGAGAAGGTAAGCAATTGATTATAAAGATGTTGACCAAGGTTCTGGATGACCATGGCTTGCAGACCATTGATCCGGCCGGCGAGGTATTTGACCCCGAGAAACACGAAGCGATGACCATCTTGGCATCAGCGGAGCACGATGAGAACACGGTCATCAACGTACTTGAAAAGGGCTATCTGTTACATGAGCGGCTCATCAGACCGGCCAAAGTCGTGGTATCGCGCAAACCCTGATCGTTGAAAAGCATGCGCCAGACCCCATGTTTCAAAACATCAAATTATCAGTATATTTTTGGAGAATTTAAATGCGGAAGATCATAGGTATTGATCTGGGCACCACCAACAGTTGCGTTGCCGTGATGGAAGGTGGTGAGCCCCGGGTTATTGAAAATGCAGAGGGCGACCGGACAACGCCATCCATCGTCGCATTCACTAAAGATGACGAAGTGCTGGTGGGCCAGTCGGCCAAGCGGCAGGCTGTCACCAACCCGACCAATACTTTGTTTGCGATCAAACGTCTGATCGGACGCAAATTTGACGAAGATGTGGTGCAACAGGATATGGACCTCGTGCCTTATACCATTGTCAAGGCAAGCAATGGCGACGCATGGGTGGAAGCAGGTGGAAAGAAAATGGCACCGCCGGAAATTTCTGCCCGAATCCTGATGAAAATGAAGAAAACCGCCGAAGATTACCTCGGTGAAAAAGTGACCGAAGCAGTGATTACGGTTCCGGCCTACTTCAACCACCACCAGCGCCAGGCCACTGAAGACGCCGGTAAAATTGCCGGCCTGAAAGTGCGCCGGGTAATTTCTGAGCCAACTGCTGCCGCATTGGCATTCGGTGTCGACAAGAAAGGCGGTGAGCGCAAAGTCGCAGTTTATGACCTCGGTGGTGGCACATTTGACGTGTCCATCATTGAAATCGCAGACGTTGACGGCGAACACCAGATCGAAGTGTTGTCTACTTCAGGTGACACCTTCCTCGGTGGTGAGGATTTTGACAAGCGTGTCATCGACTACCTGGTGTCTGAATTCAAGAAAGATCAGGGTGTTGACCTGCGTAATGATCCGCTGGCCCTGCAGCGTCTGAAAGAAGGCGCAGAGCGTGCCAAGATTGAATTATCTACCGCTGAGCAGACCGAGATTAATCTGCCCTACATCACGGCTGATGCGAGCGGGCCGAAACATCTGAATATCAGGCTGACCCGCGCCAAGCTGGAGTCACTGGTGGAAGACCTGGTCAAGAAAACCATCGGTCCCTGCCGCACAGCTCTGGACGATGCCGGACTTAAAATTGGTGAAATTGCCGACGTGATCCTGGTAGGCGGACAGACCCGTATGCCGATGGTGCAGAAAGCGGTAACTGAATTATTCGGTCAGGCTCCACGCAGAGATATCAATCCTGATGAAGCGGTTGCTCTCGGTGCTGCAGTTCAGGGTGGTGTGTTGTCAGGTGAAGTCACCGATGTACTGTTACTTGATGTCACGCCGTTGTCTCTCGGTATTGAAACCATGGGCGGTGTGATGACCAAGCTGATCGAGAAAAACACCACTATCCCGACCAAGGCTGCGCAGATTTTCTCAACCGCAGAAGACAACCAGACAGCGGTCACCGTGCACGTACTGCAAGGTGAGCGCGAAATCGCCAGCGCGAACAAATCACTGGCGCGGTTTGACCTGGCAGGTATCGCCCCGGCAATGCGTGGCATGCCCCAGATCGAGGTTACCTTCGATATCGATGCCAACGCCATCATGCATGTAAGCGCCAAAGACAGCGCCACCGGCAAAGAACAACGGATTGAAATCAAATCCAGTTCCGGTCTCTCTGAACAGGAGATTGAAAAAATGGTGCAGGATGCCGAAGCGCATGCAGAGGAGGACCGCAAGTTCCACGAAACTGTGACGGCGCGCAATAAGGCTGACGCCATGGTGCACACCACCCGTTCAAGCCTGAAAGAACTGGGCGACAAGATCAGTGCTGATGATCGCAAGAATATTGAGACCGTGATCGAAGGCGTCGAAGCGGCCATGAAAGAAGATGACAAGGAAGCAATCGATGCTGCGACCACCAGGCTGACTGAAGCCTCCCAGGTTATTTACGAGCAGGCAGCAGCTGCAGCGCAGGCCGAAGCGGAAAGTGCTGAAGGCTCAGCACAAGCTGCTTCCGATGACGTGGTTGACGCCGAGTTTGAAGAAGTCGGTGACAGCAAGGACAAGGACGAAGACAAGTAATTTCAGATCTGTGACCTCAAACCGTAGGGTGGACATTCATGTCCACCATTTGTGTGTAGCCCCACTGGCTAACGGTGGACATAAATGTCCACCCTACGGTTAAAGTGCTTGACACCAACGCTGCCGCCGCTAGTATGAAGGTGTAGTACTCATTGAGACCGGCTGAGGGACAGGCCCTTTGATGCCGGGGCAACCTTCTGGATTAACCATCCCGTAAAGGTGCCAACTCCTGCGGAAGCCCAGCCGGGCTACCGGGAAATGAGCGAACTGGCAGCACATTTTATAAAATGTGATGGGCCGTTCCCTTCCAACGGCTTCGCCGGAGTTTCCAATGAGGTTTACCCGCAACGGGGAAACCTGAAGGAAACAGGGCGATCATCATGAAACACCAGAAAATTACCGACGCCGTTCGTGCAGGCATTGACACTGACAGGCAGTATGGCTCTGTTATGCCACCGGTCTACTTGTCATCCAACTATAGTTTCGAAGGTCTCGGGGGCAAGCGTGAATATGACTACTCCCGCAGTGCTAACCCGACCCGTGACGTACTTGCAAAGGCGATCACTGACCTTGAAGGCGGTCACGGTGCAGTTGTCACCAATACGGGCATGTCAGCCGTGGTGTTGGTAACACACTTGCTCAAAGCAGCAGACACCATCCTTGCCCCACACAATTGCTATGGTGGTTGTTACCGGGCGTTCTCATCGCTGTCGGATGCAGGCCGCTTTAAAACAAAATTCGTTGACTTTACCGACCGCAGCGCCGTGCGCCGCGCCTGTTTGCGGTATCGGCCGCAAATTATCTGGGTTGAGACGCCCAGTAACCCCCTGCTGCGGATTACGGATATTCGCGCAATGGCTGTGCTTGCGCGTGAGTGCGGGGCTTTGCTGGTAGTGGATAACACTTTCCTGACACCGTTACTGCAACAGCCCCTGTCACTGGGTGCCGATATCGTCGTGCACTCCACCACCAAGTACATCAACGGCCACAGCGATGTAGTCGGCGGGGCGGTAGTGGCCAAAACACCGGCGTTACTCGAGCAACTGGCCTGGTGGGCGAATTGTATCGGTTCAACCGCATCACCGTGGGATTGCAATCAAACCATGAGGGGGTTACGTACCTTGCATGCCAGGTTGCGCTGTCATGAAGAGAATACACAAGCCATTGTCAGGGTACTCGATGCCAATGCTGCGGTTCGCCGGGTTCACTATCCTGGTCTGGCGGCACACCCGGATCACAACCTGGCACGGGCACAGCAATCCGGCTTCGGCGCCATTATCAGTTTTGAACTGGATGGCGGTGAACCGGAGGTGCGGGCATTCCTGGATGGTTTAACCTGTTTCACGCTGGCTGAATCCCTTGGTGGGGTGGAAAGCCTGGTGTGCCATCCCGGCAGCATGACCCATGCTGCAATGACCGGAGACGCACAGCGCGATGCCGGTATCGAATCCACGTTGTTGAGATTGTCGGTTGGGATTGAGCATGTGGCTGATCTGGTTGTTGACATCTCGGCCGGTCTGGAGCGCGCGCATAGAACTGCCGGGCCGGACACCGCTGAAGAAGGCAGTAAATCGTGTGCCATCCGGGCAATGAAAGCTTGAATTAGCCGTACTTCGGCCTCAAATCTGCTGCAGGTTAAGGCAACTGCAGACAGATATAAAAAGATATGGCTAAACGCGACTATTACGAAGTGCTTGGTGTTCAGCGCAATGTGGATAATGCCGGGCTAAAAAAAGCCTATCGCAAACTGGCGATGAAGTATCACCCGGACCGCAATCCGGATGATGCGGATGCACAGGAACATTTCAAGGAGGCCCAGGAAGCCTACGGTATTCTCAAGGATGCCAAGAAGCGCTCGGCCTATGACCAGTTCGGGCATGCGGCGACCAGTCCCGGTGCGCGTGGCCCAGCCGGTTTCGAAGGTGACGTAGGCGATATTTTCGGCGATATTTTCGGCGACATCTTTGGTGGCAGGGGTGGGCGCGGTGGCAGGCCACGGCAACAGCGTGGTTCCGACTTGCGTTTTTCCATGGACCTCGATCTGGAAGATGCCGTATCCGGTATCACCCGTGAAATTCGCATCCCGGCGCTGGGCCAGTGCAAAAAATGTGCCGGCAGTGGTGCGCAGGACGGGCAAAAAACATCGTGTTCGACCTGTGGCGGTGCTGGCCAGGTTCGAATGCAGCAGGGGATTTTCTCGGTCCAGCAGACTTGTCCGGCCTGCCAGGGCATAGGGCAGGTCATCAAGAACCCATGTGCTTCCTGTCATGGTCAGGGCAGGGTGCGTGAAACCAAAACGCTGTCAGTCAAAATCCCTGCTGGGGTGGATAACGGCGACCGGATCAGGTTGGCTGGTGAGGGTGAAGCCGGCATGGCCGGCGCAGCGGCCGGGGATCTTTACGTGGAAATCCGGGTCCGGTCGCACCGTTTGTTTGAGCGCGATGGCAATGACCTGTACTGCGAAGTGCCGATCCATTTCACCACGGCAGCTTTGGGTGGGGAACTCGAGATTCCCACACTGAATGGTCAGGTAAAACTGAAAATACCGAACGAAACCCAGACCGGTCGCGTATTTCGCCTCAGGGGCAAGGGGGTCAAATCGGTGCGCAGTCACCGGCAGGGTGACCTGATGTGCAAAATTGTCATTGAAACTCCGGTCAGACTTTCGCGGGAGCAAAGGGAACTGCTGAGACAATTCCAGGGTTCCTACGAAACAAGCAAAACAGAACACAATCCAAAATCCAGCTCATGGCTGAATGGTGTCAGGGAGTTTTTTGACCGGATGACCACATGATCCGAACCCTGGTGCACGGTGCCGGCCGCATGGCCAGGCGGGTGCTGGCACTGTTGCCGGAAATGGAGGGTTTTGAGCTGGCTGGGCTGATTTCAAGAACGCGGCCAGATGGCAAGCTGGTGGGCGTTGAGACGGCGACTGAGTGGTACGGATCACTGGAAGATTTCAAAACAACCGCGGACCTGTTGATTGATTTTACCCTTCCCGGTGGTACTCGCTCAGCAGCTGAGTGGTGCGCGCACAACGGCGTGGCAGTGCTCAGTGGTACCACGGGCTTATCCGATGAGGATATCCAGGCACTGAAAAAAGCTGCACAAAAAGTGCCGGTTTTGTGGGCACCAAACCTGAGCCATGGTATTGCGTTAATGACGACGCTGGTACGTCAGGCTGCTGACGCGCTGGGTAGTTCAGCCCACATTAGCATCACGGACATACATCACCAACACAAGGTCGATGCACCCTCTGGTACAGCATTGGCATTGGCTGCTGCTGTCCCGCCGGCTGATGATGGTGGCGAGTTGGTATTTTCCAGCGTGCGCGAAGGTGAAGTTGTCGGTGAGCATATAGTCCGTTTTGAATTGGCAGATGAAGTCATAGTCATCAGCCACAAAGCCCTCGACCGTGCAGTCTTTGCAAGGGGTGCATTGAACGCGGGTGACTGGCTGGTGCGCCAGCGACCTGGTTACTACTCCACCGACGACTGGCTTGATTTGCCGGGGTAGCAAGCCGACAATCCCCCGATGCCTGGCAGTTCTGAAAAGTTCCGGTTCTGGTGGACGCGATTTCGCCGTTCGCTAAGCTTGCGCCTGCAGCGAGTGGTCGCCAGGCTCAGAACCGAGAAGCACAGCGATCAGATTCCTCGTCTTGGTCATGTCAAAACACCTCTTAAAGGAAGGTTTTGCCCCAACCCGTTTCGCCAGATCGATCTTGAAGAAGACGGCACGGCTTTTGCCTGCTGTTCAGCCTGGTTGCCGACCCCGATGGGAAATCTGAAACACAAGCCACTGATGGAGCTGTGGAATGGTCATGCCATGCAGAAGATCCGTGCGAGCATTTACGATGGCAGCTTCCGTTATTGTCGGCATGACCGTTGTCCGGTGATTCAGAATAATACACTGCCCACCCTGCAAGAGGCTGAGCGGGAAGCGGACATTGGGTATGCGGTTAAAAACCGTCTGGTCGTGCTGGACACACCGCCGGTATTCCTGAATCTGTGCAATGACCGTTCCTGCAATTTATTTTGTCCGAGCTGTCGTACAGAACGCATCAACTACACCGCCGGACCGGAGTACCAGTCGCGTTACGATCTGCAGCAACGTCTGCTGGAGCCTTACCTGAACGGACCGAAGGATCAGCTATTCACTTTGTCCGTAACCGGTTCTGGCGACCCGTTTGCCAGCAAGGTTTTCAGGGACCAATTGTTTGCGCTCGATGGGCGAAAATACCCGAACATGCGTATTAACCTGCAAACCAATGGTGTTTTGCTGACGCCGAAGACCTGGCGGAGGATGCAGGCGATTCATAAAAATATTGAAACTGTCATCGTATCCTTCGATGCAGCAACAGAGGCTACCTACAATATTACCCGGCGCGGCGGCCACTGGAGAATCCTGCTTGAAAACTGTGCCCGTTTAGGCGAGTTCCGGGCCAGTGGGCAACTCAAGTATCTGCGTTTTGATTTCGTCGCACAGCTCGCCAATTACACAGAAATGCCCGCCTTTGTTAAATTGAGCAAGTCCCTTGGCGCTGATTGTGCCTATTTTTCACGGCTGATGGACTGGGGCACATGGCCACGCCGGGAATATCTGCAGCAATGTGTGTGGGAGCTTAACCATCCCCGGTATGATGATTTTATGCGCGTTCTGACTGACTCGCGTTTGCATGATCCTTTTGTGGACCCGGGAAATTTGAACAAGTATTTCAAGCGCGAAATTAGTTAGACAGGTGCAATGGGTTCCAGTAAAATCCTGTCGCTTAGAGCATAAATTAAGACCACCCAATCTAAGCGGGAATAGCCGGTCACGGCATTCCCGTTTTGCGCATCCGGAGACAGGGAATTGACACAGCAGGCAGTGCTGGCACTCGCAGACGGAAGTGTGTTTTTCGGTCAAAGTATTGGTGCTGCCGGCGACACGACCGGTGAAGTGGTATTCAATACTTCGATGACCGGATACCAGGAAATCCTGACCGATCCTTCCTATGCAAAGCAAATAGTCACACTGACTTTCCCCCATATCGGCAACACTGGTTGTAATGCCGTCGATGAAGAATCCGACCGTCCGATGGCGGCTGGGCTGATCGTGCGTGACGTGCCGTTATTACACAGCAACTGGCGTGCCAGCGAGTCACTGAACGATTATCTGCAACGCCATGACATTGTCACCATAGCCGATATCGATACGCGCAAGCTGACCCGTATATTGCGACAGAAAGGCGCACAGGGCGGCTGCATTATCGCCGCCGACAATGCGACCGGTAACGGGGCAACTGCTGAGCTGGCGCTGAAAAAAGCCAGGCAGTTTCCCGGAATGCAGGGCCAGGATCTTGCCCGTGAGGTCACCACAGATGCCGTATATCAGTGGAACGAAGGTAGCTATGACCTCGATTCACAGAGCTGGGGGAGCGCTGGCTCAGAATTTCACGTCGTGGCTTATGATTTCGGTATCAAGCGCAATATCTTGCGCATGCTCGCAGACCGCGACTGCCGGGTGACCGTGGTGCCGGCGACGACTCCGGCCAAACAAGTCCTCGCCATGCAACCCGATGGCGTGTTTTTGTCCAATGGCCCCGGCGACCCCGAGCCCTGCGACTACGCGATTACTGCGATCCGGCAGATATTACAGTCCGCTACACCGGTGTTCGGCATTTGCCTTGGGATGCAGCTACTGGGTCTGGCTGTGGGTGCTGCTACCATCAAGATGAAATTCGGCCACCACGGTGCCAACCACCCGGTGCAGGATCTTGACAGCAGGCAGATCATGATTACCAGCCAGAACCACGGTTTTGTACTGGATGAACAAAGCCTGCCTGGCAATGTCCGGGCCACGCACCGTTCGTTGTTTGATGGTAGTTTGCAGGGCATTGAGCTGACCGGTGGCAGGGCCTTTGGGTTCCAGGGCCACCCGGAAGGCAGTCCCGGTCCGCACGATGTCGCACCGCTGTTTGACCGTTTCATCACGATGATGGAATCGGCCAGGGGATGATCTGATTCACATGCCAAAAAGAACAGACATTCAAACTATATTGATCATCGGTGCCGGCCCTATTGTGATAGGGCAGGCCTGCGAATTCGATTATTCCGGCGCTCAGGCCTGCAAGGCATTGCGCGAGGAAGGCTACCGGGTGGTGTTGGTTAATTCCAATCCGGCGACGATCATGACCGATCCAGAAACTGCGGATGTGATATATATCGAGCCGGTCGAATGGCGCACGGTTGAACAGATCATTGCAAAAGAACGCCCTGATGCATTGTTGCCGACCATGGGTGGTCAGACCGCACTGAACTGCTCGTTGGATCTGGTCCGCAAAGGCGTACTGGAAAAATATGGTGTGGAAATGATCGGAGCTTCGCGTGAAGCCATTGATATGGCAGAAGATCGTGAACTGTTCCGTCAGGCCATGCAGGAAATCGGCCTCGACACACCCAAATCAGAGATTGCCCACAGCCTTGATGAAGCGCTGGAGAAACTGGAGCTTATCGGCTTTCCCACCATCATCCGGCCGTCGTTCACGATGGGTGGTTCAGGGGGGGGCATCGCTTACAACCGTGAAGAGTTTATCGATATCGTCCGTTTCGGCCTGGAGCAATCGCCGACCACGGAAGTGTTGCTGGAAGTGTCGGTGCTGGGCTGGAAAGAATACGAAATGGAGGTGGTGCGCGATGTTAAAGATAACTGCATCATTGTCTGCTCAATTGAGAACCTTGATCCGATGGGAATCCATACCGGTGATTCAATCACGGTCGCGCCGGCATTGACATTGACCGACAAGGAATACCAGCGTCTTCGTGATGCCTCGATTGCCGTATTACGAAAAATTGGAGTCGATACGGGCGGTTCCAATGTACAGTTCGCGATCAACCCTGAGGATGGCAAGGTCATGGTCATCGAAATGAATCCGCGCGTCTCGCGTTCATCTGCGCTGGCGTCCAAGGCCACGGGTTTCCCGATAGCCAAAGTCGCGGCCAAGCTGGCGGTCGGCTTTACGCTGGACGAATTGCTGAATGAAATTACCGGTGGTGCGACACCGGCTTCTTTTGAGCCCACGATGGATTACGTCGTGACCAAGATTCCGCGTTTTGCTTTTGAGAAGTTCCCCGCCGCCAATGACCGTCTGACCACGCAAATGAAGTCGGTGGGCGAGGTGATGGCCATTGGCCGTACGTTCCAGGAGTCGCTCCAAAAGGCCTTACGCAGCCTGGAGACCGGCCGTGACGGCTTTGACCCGGTGCTGGTAGCCACGGACCCGGATGATCGTGCGGTCGAGCTTAAGCGTGAATTGCGCGAGGCCGGTGCCGAGCGTCTGTGGTATGTGGCCGAGGCCTTCAGAGAAGGCATGGGCGTTGATGAAATTCACCAACTGACGCGCATCGACCCATGGTTCCTGGCACAGATCGAGGACCTCGTGCTCACTGAGAACGAGGTCGCACGCCAGGGGTTTGCCGCACTCGACCGGCAACGCCTGCTCGGCCTGAAACGCAAAGGCTTTTCGGATGCCCGCCTGGCCCGCCTGCTGGCTTGTGATGAGCAGAAGGTTCGTGAGCGGCGTTACCAGTTGAAGGTGCGGCCGGTTTACAAACGCGTCGATACCTGTGCGGCGGAATTTGCCACCACCACCGCTTACCTGTATTCGACCTATGAGGAAGAATGCGAATCGGAACCCACAGACAAGCGTAAAATCATGGTGCTGGGCGGTGGGCCTAACCGCATCGGGCAGGGCATTGAGTTCGATTATTGCTGTGTTCACGCGGCCCTGGCCTTACGCAAAGAAGGCTTTGAGACCATCATGGTCAATTGCAATCCGGAGACGGTTTCTACTGATTATGATACCTCCGACCGATTGTACTTTGAGCCGGTGACGCTCGAAGATGTACTGGAGATCGTTCATCGTGAGCAGCCGGAAGGGGTCATAGTGCAGTACGGCGGGCAAACCCCGTTGAAACTGGCGCGATCACTGGAAGCAGCCGGTGTGCCTATTATCGGCACATCACCGGATTCGATCGATCGCGCCGAAGACCGCGAACGCTTCCAGAAAATGTTGCAGAAACTGGAGCTTCGCCAACCTGCCAATCGCACCGCGAGCAGCGCGGAGCAAGCGGTTGGCCTGGCGGAAGAAATTGGTTATCCGCTGGTTGTGCGGCCTTCCTATGTGCTGGGTGGCCGGGCCATGGATGTGGTGCACGGTGAGCAGGAGTTACGTCGCTATATGCACGATGCGGTCAAGGTCTCCAACGACTCACCGGTGTTGTTGGATCGTTTCCTGGATCACGCCATAGAAGTCGATATCGATGCCATCTGTGACGGTACCGATGTATTGATCGGAGGCATCATGGAGCATATTGAGCAGGCCGGTGTGCATTCCGGAGATTCTGCCTGTTCCATCCCTCCGCATAGTTTGTCTAAAGAGATCCAGGATGAAATGCGCAGGCAGATGGCTATGATGGGGCGGGAATTGGGGGTGATTGGCCTGATGAACGCTCAATTTGCGTTGCGTGGTGATGATATCTACATACTGGAGGTCAATCCCCGGGCATCGCGGACCGTGCCGTTTGTATGTAAGGCTACAGGCAGGCCCCTGGCCTCGATTGCGGCGCTTTGCATGGTAGGTAAAACACTTAAAGAACAAGGTGTTACAGAGGAAATCATACCTAAGTTCTATTCGGTTAAAGAAGCCATATTTCCGTTTATCAAGTTCCCGGGCGTGGATCCGATCCTGGGGCCTGAAATGCGTTCCACCGGCGAGGTAATGGGTGTTGGACGCAGTTTTGGAGGCGCCTGTGCGCGTGCCATGAAAGCCGCCCAGTATGGTATTCCCAAGCCTGGCCGGGCATTTTTGAGTGTGCGAGATGCGGATAAGGAGCCATTGTTGCCAATAGCCGAAGAACTCGTTGAACGGGGTTATGAGTTGGTAGCAACCGCGGGAACCTGTCGGTATTTGCGCGCCAACGGTTATACTTGTGAACGTGTCAACAAGGTGGATGAGGGGCGTCCGCACATCGTTGATGAAATTAAAAATGGTGCGATCGTGTTTATCGTCAATACCACCGAAGGTCGCCAGGCGATTGCTGATTCTTATTCGATTCGCCGGGAGGCGCTGCAATACAAGGTAAGCTATACAACAACAATATCTCGCGGATGGGCCACTTTACAGGCCATTGATCACGAATTTAACCTGGAGGTACGTAGCCTGAGTCAGCTTCATGGTACCAATGGGCGTGGTACAGGCGGCAAGGTCTGACCAGCAGGCAGGAATAACAAATATGCAAAGAACACCATTAACACACCACGGTGCAGAGCGTTTACGCGCCGAAGCGGCTCACTTAAAAAAGGTTGTGCGTCCTCAAATCATTGCCGCCATCGCTGAAGCGAGGGCACATGGCGATTTGAAAGAAAATGCGGAATACCATGCAGCCAGGGAGCAGCAGGGCTTTACCGAAGGGCGTATACAGCACCTGGAGAGTGCATTATCGGGGGCGCAGGTTATTGATGTCACCAAGCTGAACGCGGGTGGTAAAGTGGTGTTCGGGGCAACCGTAACACTCTATGAGGTGGTTACTGAAGCTGAGATAACCTATCAGGTTGTCGGTGACCTTGAAGCGGATATCAAGGAATTTCGCATTGCGATTACGTCACCTATAGCACGTGCCATGATTGGTCGTGAAGAGGGTGACGAGATCGTTGTCAAGGCACCAGCGGGTGAGTTGGCCTATGAAATAATCAGCGTTGAGTATGTTTGAGGGCAGCTCTGTTTATTGCCAACCCCGATGTTCAGCAACCCCGAGGTAAGACAAAGAAAAGTTGAATCCGGAGCTGACTCCTTGCCGGATTCGATTCATCCGGTCATCCGCCGCATCCTGCTGGCGCGCAACATCACCGATACCACAGCACTTGATTTGAAGCTGGGCCGATTGCAGTCACCGGCTGCCTTGTCCGGTATCAGGCAAGCCGCGGAAATACTTGCGGATGCCGTGGTAGCCGGGCAAAGCATACTGATCGTCGGTGATTTTGATGCCGATGGGGCAACTGGCACGGCACTTGCTGTCAGGGCGCTGCATTTAATGGGCGCGACAAATGTGGATTTCCGTGTACCCAACCGCTTCGAGTTCGGTTACGGGCTCAGCGTGGCACTGGTCGAGACGCTGGCAGATAATCCGCCGGATGTTCTGGTCACGGTGGATTCCGGTATCAGCTCCAATGATGGTGTCGCCAGGGCCAGGGTACTGGGCTGCAAGGTGGTGGTGACCGATCATCATTTACCGGGCAAGGTGTTACCGTCGGCAGATGCCATCGTTAACCCCAATTGTCCTGGCGACCAGTTTCCCAGCAAGGCACTGGCCGGTGTGGGGGTGGTTTTTTACCTGATGAGCGTGGTCAGGACGGCGCTGCGCAGCCGGAATTGGTTTACCTTGCCGCGCAAGGAACCGAACCTGGCCCGTCTGCTGGACCTGGTGGCTCTGGGCACTGTTGCCGACCTGGTATCACTGGATAACAATAATCGTATTTTGATCCGTCAGGGGATGGACCGCATTCGCCAGGGTTACTGCAGTGCTGGCTTGCTGGCCCTGTTGCGGCTGGGGAAACGGGATTACCGGCATCTGGTGGCGTCGGACCTGGCATTCGCTGTCGCACCTCGTCTGAATGCAGCGGGACGCATGCAGGACATGGGTGTCGGTATCCGCTGTCTGTTGACCGACGACCGCGATGAAGCCATGGCGCTGGCGACTGAGCTGGATGAATTGAATCATCGCCGGCGTGCCCGCCAGGAACAGATGCAGCAACAGGCGCTGGAGCAGTTGAAGTCATTGTTGGAAAATCTCAAGGGTACCGACCTTCCGTCCGGTTTATGTTTGTATGATGATGCCTGGCACCAGGGCATCGTCGGACTGGTCGCAGCACGCATCAAGGATGCCGTGCATCGCCCGGTGATCGCGTTCGCGCCCGAGTCGGAGGGCTCCGATGTACTCAAGGGATCGGCACGATCGGTCAGTGGCCTGCACATCCGTGATGTACTGGCGCGGGTGGATGCGCTGCATCCGAAAATGATCATAGCTTTCGGTGGCCATGCCATGGCTGCCGGGCTGACACTGCTGAAGACTACGCTTGAGCCATTCACAGCGGCCTTGCATGAGGCGGTCGAATATCTCCTCCAGGGCAGGGTATTGAACAATGAAATACTGACCGATGGTGAACTTGAACCTGAAGACATCAACCTGGAGTTCGCGCAATCACTGCGGAGCCTGGGGCCATGGGGTCAACACTTTCCCGAGCCGGTATTTACCGGCCGGTTTGTTGTGGAGGAGCAGCGGGTGGTGGGCGGAGCACACCTGAAAATGAGCTTAAGACCCGTCGGCGGAAGATACCCTGTTGACGCCATAGCCTTTGGAACACTGCCACAAGACCTGCCGGGAACAGAGACCACCGGCTTTGTTTACCGGTTGGATATCAACCATTTTCGTGGCCGCAAGACCTGTCAGTTGATGGTGGAGCAAATTGTACCCTAAAAGCGCTAAACTGGGTCGCCCTGGTGTAAAATGCAACGCTTCGCTACCGGCAGTTTGATCACAGGATACCAACGTGGAAACCAACCCGATAAGTAACCAGCTCAAAGATTTGCAGCAGCGCTCCGACGCGCTCAGGGGGTATCTTTGACTATGCCGGCAACAAGGACCGGCTGGAAGAAGTAAGTCGGGAGTTAGAGAACCCGAAGGTTTGGACCGACCGGGCGCGTGCACAGGCGCTGGGACGTGAGCGGGCGTTGCTTGAAGGTATCGTCGGCACGCTGGATCGTGTTTCAAAATCGCTGACAGAGAATGCCGAAATGCTGGAACTGGCAATCGAGGAGGAGGATGAAGATGTCCTTGAATCTGTCTCGACAGAACTTGACGGTATTGGCAAGGAAGTCGGCAAGCTGGAATTTCAGCGCATGTTCAGAGACGAAGTCGATGCCAACTCCTGTTATCTCGAAATCCAGGCTGGTTCCGGTGGTACTGAAGCACAGGACTGGGCGGAAATGCTGCTGCGTATGTATTTACGCTGGGTAGAACGGCGTGGCTGGAAAAGCGAGTTGATCGAGGTGTCCGCGGGTGAGGTAGCCGGTATCAAAAGTGCCGTTATCCACATTACCGGCGATTACGCTTATGGTTGGTGCAAAACGGAAATCGGTGTTCACCGCCTGGTGCGGAAGTCACCGTTTGATTCGGGCAACCGCCGCCACACATCTTTTGCGGCCGTTTTTGTGTCGCCGGAAGTGGATGACGACATCGAAATTGAGATCAACCCGGCTGATTTACGCATTGATGTTTATCGCGCTTCAGGCGCGGGCGGTCAGCATGTGAACCGCACTGAATCTGCGGTGCGCATTACCCATATTCCCACCAATACGGTGGTGCAGTGCCAGAACGACCGTTCGCAGCACAAGAACAAAGACCATGCGATGAAACAATTGCGCGCTAAACTGTATGAGCTTGAATTGATGAAGCGCAAGGCTGAAAACCAGAAACTGGAAGATTCCAAGTCGGATATCGGCTGGGGCAGCCAGATTCGTTCCTATGTGCTCGACCAGTCGCGAATCAAGGATCTGCGCACCAACGTGGAAACAGGCAATACTCAGGCCGTGCTGGATGGCGACCTGGATCAATTTGTAGAGGCATCCCTGAAGCAGGGGTTATCTGGAGCAGGAAATAACGGGTGAACAAACAAGACACAAAACGCGTGGCGGGCAATGCCCCGGATGAAAACCGCCTGATCGCCGAGCGGCGGGCTAAGCTGCATGCACTAAAAGCGGAAACCAACGCCTATCCCAATGATTTCCGACCCAATACCAATGCCGCTGAATTGCATCAGCGGTTCGCTGATCATGATACTGAAACGCTGGCTGATATCGATGAAACATTTGCCCTGGCCGGTCGAATGATGGCCAAACGCGTGATGGGCAAAATTGCATTTGTTGAGGTCCAGGACAGCACCGGCACCATGCAGTTTGTGGTTCAGCGTGACAAGCTGCCAGATGGCCTGTATCAGCAATTCAAACAATGGGATATCGGAGACATTATTGCTGGCAGCGGCGCGATATTCCGCACCCAAAAAGGAGAATTATCAGTAAAACCCTCTGCATTACGCTTGTTGACCAAGTGTTTGCGCCCGTTGCCGGAAAAATGGCATGGCCTGGCCGACATGGAAACCCGCTATCGTCAGCGTTATGTTGATCTGATCATGAATGAAGGGTCCAGAAATGTGTTCCGGGTGCGTTCGCAAATCGTCCGCTTTATCCGTGATTTCATGGAAGCGGAGGAGCGTGGTTTTCTGGAGGTAGAGACACCCATGATGCACCCGATACCGGGTGGGGCAGTTGCCAGGCCGTTCGTTACCCATCACAACGCACTGGACCTGCAGATGTACCTGCGCGTTGCACCGGAATTGTATTTGAAACGTCTGATTGTCGGTGGGTTGGAGCGCGTCTACGAGATCAATCGAAGTTTCCGCAATGAAGGCGTATCGGCACGGCACAACCCGGAGTTCACCATGCTGGAGTTCTATTGGGCCTACGCCGATTACAACGATCTGATGGAACTGACTGAAACCATGCTGGGGGGATTGGCCGAAGCCGTTCACGGCAGCATGTCGATGGAATACCAGGGCCAGCGCATAGATTTTAGTGCACCATTTGTTCGCATGAGTGTGGAAGAGTCGGTGCGGAAATTTAACCCGCAACTTGCAGATGCCGATTTATGGGATGCAGCAACGCTCAAATCAGCCTGTGCAGAGCGTGATATCCACATCGATGAGAAGTGGGGTATTGGCAAGGTACTGACCGAACTGTTTGAGGCCACAGTAGAGCCACACCTCATTGATCCGACCTTCATTACAGCATACCCGACTGAGGTTTCACCGCTATCGCGGTGCAATGACGAAAACCCGTTGATTACAGACCGTTTTGAACTATTCATTTGCGGTCGCGAGATCGCTAATGGTTTCTCGGAGCTGAACGATCCGGAAGACCAGGCAGCGCGTTTCCGGGAACAGGTAGCGCAAAAAGACGCAGGTGATCATGAGGCCATGCACTTTGATGCCGACTATATCCGCGCACTGGAATACGGCATGCCACCCACAGCAGGTGAGGGTATCGGCATCGACCGGTTGGTAATGCTGTTCACTGATTCAGCTTCAATCCGTGATGTTTTGCTGTTTCCGTATATGCGTCCAGAGGCGTAAATCACACGCGATTTTCCTGCATTTGGAGTACAATTATGAGTGGGGGTGGATAACGCTCTTACCTGGAGAGCAGGATGGAAAAGCAATGGTTGTTCCGCGTGGCAGCTTGCTCGTTTCTTGCCTTGGCAGCTTGTGGCGAAAGCCCTGATTCCAAAACGACAGAATTCAAAAAAGCAGCGCCCGAACCCGCTGTAATGACGGCCACATGCGATCTCAAAATGGGCTGGGATCCATGGGAGCCTTATCAATACCTTACCCCGGAAGATGAAGTCAAAGGTCTGGAAATTGACCTGCTCGGTGCAATGGCCGATGAAGCCGGTTGCAGTGTCACATTTGTGCAGGATAACTGGGTGAACCTGCTCGCCGGGATACGCAGCGGCAGCATTGATATGCTTGGCGGTGCAACTAAAACGGAGGCGAGAGAGAAGTTTGCATATTTCTCAGACAGCTACCGGCACGAATCCTTTTTACTGTACATCAGGGCGGGTGAGTCTGAAAAATATATGGACAAAAATCTGGAGGAGCTTCTTGCCGGCGGTTTCAGGCTGGGAGTTACCGAGGATTATCTCTATGGTGACGAGGTCAATGCGCTGCATGACGATGCTGATTTCAGTTCAGGGTTTGTCAGTGTGCCAGTCACCGAGTTGAACTATTACAATTTGACCCAAGACCATATTGATGGATTCCTGGAGGATCCTTTTGTCGCTGCTTGTACTGTCAGACGTAAAGGTTTACAGGGACAGATCGAAGCCCTCTCCCTTGAGATCCACAGTACTGACGTGTCTATTATTTTTAGCCGGGCAAGTGTTAAAGAGGAGACTGTACAAGCCTTTAACAAGGCCCTGTTGAAACTCAAAGAGACGGGTGAATACGAGCGGATACTGGCTAAATACCGACGGGTGAGGTAAGGGAGCAGCGTCCAGTTCGTGCGCGACAAAAAAATCATCCAGGCAGGCCAGCCCGATCAGGCGCTGGTGTTGCTGGCACTGGGGTCACATGAAAATTTTTATCGTGATTTGAAGCGCTAGCCTGATCCCTGGAACACCGTTAACTGTGCCCTTCAATTGGTTTGACACTGCACTACTCCGGCCATCGTCTTGCGGTGTGCAGTACACGCAAGATTTCAATCCTGTTGTCGCGAACACGATACGGCAAGATATAGGGGGTTCGGCCAACCACCAGTTCCTTTGTGTCGGGCACACGCCCCGTACGGCCAATGCCGGGCTGTTCACTTAGCAAAGAAACTGCTTCTCTTATCCTGGTTACGACTTCCTGAGCAGCTACAGGATTGTCCTGTGTAATGTAGTGCCTGGCGGACTGCAAATCCCGGATAGCCCGTTTGAACCAGACCACCTGCATCATAACGGAGGGTCGCTCTCATGCGTGGTTCCCCAGGTTTCCATCCAGGCCGTGACCGTGTCGTTTGCCACAAACTGATCCGGGCCGGCGGTGTCGGCTTCTGCCAGGGCTGTTTTGATTCCGAGCACCTGCCATTCATTGGTTTCCAGAAACACCCGCAGGGCCTGCGTTGCCAGGTACGCCTTTGAACGATCAGTCGCACCTGCAAGGTTTGACAGACGTTCATTGGTTTCATCATCAAGACGAAGTGTCATGGTTGTAGTCATTGTGAGTCTCCTGCATTCATATGCGTTCACTATAACATCTGGGTGTTCTTAGCGAAAATGTTTATCGTAAGAAGTGTTTGCCGCCCGAGTAACGGTTTTACCTGGTATTTTCGGAGTTGATATACGAATAGGCAAGGCATGCAAGTCCAGCCCTTCGAACCAGGTGGCGATCCGGTCGCGTTCGGTTTCAGTTATTTGCGTGAGGTTGCCCAGCGGCATGGTGCGCAGGATGACCACGGTCTGATAGACGCGCAGGGCGTGTCGCAGCAGCTTTTCCTCACTATCCAGTTCGACCCCCAAAGGGGCGGCCGTGAAGCCTTCAAACTGCGGGACGGGTGCGTGACATTTTACGCAGCGTTGCTGAACGATGGCGTAGATTTCACTGGTTTCAACAACGGTTTTTACATCGCCTGGCTGGGGAACTGGACGAGATTTGGGCGCCGTGGCTATGATCAGCCCGCCTAACAACAGCACGGCGGGGATTAACGGCCAGGCTCTGAAGCCGGCCAGGTGCCGGATATTGAAGTAGTGCCTGATGCCGACCGCAGCCACCGAGAATACCATCAGCAACAGCCAGCTTTGCGGGTGGCCGTAAATAGCCGGGTAGTGTCCGCTTAGCATGATGAACAACACCGGCAGGGTGAAGTAATTGTTGTGCCGGGAACGCTGCAGGGCATTTTTACCCTTGCTGGCCTCCGGGATGCGGCCTTCCGATACCGCGCGAACCAGGTCCTTCTGGCCGGGAATAATGACGCGAAACACGTTGGCGACCATGACTGTGCCGATGGCGGCACCGACATGAATAAAAGCGGAGCGACCGCTGAGCCATGTGCTCAGAACCCACGACAGCAGTACAAACCAGGCAAATATCAGCAGGCCAAGCAACCACTCACGCCGTGACAGGCTTGAACGGCAAAGCAGGTCATAAAACACCCAACTGGCCAGCAGCGAGCCGATGCCGATAGATATCGAGATCCCCGGGGTAATGCCACTGACACCTGGCTTAAGCATGTAAGTTTGTGCGTTCATGTAGAACACGATGATCAGCAGCGCCATGCCACTGACCCAGGTCATATAGGCTTCCCATTTAAACCAATGCAAGCTGCCTGGTAGTTCTGGTGGCGCCACAGCGAATTTTTTCAGGTGATAGAAACCACCGCCGTGCACAGCCCACAGGTCACCTGCGATACCTTCAGGCTGGTGCTGGCGCTGCAGTCGGTTTTCCAGCCAGTTGAAATAAAAGGATGCGCCGATCCAGGCAATGCCGAAGATAAAATGTGCCCAGCGGACCAGCAGGTCCAGCCACATAAGCAGGTGTGCTTCCACTCAGACCGCTCCATTCAGGCAGTTAAGGATGGCCTCGGGTGTCGCCGGAGTATCGAGTGGCGGCAGGCTCTTGCCGTTCAGCTTGCCTGCAATGGCCTGGTTGATTGCGGCGTGGACGGAAATCGCCAGCATCAGAGGCGGTTCGCCCACCGCCTTTGACCGGTGGATGGTCTTTTCCCTGTTTCTGCCTTTGTCCCAGATCTTTACATTGAATATTTCGGGCATATCGCCACAGGTAGGTATCTTGTAGGTGGACGGTGCATGCGTGCTGAGGTGGCCCTTGCTATCCCAGCACAGTTCCTCGCTGGTCAACCAACCGGCGCCCTGCACGAAGCCGCCTTCGATCTGGCCGATGTCGATAGCCGGGTTCAACGACCTGCCGGCGTCATACAGGATGTCGACCCGGGTGATGCGGTGTTCGCCGGTCAGGCAGTCCACTTCAACTTCGGAGACGGCCGCGCCGTAAGCAAAATACAGAAATGGCCGACCGCGGGATGTTACCGGGTCGTAATGAATTTTCGGTGTTCGGTAGAAACCCGTTGCTGACAGGGATATCCTTCCCAGCCATGCCTGCTCCGCCAGTGCAGCGAAGCTGATTGTATGTTCACCAGCCTCCACCCGGTTGTTGATAAAGCGGATATCTGTCTTGTTGACAGCAAATTTCTTGCTGGCAAATTTGATCATGCGCCGTTTAATTTTAATGGCTGCTGCCCGCGCTGCCATGCCATTCATATCGGTGCTGGCGGAGGCGGCAGTGGCGGAAGTGTTCGGTACCTTGCCGGTATTGGTTGCCGTTATCTTGATATGCTCAAGATCTATCTGAAACTCATCTGCCACGATCTGTGCGATCTTGATCATCAGGCCCTGGCCCATTTCGGTGCCACCGTGGTTAAGATGGACGCTGCCATCCTTATACACATGCAGCAGTGCTCCGGCCTGGTTCAGGAAGGTGGTGGTAAAAGAAATACCGAATTTGGCCGGTGTCAATGCAATGCCTTTGCGGATGACCGGGCTATTGCGGTTGAAAGCGCTGATCTGCCGGCGCCTCTTCTGGTAACCGGATGACGCTACCAGTTCTGCGATCAATTCATGCAGGACGTAATCCTCAACCCGCATGCCATAGGGTGTGGTATTGCGCCCGCCGTTTTTATTCTCAGCGGAATCGTACAGATTGGCTTCGCGCACGGCCAGCGGGTCCAGGCCAAGCTGATGTGCAATCGCGTCGATCACGCGCTCAATTCCCAGCATACCCTGCGGGCCGCCAAAGCCACGGAATGCGGTGTTCGATACGGTATTGGTCTTGCAGCGATAGGAAGTGATGGTGACATTGGGCAGGTAATAGGCATTGTCGCTGTGGAACATCGCGCGATTGGAAATGGGCCCGGACAGGTCAGCGGACATGCCACAACGCAATGCATGCGAGAATTCGATACCGAGGATGCGGCCTTGCATATCAAAACCGACGTCATAGCGGATCAGGAAATCGTGGCGCTTGCCGGTGCTGCACATATCGTCATCCCGGTCCAGTCGCAGCTTGACGGGGCGACCGGTAGCGTCCGCCATCAGCGCGGCAATGATTGCCCACTGGGCTGCCTGGGTTTCCTTGCCACCAAAAGCACCGCCCATGCGACGTACTTCCACGATAACTGAATTGTCCGGCTTTGCCAGGCTGCGGGCGACCAGGGTCTGAACCTCGCTGGGGTGCTGGGATGAAGTCAGCACCAGCATGTCGCCATCTTCCTGGGGCAGCGCCATCGATACCTGGCCTTCAAGGTAGAAATGATCCTGCCCGCCAATACGTATCTCACCCTGAAGGCGGTTTGCTGCTGTTGCCAGGGCAGCCTGTGAATCGCCTCTTTGCATGGTGTGTGGTTCCAGCACAAAAGATTGTTTGGTCAGCGCGGTTTCAACATCCAGGATGGCCGGCAGTTCTTCATATTCAAGCCTGGCCAATCGTGCCGCATGCCTGGCGGCGGTGCGGGTTTCAGCAACCACCGCAAATAACGGCTGGCCTGCAAACTCGACCAGTTTATCTGCCAGTACGGGTTCGTCGTTCTTGTGTACCGGGCTGATGTCGTTGGCTCCGGGAATATCGCCGGCACACATGACCCTGACGATTCCCGGGTACTGTCTGACCGCAGATAAATCCATGCTGATGACCCGTGCGTGGGCACGATCACTGGTACCGACATAGCAATGCAGCAGCGTGGATGGCTCCGGCAGGTCATCGACATACAAGGCAGTGCCTGCTACATGTTTGCGGGCGCTGTCGTGGGCAAGGGGTGCATGTACGCTGCGAATTTTTTCAGCCATCAGCACCCGCCTTATCCAGTTGCTGACCGAGTCGCACGGGGTAGGGCTGTGCGGAGTGTTCGAGGTAAAAGCGTTGCAACAGGTTCTGTGCTACCTGCATGCGGTACTGCGCACCGGCACGCATATCAGAAACAGGTGTGAAGTCCTCAGGCAATGCCTGCATGGCCAGGCTAATGGTCTCCTGCCCCCATGCCTTGCCATGTAAAGCCGTTTCACAGTTGCTTGCGCGTTTCGGGATTTCTGCCATACCACCGAAGCAGATTCGCGCATCCGTGATTGTTCCCGCATCGATTTGCAGTGAGAATGCGCCGCAGACTGCAGATATATCCTGTTCAAAACGTTTGCAGACCTTGTAGGTGGCGAATATTCGACTCTCAGGTGGCAGGGGTAAAAGTATCTGTTCGACGAATTCGCCTGTGCGCAGGTCCTGCTCGCCATAGGCTATGAAAAAATCTTCCAGATCAATGATGCGCCGGCCTTCTGAACCATGCAGTACCAACCTGGCACCTGCAGCAATCAACCCCGGTGGCATATCGCCGATCGGGGAGCCGTTGGCGATGTTACCACCCACGGTTCCCGCGTTACGGACCTGGGCCGCGCCCAGCCGTTCGATCAGCGGCAGGAAGGCCGGATAATGAGACGCAATGGCCTGCATTGAATCCGTGTAGCTCACAGCTGCGCCGATACGAAGGGTTGTGCCATCGTTTTCGAGTATCTGTAGTTCAGGTACTGCGCCGAGGTAAATCAAGGTATCCAGTACCCGCATCTGTTTGGTGACCCACAAGCCCACGTCCGTGGCCCCGGCGATCATGACAGCACCCGGGTGGTCTCGCAGCAGGTCGCATAACTCATCGATCGAACGGGGCGCGTAGAATTGTCTTTTCCCGTGGCTTATTTCCAGTGTCCCGGCCGGCTGGATCGTTTGTAACAGTGCTGCGGTTTGTTTTTCATCAGCACTGAACTGGTCGCGGCGGTTGGCAGTCAGAGACTGCTGGGCGGCGCGTACGATCGGGGCATAACCAGTGCAGCGGCACAGGTTTCCTGCCAGTCCCAGGTCGATGTCCCCACGCGCTATGGCGTGATCCGGTTGATGATGAAACATGCTGAACAGCGACATCACAAAGCCCGGCGTACAGAAACCACACTGCGATCCGTGTTGGTCCACCATGGCCTGCTGGACTACGTGAAGCTGCTCGCCGGAGCGGCTGAGATCTTCGATAGTTACCAGTTGTTTGCCGTCCAGAGTGGGTAGAAACTGAATACAGGAATTAACCGCCCGGTAACGTACCCCCTGTTCGTGCAGCTCGCCGATAACCACCGTGCAGGCACCACAATCGCCTTCTGCGCAGCCTTCCTTGGTGCCTGTCAGCCCTTTATCTTCGCGCAGAAATTCCAGTACGGTACGGGTCGGATCGCAGTGGTGTATTTCCTCAACCCGGCCGGCCAGTAGGAATCGAACGGTAGTGTGCATCAGCTACCGCGATATGTGCTGTAGCCAAAAGGGGATAGCAGCAATGGAACATGGTAGTGCTCGTCAGCCTGGTTGATTCCAAACCGGATGACGACGCGGTCCAGGAACCTGTGTTTGCCATCCTCCTGTCCCCTGTTATTGAAGTATTCGCCGGCATGGAAAACAAGCTCGTATTCGCCCGGGATAAATTCCTTGCCGGCAAGCATGGGCGCGTCGCAGCGGCCGTCTGCGTTGGTTGTGGCGCTTGAAATTGGCTGGCTATTTTCATCCACCCGGAACAGCTCGATACGAATCCCCGCACCCGGGCAACCATTGGCGATATCCAGTACATGTGTGGTCAGGCGTCCCACGGCGTTCCAACCCCCCGGTAAAGTTGCATGTTGCTGCTTGTAGATGCAGTCAGAAATGGACTATCGTTACACATTATTCGTGAAAGTATACCAATTCGACCGGCTGCAGATCGGGTTACAGATTGGCCGGTCTGAATGTGAAGCAAGGTAATAATATTTGATGACACAAGCTTATCCAAGAGACCTGCGGGGTTATGGTGCTGATCCGCCGCACCCGCGCTGGCCCGGCGGCGCCCGCCTGGCTCTGCAAATCGTGCTCAATTACGAGGAAGGCGGGGAAAACTGCCTGCTGCATGGCGATTCAGCATCCGAGGCCTTCCTGTCTGAAATGGTGGGCGCCGAAGCGCGCGAAGGTGTGCGGCACATGAGCATGGAGTCTGTTTATGAATTCGGCTCCCGAGTCGGTGTCTGGCGGCTCAAGAAGTTATTTGACCGCTACAAGGTACCGGTAACTGTTTTTGCAGTGGGTATGGCGGTGGAACGTTATCCGGCACCGGTTCAGGCTTTACATGCAGCCGGCCATGAGATTTGCAGCCACGGTTATCGCTGGATCGATTACCAGTATGTGGATGAGGCCACCGAACGTGAGCACATGCGCAAGGCGATTGCAGCGATCACTGCAGCTACCGGTGAGCGGCCGTTGGGTTGGTATACCGGTCGCAGCAGTCCGAATACCCGCGCACTGGTGGTGGAGGAGGGTGGTTTTCTCTATGATGCCGACGATTACAGTGATGAGTTGCCGTTCTGGAACACACAGTATGGCGACCCGCATCTGGTGATCCCTTACACCCTGGATGCCAACGATATGCGTTTTGCTACAGCGCAGGGGTTTAACAGCGGGGCGCAATTTCTGGAATACCTGCAAGACAGCTTCGATGTGTTGTACGCCGAGGGTGCGAAATCGCCGAGAATGATGTCTGTGGGGCTGCATTGCCGCCTGTCAGGCCGCCCGGGACGCTTTGCCGCGCTGGAGAAATTTATTCGTTACGCCAGATCCCACGATGATGTCTGGTTCTGCCGCCGGGTGGATATCGCGCGCCACTGGCACGCTGAGCACCCGCCGGCGTGAGTTACCGGGATAAGGAAGCATTTCTGGCAGAATTTGGTGCCGTGTATGAGCAGTCTCCGTGGGTTGCTGACGGCGTATTTGCTGATAAGGAACCGGGTGGTGTAACGCGTGATGCTGAGGACTCGCCCACGCTGAGTGCTGATATCCTGGCTGCCCGCTTCGAATCGGTTTTCATGAATGCGCCGGCGGAGCGCCAGTTGAAGGTGTTGCGTGCACACCCTGAACTGGGCTGTGCCCGGGCTGAGTCTGGCCTGCTCACGGCCGATTCACGCCAGGAGCAGTCCGCTGCAGGACTCGATCAATGTTCTGTATCCGAGTTTAATATGTTTCGAGAAATGAACGATAAGTACAATGATAAATATGGTTTTCCTTTCATTATTGCTGTGAAGGGGCGTAACAGACGGGAAATCCTCGAGGTATTTGCGGAGCGCCTGAACAACACTGAGGAAACTGAGTTTCAGACAGCACTGCGGCAGGTATGTCAGATTGCGCGCTTCCGCATTGGAGGTATCCTCGGTGACTGAGTCGCAGCAATTTGCGAATAAATATGTGAACCTCGCATTGCCGGAGCGCGGGGCTGCCATCTGCAGCGTCAGCGATGAATTCTTCGCACCGGCCAAGCGGATGCTGTCACCTGAAGCGCCGATATTTATACCGGATCGTTTTGATGGCCACGGCAAATGGATGGATGGCTGGGAGAGCCGCCGCAAACGTGTTGCCGGGCACGACTACTGTATCGTGCGGATCTGCCCCGGCGTGATACGGGGCATAGAGATCGACACCAGCCACTTCACCGGAAATTTTCCACCCGCAGCCTCTGTTGAGGCCTGTCATGTGGCACTCGAGCCCGATGAAAACACCGTCTGGACAGAGTTGCTGCCGGCCACAAACCTTAACGGTGACAGTTGCCGGGTTTTCGCTGTCAGCGATGCAAACAGCTGGACGCATATTCGCCTGAATATCTATCCGGATGGCGGCATAGCACGCTTGAGAGTCTATGGGGAGCCCGACCAGGCGGGGGGTCTGGCGGGACGGGAGCAATGGGTGGACCTGCTGTCTGCCGACGTCGGTGGGCGTGCAATTGAATGCAACAACATGCATTTCGGACATATGCGCAATCTGTTGTCTGCCGCTCCGGTCGCCAACATGGGCGATGGCTGGGAAACACGCAGAAGACGGCAACCCGGCAATGATTGGGTCATCCTCAAGCTTGGCCGTGCGGGCAAGATTGGCAGAGTAGAGGTGGACACGGCCTTCTTCCGCGGCAATTACCCGGCACGATGCTCTTTAAAGGGTGCGTTCCTGGAAGCCCGCGACGATATTAAGGGCGCCAGCGACTGGGCTGAAATCCTGCCGCAGGTTGCGCTCGGTCCCGATCAATTGCAACTATTCGAAACCCAGCTTCGTACCACCGGCGATGTCACCCATGTACGGCTGGACATTTATCCCGATGGTGGTGTAGCGCGACTGCGATTGTCAGGTGTGCCGGCAAATCCGGGTGATGTGCTTTGAAATGATTATCCGCGCCGAACCGTTGACCATTGATGCTTTTAAACCCTTTGGTGAAGTGCTGGAAACCGACAACGTTACGCCGGAATTGATCAATCAGGGTCAGACGCAAAAATTTTCAGATCTGGCGAAAATTACACTGTCAAACGGGGGCAGGGCGCAACTCAGCATCTACCGCAGCCGGGCCATCAAGCTGCCGTTCAGGATACGCATGATGGAACGCCACCCGCTGGGCAGCCAGGTATTTTTCCCATTGCACCAGCGCCCTTTCCCGGTCATCGTGGCCCTGCCGGACAGCATTCCTGCTGCGGATACGGTGCGGGTGTTTTTGACCAATGGGCGGCAAGGTGTGAATATTCATCCAGGCGTCTGGCATCACTACCAGCTGACACTGGGCGAGGATTCCGAATA
>ENA-OSCG01000017-OSCG01000017.1-marine-sediment-metagenome-genome-assembly--contig:-NODE-17-length-36171-cov-8.894617_pt1 | contig 36171 bp, 28 predicted proteins | sample MGYA00237880_ERZ529332 | MGnify/ENA primary metagenome ERZ529332 (study PRJEB26373, sample SAMN05710708) | marine sediment metagenome | biome: marine; feature: ocean trench; material: sediment... | reverse complement strand
GTACGCAAGCTCATCCGACAGATGCAGGCGGCGAATATCGGTTGGGGAGCTCCTCGGATCCACGGGGAACTGCTAAAACTGGGCATAGAGATCTCTCAAGCCACCGTGTCAAAGTACATGGCGCGACAACAAATACCACCTTCGCAGACCTGGCGGACGTTTCTCAAAAACCATGCCGACTGTATAGCCGGGATTGATTTCTTCACCGTCCCAACTGCTACATTTCGCATTCTCTATGTGTTTATCGTGCTCAGTCATGACCGTCGTCACATCATGCACTTTAATGTGACCACGCATCCCACTGCTCAGTGGACAGCGCAACAGTTGGTGGAGGCTTTTCCTTTCGACTCTGCTCCACGCTATCTTTTGCGTGATCGGGATGCGATATATGCAGAGAAGGTTCAGCGATGGATCAGGAGTCTGGGTATTGAGGAGGTTATCACGGCACCTCGCTCGCCATGGCAAAATCCATTCGTTGAAAGAATTATTGGGTCCATACGGCGAGACTGTCTGGATCATATTATTGTCTTCAATGAGCGGCACCTGCGTAGAATCCTTTGCGAGTACTTTGTTTATTATCATACCTGCCGGACTCACATGTCTTTGAATAAGGATTCGCCTGAAACCCGACTGGTTGAGCCGCCGGAGTTGGGAAATGTTATGGCATTTCCACGTGTCGGTGGTTTACACCATCGATACGGGAGAATTGCAGCGTGATGGCATGGCAAAGGCAAAGAATGACTAAAAAAAAACACGATTATATTTACAGGAGGGACAGGTAAAAGCAGAGCTTACCAATATGCGGGTCAGACTGTCTGGTAATACAGGTTCTGGGGATGGTTGGCCTGGGCAAAAAAGAACCAGCGCTCCATCAGCAGCCCGACGTACTGGACCAGGAATGCCGCCAGCAGCAATCCGGTGGTGTTAACCGCAAGACCAACGGACAGCAGAGCCAGCGGCAGCGGGAATACCAGTACCAGGAAAACCCATTTGACAGATTTGAATTTACGCTTTGATGCACCATGGAAATATTCACGGGTATTGAACGAGCCCGCCATGGAACCCTGGGATATTTGCTGTATCCGGGCATGCCGGATGCCGATGGCCGTTTGCAGCGTTGATTTATACTTGATGCGGGCATTGCGGAACAGGCTGGCGGATCGGGTGACGCAGGCCAGAACAGTCAAAATGAACGCCCAACCACCAATAAAGCTGCTTATACCGAAACCATACCAGGCCGCGAAGACCGTGGCCAGCATGAAGCCGGATGCACCACCGAGCAGGGTGTAATTGATAACCGTCAACGGCGTGGCCCATTCCTGCAGCATCTTGATGCAGGCATAGATCATGCCGGTGAAAAGGAACAGGGTGAAACACAACAGCGTCGCAACAGCGCCCACCACCAGCGACAGGTCAATTTCGATGCTGTCACGGATGGTAAGCAGTACCGGGTTCCAGCCCAAATAGTGAATCAGACCCCAGGCAGCAGCGGCTCCGATAAAGGCCGGCAACGCGATAACTTCACGCGACAACCAGGAAGTGCGCCAGCAGGCTGCCGAACGCCAGGCGCGTTCCGGGCGACCGAGGTGGAAAAACGAACTAATCAGGCCTGCTACCAGCAATATAAACACCAGCAGACTGCCAAGTGCATAGAAGTGCACGGGGTCCTGCTCCGGCAACAGCTTGAAAGCCGAGTACAGTTGCCCGGTGTAGAGCGCCAGAAACAGCCCCTGGCCTGCTCCGATCAGGGTGGTGAGAAGGATTACAGAGAACGCAGGATGCATATAATTATTCCGTTCAGGCCTGCTTACCAGCTCGTGGTTTCGTCGAGTGTCGGGTCGCGCTCATCCGGCATCGGCTTCTGGCGTTCTTTCCGGAGTGGGTTATCCGCGCGGATCAGTTCATCCGCGTGGATGGTAATTTGCGTCTTGCGGCGTGGCAGATAATGATTTGCCGGCTTTGTGCCCCATTCCGGCATCAACTGGTAACCACCTTGCTCGCGTATCGCCACGGCCACTTCCGATTCCGGGTCGTCAACGTCACCAAACAGGCGTGCATTGGTCGGGCAGGCCAGCACACAGGCGGGTTTGCGTTCAGCCTCTGGCAGCGTTTCATCGTAAATGCGATCCACGCACAAAGTGCATTTCGTCATGATCTTCTGGTGCTCATCCAGCTCGCGCGCACCATAGGGACAAGCCCACGAACAGTAGTTGCAACCGATGCATTTTTCGCTGTCTACCAGCACGATACCGTCTGACTCACGCTTGTAGCTGGCACCGGTTGGGCACACGGGTACACATGGGGGATCTTCGCAATGCAGACAACTCTTCGGGAAGTGTACCGTTTCAGTGGCGGGGAATTGTCCCACCTCAAAAGTCTGCACGCGGTTAAAGAAGGTGCCGGTCGGATCCTTGCTGTAAGGATTCATGTCGGCCAGATAGCCGGCGGTGCCGGAGGTGTTCCATTCTTTGCAGCTGGTGACACAGGCATGGCAACCCACACAGACATTGAGATCAATCACGAGCGCCAGCTGGGTCATGATTTACCTCCCCTGCCGGCAAAATAGGTTAGCCAGCGCCCGCGCTTCCTGTCAGTCGTCTGGCCCGGCACCGGGTGCAGGGTGGCGAACTGGGGAGAACTGACCTTTGGTTCGTCAGCATCGGCCGGGTAAATGCGCACGTGCACATCGTACCAGCCCGCCTGGCCGGTAATCGGATCCGAGTTGGAGATGTGCTCGCCTTCGGCGGACGATGGCAGTTCTTCGCTGATGATATGGTTGAGCAGGAATCCCTGTTTTGCTTCATTGGCATCACCGTCCAGTCCCCAGGCACCGGATGCCTTGCCGATGGCGTTCCAGGTCCACACCGTACCGGGTTCCACCGCTTCGGTGTAACGGCACAGGCAGCGCACCTTGCCGTGCATGGACTCGAGCCACATCCAGCCACCGTCTTCAATGCCCGCTGCGCGCGCAGTTTTGGAATTTACATGCAGGAAATTATAAGTATGAATCTGCCGTAGCCAGGGGTTCTGCGAATCCCATGAGTGATACATTGCCATGGGCCGCTGGGTAATGGCATTGAGTGGATATTTATGCAGATCGGATTGCTGCGCCTCCAGGGGCTGGGAATAAAACGGTAGCGGATCGAAGTGTGTTTCCACACGCTTGCGCAGGTGATCCGGCGGCTGCTTTGTGTCCGACCTGCCCTGTGCTGCAAGGCGGAACTTCTGCAACACCTCGGAATAGATATGGATATTGATGGGTTCGGTATAGCGTAACAGTGCGTGGCGCTTGGCCCATTCCAGGTAGCCCTGGTTCCAGTTACGCATGTACTGGTAAGACTTGGGCAGCTTGTACTGGAACACGCAATTGTTTTTCTCGTACATCTCCCATTGTTTGGGGTTGGGCTCACCCTTCATGAATTTCTCACCACCCTTGCCACGCCAACCGGCCAAAAAGCCGATGCCTGAGCCAGGAGAGGTTTCGTAGTTGATCACAAAATCCGGGTAATCGCGGAACTTGCGGCTACCGTCAACATGGGTGAAAGCCGGCAGTTTGAGGCGGAAACCCAGTTCGATGAGGACTTCCTGGAAGGGTTTGCATTCACCCGTCGGTGGCAAAACCGGGATACGCACGCTATCCGCCGGACCTTCGAAATCAGAAATCGGGCGATCCAGCATGGACATAACATCATGGCGCTCCAGATAGGTGGTATCCGGCAACACCAGGTCGGCGTAGGCGACCATTTCCGACTGGAAGGCGTCTGCGACGATGATAAAAGGAATCTTATACTCACCATCCTCGTCCTTGTCGTTGAGCATCTTGCGCACTTCAGACGTGTTCATTGATGAGTTCCACGCCATATTGGCCATAAAGATCATCAGGGTGTCTATTTTGTACGGGTCACCGCGCCAGGCGTTGGTGATGACGTTGTGCATCAGGCCATGCACCGCCAGTGGGTATTCCCAGGAAAAGGCCTTGTCGATACGTACCGGGCTGCCGTCGTCGTTGACGAACAGGTCATCCGGATCAGCCGGCCAGCCCAGCGGCATACCGTCCAGCGGGGTATTCGGCCTGACCGCACGCGGATCGTTCGGCGGCTTGGCACAGGGCGGAATCGGCCGCGGGAACGGCGCCTTGTGGCGGAAACCGCCGGGCCGGTCGATGGTACCGAGGATGCTCATTAATATGGCCAGGGCGCGGATCGTATGGAAGCCGTTGGAATGTGCCGCCAGGCCACGCATGGCGTGGAAGGCTACCGGGTTACCGGTCACGGTTTCATGCTCGTCGCCCCAGGTATCAGTCCATGGAATCGGCAACTCGATGGTCTCATCACGCGCCGTGATGCCCATTTCCTGTGCCAGGCGCCGGATGGTTTCTGCCGGGATGCCGGTAATTTCCGCAGCCCATTCGGCGGTGTATTCCCTGACCCGATCCACCAGTAACTGGAACGATGGTTTTACCGGCGTACCATCGTCGAGTTTGAATTGACCCAGCAAGTAAGGATCGACACCGGGTGTGTGGGTGGAGATCGGTATATCCAGGTCACGGTCCCACCACAATTTATTCTGCGGGTCAAAGCAGCCTTCCTCCACCGGTACTTCGAAGCGTACAAACATACCGTACTCGGAAGAGTTCTCGTCCATATTGACCAACTCGGGCGCATTCGTGTACTGCACCAGGAAATCGCGGTCGTAAAGACCCTGGCGGATAATTTCATTGATCAGCGCCAGCAACAGTGCGCCGTCGGTGCCAGGCTTGATCGGGACCCACTCATCCGCGATGGCGGAGTAGCCGGTGCGCACCGGGTTGATGGAAATGAATTTGCCACCCTGGCGCTTGAATCTGGAAAGCGCCATCTTCAACGGGTTGGAATGGTGGTCTTCTGCCGTGCCGATCATCACGAACAGCCTGGCACGCTCCAGGTCCGGGCCGCCGAATTCCCAGAATGATCCGCCGATGGTATAAATCATGCCGGCGGCCATGTTGACGGAACAGAATCCGCCGTGTGCCGCGTAATTTGGGGTGCCGAATTGCTTGGCGAACATGCTGGTCAGGGCCTGCATCTGGTCACGACCGGTAAACATGGCGAACTTTTTCGGATCCGTTTCGCGCAGCTTGCCGAGGCGCTGTTCCATCAGTTCAAAAGCCTTGTCCCAGGAAATCACCTCGAAGTCGTTGTCACCACGATCACTACCCGCCTTGCGCAACAATGGTTTGGTCAGCCGCGCGGGTGAATACTGTTTCATGATGCCGCTGGAGCCCTTGGCACAAATCACGCCCTTGTTGATCGGGTGATCCGGATTGCCCTCAATATAGCGGATCTCACCATCGCGCAGGGTGACACGAATGCCGCAACGGCAGGCGCACATATAGCAGGTTGTATTTTTGACCTCTATACGGGCTTGCTCATCCAGTTTTTTCGACAATGGGTCATGTAAGGGCCTGGACATAGATGTAATCCGTGGTCTGCCTGACGGTAACTGCACAATGAGACTATCGATAAACCATAGCAGCTAGGAGTGCATTTGAACAATGCGACTAACATTAACATAATCTAATATACAAAGCATGAAATCAGTTAAAACAAGCTGTTGCAAAGGCCGGATGACTTGATCAGGCGACCATGGATAACATGATCATCGAATTTCCTGCCGACAGCAGCCATGACAGAACTGTCACCAACCCAGGTACACGTACCCGCTTGCCGGGTGGAAAAGAAAGAAACAACGTCCGAACACTAGCCCCCGACGCTTGACCCGTCACGTTCTATAGCTTCAAGAAATGTTGCGCCGTGGCGCTCGAGTTTGACCCGGCCCACGCCGTTTATCTGCAGGAATTCATCGTCGTCCACAGGCCGCTCACGGCTCATTTCCATCAGCGCAGCATCACCAAATATGATGTAGGGCGGCACCGCCTGCTCCACCGCCAGTTGTTTACGTATCTCACGCAGGGTTTCGAACAGACGCAGATCATCTTGGTTGAGTTCAATGGCTGCTGTGGGCCTCTTTTTCTTCGCCTGCTTCGCTTTCTTCGCCTCTATCCGTGGCCGGGCGAGCTGCAGTGTTTCCTCATTCTGCAGCAACCGCCGCGCCTGGCGCGTCAATTTCAGAACCGAAAATGCGGCAATATCCTGGATCAGGTAGCCGCGATGAATCAACTGACGCACCAGTGATGTCCACTCTGCGTGACTGTACTCGGGACCAATGCCGTAGGTGCTGAGACGGTCGTGACTGAATTTGCGGATTCGCTCGTTATCCGCACCGCGCAATACATCAACGACGTGCTTTATACCGAAGCTTTGCCCAACGCGATACACGCAGGACAACACTTTGCGCGCCGCCTCGGTGGCATCATAGCGCTGCGGTGGATCCAGGCAAATATCGCAGTTGTCACAATCTGATTCCATCTGCTCGCCAAGATAGCCGAGCAACACACGGCGGCGGCAAGTCAGACTTTCAGCGAAGCCAACCATTGCATTCAGCTTGTGCATATCAATGCGGCGCTGGTTGTCATTGGTGCTCTGCTGCAGGTGATAACGCGCCGTCGCCACATCCTGCATGCCGAACAGCAACAGGGCCTCAGACGGCAAACCATCACGGCCGGCGCGGCCGGTTTCCTGGTAGTAGCCCTCCATGTGCCGGGGCAGGTCGTAGTGGACCACAAACCGTACATTGGGCTTGTCGATGCCCATACCGAAGGCCACCGTTGCAACGACGATGGACAGATCATCATGAAGGAACCGCTCCTGCACAGTTTTGCGGGTATCGGCCGACAGGCCTGCGTGGTAAGCAGCTGCCGAAAACCCACGTTCGCGAAGAAACTCCGCGATCTCTGCCACGCGCTTGCGCGAGAGCGCATAAATGATACCGGAACCATCACCCTGGTTGCCCAGGAAACGTAGCAACTGGCTACGTGGCTGGTGTTTCTCCAGTACCGAATAGCGGATATTGGGCCGGTCGAAGCTGGTCGTGAATTGCTGCGCTTTATATAAACCCAGCACGCGAACAATATCTTCGCGCGTCTGCGGATCAGCAGTGGCTGTCAGTGCAATGAACGGCACCTCGGGAAAGTGCTCGCGCAGCTCGCCAAGGGCCGCGTATTCCGGCCGGAAATCGTGTCCCCATTGGGAAACACAATGGGCTTCGTCAATGGCAATCAAGGCCAGCGGGATATGCTCCAGGCTGTTGATGAAACCTGGCATCATCATCCGCTCGGGTGACACGTACAGCAGGCTCAGTTCGCCGTTGTGCAGGCGGGCGAGCACCGCCCTTGCTTCATCTGCAGCCAGCGTGGAGTTGTACATGGCTGCTCTGACCCCATTGGCCACCAAGCCATCTACCTGATCCTTCATCAGCGAAATCAAGGGTGAAACGACAATCCCAAGACCCGCCCGATGCAGTGCCGCCAACTGGTAACACAGGGATTTTCCGCCACCGGTCGGCATCAGCACAAAAGCATCCCGGCCTGCTACGACCTGTTCGATAATGTCCTGCTGAAAAGGCCGGAATTCCGCCAGGCCGAATACCTGCCGGAGTGTGTCGTGAATGGAACTCATATGCTGATCGAGAACTCCGGCTGCGGGTATATAGTTAGCGTGGCAATCGGGCAGCAACTGCTTTGGGGTCGGCATCTTTATGAATTTTTATTTCAAATGTTGCCGGTGTGGGATCCAGTATTTTAGCGAATGTTTTGCGATCATCACTATCCAGCGAATCAAGATTTAACACTTCGCGTTGTATCTTGCCTTTGACCAACAGCTCGGCATCCCGGATGATGAATATGCCCTTGACTGCGCGCAGCACTATCAGTCCAGTACGATTAATCGTGGTTTTCAATACCCCACAGACCCTGGGCCGAAAGCCGGTGAGATCTTCTTCGCCATAACTTATGCACTCATACCTTGCATAGGTGAGGGTCTCGGGCGTTACTGTAAGCCTGTCAGATAAAATCACTTTACTGAAAAATATAAAATCGTCATTTTTGAGTGAACCCTGCCACTCATTCCCGCTGGTGCCAACTGCCTGCTCATCGGCGGTAGCAGCAGATGGATGGACAGTGGTTTCAGCCTCATCGCCATGCGCGGAAACCCGGCACATGCGGACCACCTGTTCATGCGTAAATCCCCGTTCCAGATAGTAAGCTATCGCCTCTTTACTGCAGTCGGTTTCGGCCCACAGCGGGGCAGAGAAAAACAACAGAAAAATCATCATACCCGGGACAGATAAAAATTTTCTAATGTGCATGGAACTGCCATAGTTATTTCGACAATGTGTGAGTTTATCGCTTTTCGGCACGCCTGGCGAGGTTCGATACAGGCTCCCAGTATCGACTATTAGCGTATTGCGATGCCGCTGCGGTTGATCGGGTTGTTGCCGACAATTGACGCGGGGCAGGTTGATGAAGTTACCGATTACGTGGTATTAAGTAGAGGTGGGGAGTTTGAATCCGGGATACTATGATACGGATCATGCCATGCAAAACGGCATTACCATCGCAGCCGCAATGATCATGTTGAAGGAGCACTAGTCATGAAATGTGCATTAATCCATCCCGCCTGGTTTCCGGAAGAGATCTTTCCAGCGAAAACCGCTGCCTCACAGATTAATTATTGGCAACCCCTGGGTACCCTTTACGTCGGCGCTGCAATGCTCGAGGCGGGTCATGAGGTCGAATTCCTGAACGGCGCTTTCATGACCCACGAGGAAATCATCGCGCGAGTCGAGAAGATGCGCCCGAAATTCGTCGGCCTGTATTCAACCACCTTTGGATTTCCAAAGGCGGTCAAAACAGCGAATGCCATAAAACAGCTGGACAAGCGTATTTTCACCTGCGTTGGTGGCCCCTATCCAATTGCCGTCAAAGGGAAATGCCTGGAAAATGACGGTAGAAATATTGATGCGGTTGTCACCACTGAAGCCGAGTCGGCAATCGTTGAGCTAATAGAAAGACTGGAAACCGGAACCAGCCTCAACGGACTGGCGGGTGTAGATTTCAGGCGCGGCACAGAAATAATCCGCAACCCACCCAGAGCATTGTGCGAAGACCTCGATTCCCTGCCCTTTCCGGCCCGGGAACTGTTGGGGGAAAAAGCCTATTACATACCACCACCGGGGCAATACAAAAGGAAGCCTGTTACGATCCTGATCACATCCAGGGGTTGCGACAGAAAATGCATCTTCTGCTCCCAGATAGATAAAGAGAGAAAATACGGTAAGCGCGGTGTTCGCTTCCGCAGCGTTGATAACGTCCTCCAGGAGATTGAACTCTGTCTCGCACAGGGATATCGGGAGATAAAATTTATTGACGATTCATTCGCCGCTGACTACGACCGGGCCATGCAGATTTGTCAGGAGATCATACGGCGCAAGCTGGATTTCACCTGGTTTGCTTCCCTCAGCATCAATCAGGCAGACAAGCCTTTGCTGCAAGCCATGCAAGATGCCGGCTGCTGGGCAATCCTGTATGGCACGGATAGCGGAGTCCAGAAGACGCTGAATTCGCTTAGAAAAGCGACCACACTCGACATGATACGCAGGGATATCAAGTGGACAAAAGAAGTGGGTATCCGGGTCAGCACCCCATTTATCTTCGGAGCGCCTGGAGAAACCTTCGAGGATGGATTGAAAACCATCGAATTCGCACTCGAACTCGATGCCGACTTCGCCAACTTCCATTCCCTCACGCCATTCCCCGGAACCCCTTTGTTCGATAACCTGGAAAAGTTCGGCACCGTTTCCGAAAACCTGTCCGATCGCACCTATCAGTCAGCCGCGTTCGTTCCATACACCATGACTCGTGATGAAATATTAAAGCTGCGCCAGATTGCCTTCAGACGTTTCTACACCAGGCCGAAATTTCTGTGGAAAAGGTTACTGCAGATGCGTAATCTGAATGACCTCCAGGTCAATCTTAATGGCCTGAAAAGTTTGTTCTGGATTCTGGTTACGAAAAACCTGTTTCACGGCTGGAAAGCCAAGGCCGGAACATCAGTTAACGCAGCATCTGACTAGAGAGCCCCGCTAAAGGTGTCCTAAAGCCGGATATATTCCCTTAACAGGGATGGATACATGGCAGGGTTGAACAGGATGTTGGTAATATAATTGCACTCATGTGTGCATGTTTGACAATGAGGATTACTGGCAGAGATTGAATTAATGATTTGCCGTGCCTTTTCAGAACGTGCTACTCGCATGATGTCATAATCATAATCCCTGACGTTACCAAAGCTTTGTGGCAGGATCTCGCATGGGTATACATCTCCGGATTCTGTCAGCACCAGATTCAGCTTCCCGGCATAGCATGGAATATGCTTTTTCTGACCAACGAGGGTTTGATGGATCATATTACGTTGCAATATATCCTGCGCGGCTTTAAGGCGCGCCCCGCCAAAGCGGTGGGTGTTTGATGTTCTGTTACGCAAATGCGTTTTCAGCAATTCTGCCGCATGCAGGTACTTTTCCGGGTCTACCTGTTTGTAGCTGGTATCCTGCAGGTTGCCACGCACCATCGATACAGTGTGTGTTATTGCACCTCCAAGGCCGTTTACAAAGTCGATAATTTCCTCCATCTTGTCCTGATTTCTTGTATTCAGAACTGTATTGATCCCCAATTCAAAATTCGGAAACTCGTCCAGATACTCTTTCAGAAATTGACAGGTCTGCATGGTCTTTTCGAAATTATGACGGGTATTTCGTATCACATCATGATCGTCCCCTATACCGTCAAGCGACAATTTCACAACGATTACGCTGTTGCGGCAATGCTCCAGAATTTGTCTTGTCCGGTCCCGTATCAGCTCGGGTAACATTCCATTGGTCGGGAAAAGCATGATTGCAGGTTTGTTGGTCTGATAAAAAACCTTACTGATCTCAACAAGATCCTTTCTCAGAAATATTTCCCCCCCGGAAAAGGCCAGCCACAAAAGAGTACCAAGAGAACTGGAAATTTTTTGAATTTCATCCAGTGACAGCTCCGGCGCTGCGGTTTCACGACTATCTGCACTCTTGAGATAAAAACAGTAGGGGCAGTTTGCGTTACATTTCCGGGTCAGAAAATAAGTAAGGTGAACCGGCCTTTTGGTAAATAAAACCGATCCCGCATGTCGTAAGGGTGTGTACATTAACCGGCCTCCTTCGGCCCTTCTGCATACCGGCAATCTTACACCACCGGCAACACCACCTGCGATGCGGCATATGCTACTTTTCGCTGTACTTGGGCAAACGCTGCAAGTCGTTCATGGCCGAGGTCAATTGCCGGAAACTCTCTTCCACGCTGCTGCCCGCTGTATCGATAACCGCATGCGCTTGCGCATAAAACGGCTCGCGGGCTGCAAGAATGCGGCGCAAATCGGCCATCGCATGGTCATTGTTCTCGATCGGGCGCATGTCACCCTGGTCGATGACACGCTGCATATGTTCCTCGGGCAGGGCTTTGATCCAGATCACCCGGCAGGTGGTCAGCAGGACATTGAACAGACTGCTCTCGGAGACAATGCTGCCACCGGTCTCAATGACGCATTTATCCTCTCGCGCCAGCACATCGAACAGGGCTTTCTCTTCCAGGCGCCGATAGCCATCCTGGCCTGACAGGGAAAGAATTTCTGCAACCGGCATGCCGGCCAGCTGCTCGATCTCGGTGACCAACTGTACAAAAGGTACCTCAAGGTGTTCGGCCAGGCGGCCGCCGAGGCTGGTCTTACCCGCACCACGCATGCCGACCAATGCGATGCGTTTGCAATCCTGTGAGGCAGAGAAATTCTGATACAACAATTGCAGGGCGCGCTGCTGATCATCGCTGTCCAGACCTTGCACCAGTTCATTGATCAGAACCTGTTCCGCAGTGATCTCATTGCCAGTCTGCAGCAGCTCGGCAATATCTGTTCTCAAAGCTGCTGCAACACGCTGCAGCAGGCCGATCGAGATATTGCCCTTACCCTGTTCAAGTTGAGCCAGGTAACGTTCAGAAACAGCAGAATCGGCTGCCAGCATCTTGCGGGTCATGCCGCGACCGGCACGCAGCGCCCTCACCTTCCGGCCGAGGGACTCGAGTAAATCATCAGAAACATCCAAGTCTGTTGCAGTCATTCTCTATGGTACCAAGACTGGCCGCTGGGTGATTTCATGGGCATGCGCTGCAGCAAATACTGCGTTGATCTGTGCCAGCGGATACTGCCGGACGAACGGTTTCATCGATACTTTGCCATCCAGCACCAGATCCAGTGCCGGGGGGTAATATTCAGGTAAACAGCCCCAGTTTCCAACTGCGGTTGCATGAAAGGCCATCAGGTTGGATAAGCGGACTTCCACTTTATCCATGGTGAATCCGACCACCGCCAACCTGGCCCCAAAGGTCAACAGGCCAAATGCCGTCAGCTGCCCCGCGGCAGTACCGGAACATTCGAAAATCTTCCATTCGGTCTGGCGCAGGCCCTTTTCTCTGGCAAATGTCTTTACCGCTCCTTTCAACTCACGGCCTTTGATATCACCTGCATTCAAAATCAGGTCAGCGCCATAAGCCTGCAGGCTTTCAAGCTTATCCTGCACGACATCAATTGCAACGACTTTTGCACCCATGGCACTGGCGATTTGCACAGCGTAGCCACCGACCCCACCAACGCCGACCACGATAGCCAGGTCACCGGCCTGAATATCAAGCCGCAGCGCCGACTGGTACGGCGTTGTCACCGCATCGGCAATCACCGAGAGATCGGCCAACGCCAGCCCGGTCGCAGCCAGGCGTTGCTGGTCAACACGGCAGAGCCCATGGGCCGGAACCATGATGTGGCTGGCGAACCCGCCGTGCATGTCATTACCCGGCATCAACTGGCTGGCACAGATATTTCCCATGCCGCGCTGGCACACATCACACTCGCCGCAAGGCATGACCGCCGGTATGATCACCGCGGCGTCCTGCCATTGTTCAGCACCAGCACCCACGGCAATTACCCGACCACTGATTTCATGACCCAGTGTCAACGGCAACGGGTGGCGTGTGCGCACCCCATCATAATAGAAACCTAAATCTGTATGGCAAACACCGCATCCGGCGATTTCCACCAATGCTTCACCCTCAGCCGGGTTTTCAATGATGGCTTCAGTTTCCACCAGTGGTTCATCGGCGGCACGCATCTCCCAGCGCGTAATTGTATGGCTCATTATCTACTCCGTTGTTATCGGGGGATCCAGATCATCATCCCAATCGTCAGCCGGTTTGGGAAAGCGCTGTTGCCACTGTTCAAGTAATTCAACATGCTGTTGTTCCTCGGCGACCAGCTCACGGGCCATCTGCTCAACCGCTTTGTCGTTGGCGTTGCTGGCCACATGTTTGAAAAACGCAACTGCCCGCTGTTCACCTTGTTTGGCCAGTTCGATGGCATGCCAGGGCTGCATCAGATAGTGGGCATCTTCCAGCAAACCTCCTTCCGGGGACTGACCTGCATCGATCCAGTCAAACTCCCAGGCCAGCAAATCCGGAAGCTGTTTGCCGCGTGATGTCTGTTTAACATTCTCAACGTGCCTGCTCTCTATCTCGGCGAGCTGGTGGAACAAATCGGCCACTTCATGATTATTGTGAACTTCCATCTGGTCAGCCAGCTCGGTGAACCGTTCAACCGCCTCTTTCTCCAACGCCAGCGAGTAGGCCAGCAGTTCTTCGGTGCTGGCAATTACCTGCTTTGGATTGCCTGGTTTGTCGGTCATATCCGGAATTCCTCATCTAACTCTGCGATATTGCTGATACTGCATTCCAATGACGGCTGGTAAGGCGCCCGGTTGCCCTTGAACAGTACGCCGGTATACAGGCCCTGGTCAGTCAATAACCGTCGGGCCGCCTGAGCAGGATCGGATGTCGCCGCGACGGTGACGGGCTGTACCAGTTTCTTCCATTCCCGTTGTTCCGGCCGGAACGTCACACAAGGACTGAGCACCTGCACCATAGAAAATCCAGGGTGCCTGATCGCCTCCATAATTACCCTGGCCGTACCATTCTGGTCTGAGCTGGAACAGCGGGCTATGAAATTGGCGCCAGCCGCCAGCGCAATGACCAGCGGCTGGAAAGGATTGATGCCGGTACCACTGGGTGTCAGTTTGCCTTTCTCCCAGTTTGGATCAGTGGTCGGCGAGGCCTGACCCTTGGTCATGCCGTAGACCTGGTTGTCCATGACAATATAGGTCATATCCGGATTACGCCGGCAGGTATGTAAAAAGTGATTGCCGCCGATGGAAAAACCATCGCCATCGCCACCGGTGATAATCACAGTCAACTCCGGCCGCGCTACCTTGAGGCCCGTAGCCAGAGCCAGTGCACGACCATGTACGCCGTGGAACCCGTAAGTTCTCAGGTAGGTCGGCATTCTTGATGAACAACCGATACCTGAAATGATGGCTGTATTCTCGGGCGCTATCTGCAGGCCCGAAAGTGCCTTGGTCAATGAGCCAAGTACGGTGAAATCGCCGCAGCCCGGACACCAGACAGGTTTGACACCTGACTTGTATTCACGCGGTTCAAGCCGTGTGCAAGCGGTCGTATTTGTCATGCTTTATCGCCCCCACACCAATCCGCCAACTGCGCAATGATTTCACCCGGCCGGAATGCCAGCGGACCGGGGCGGTTGAACACCCTGATCTCGCCCGGCAAATCGTAAGCCGCTCTCAGGTAGCGGTAAAACTGCTTCGAGTGGCTTTGTTCAACAATCAAAATCCGTCTTATACCTGCAAGCGCTGCGCTCATATCCTCCGGTCGCTCCGGCGCCAGCAGGCGAATCGCCAGCATTCTAATATCCGTGCCATTCGCACGCAAACGTGACAGTGCCTCTCTGACCGGCCCGCAGGCCGACCCCCAGGTAATGACCATTGTGTCGCCCGTACCATCCATATCGGCCCAGTGCTCACCGTAATTGAATCCGGTGATCTTGTTACAGCGTTTATCCAGCTGCATCAGGTGATCATCATGCGTGCTTGAAGGCGCGCCGGTCTCGGTATGCTCGAGGCCGTCAGCAGTGTACTGCCCGCCCGGCTGGCCGGGTATGGTCATGGGCGATACGCCGGACTCTCCGACGGCATAGCGCTGATATGGCTCCGTAATCAGTTCCGGCACATCCCGTTTGGCCATAAAGGCCATATCTGCCGGCCTGTTTACGATGGCCCGTGTCTGGCCCAGGGACTGGTCCGACAATACAATGGCAGGTGCCTGCATAGCTTCAGCCAGGTGGACCGCCCATTGGGTTGTAAATATGCAATCGGCCAACGAGGTCGGTGCCAGCACCAGGTGCGGCGCATCCCCATGCAGGCCATTCAGCGCGATATTTAAATCTGACTGCTCGTTTTTGGTTGCGATTCCGGTGGACGGACCGCAGCGCATAACATCCAGTACCACGACCGGCACCTCCGAGCAAACAGACAGCCCGATCGATTCGGTCATCAACGCCAGACCCGGCCCCGATGTTGCCGTCAGTGAAGGTTTACCACCAAAAGAAGCGCCAATGATCTGGTTAATTGACGCCAGTTCGTCTTCGGCCTGCACCAGCACACCACCCACCTTCGGCAAGTTGGTTGCCAGCCATTCCAGAACTTCAGTCGCAGGCGTAATCGGGTAGGCTGCTACAAAACGTACGCCGCCCCGCAGTGCACCCAGACCTGCAGCCTCGTTGCCGGTAATGCTCCAGCGCTCCCCATCAGGTGCTGCAGCGATTGGCGGTCCGCTGAAAGCGGGTAACCCGGCGCCGGCAGCCAGGCCCTCCCTGACACAGGTCCGGCTGGATTCCAGCGCATCCGGCCCCTTGGCTTTCAATACTTTTTCAAGCACCTCGTCTATTAATGCTTCAGGCAGGCCGATCACCCGGGCCAATACGCCCAGCGCAATCATATTCGGCCACCCTCCCTTGATCGCCCTGGCCATTTTTTTCATCGGCAGGTCGATCTCCCGCGCCGCTGTTTCCGGCAATGTGCCGTTACGCCTGCCACCCGCCATGTCGCAAATAATGACACTGTCTTCACGCAACGGTATTTCGCCTGCAAACCTGCCCAGGCTGCCCGGGTCGAGCGCCAGTACCAGGTCAAAACTATCGTCATGCGATTCCAGCGGCTGACTGGAAACACGAATCAACGCGGCAACTTCACCACCACGAATCTGTGGCCCGGCGGAACGGGTCATGATGCCATACCAGCCGGCCCTGCCGGCAGCTTCCAGCAGCATGTTGCCGGTGGTCATAATGCCCGACCCGCCACTGCCACTCAACGCGATGGACAAACTCTGACGAATCATTCGGCTACTCCCAGAGAACAAACTTTAGTAATATGAACTATATTACCACTTTTAATCCATATATCACTAGTTTTTTATTATAAATGGCAGTATAGTACATATAGTTTAATATTTTAATGCACTGAAAAACACTTCACAGGAAACCCGAAGTCATGTCTACAACTGCTGAGATCTCTTCACAAACAGCACCACAAACCCTGCTTGACCACAACCTTACGGATGCACCGATGGATGCTGGAGTGCTGTTTGAAAAACGACCGGCAAGGATGCCCGATGGTGAAAAAATCCCCGGCTTGTTCAATGCCTGGATCACGCTGAACAACCCAAGCCAGTTTAATTCGTATACCACCGAAATGGTCAAGAGCGTCATCCTGGCTTTCAGGGCAGCGTCAAATTCGCGCGACGTGGTTTGTGTCGTGTTTACCGCCACTGGCGACCGCGCATTCTGCACCGGCGGCAATACCAAGGAATACGCCGAGTACTACGCCGGCAACCCGCAGGAATACCGCCAGTACATGCGTCTGTTCAACGACATGGTCTCCAGCATTCTGAGCTGCGACAAGCCGGTAATTTGCCGGGTAAACGGTATGCGGATCGGTGGTGGACAGGAAATCGGCATGGCCTGTGACTTCACCATTACGCAGGATCTGGCCAATTTCGGCCAGGCAGGCCCAAAACATGGTTCGGCTGCCATCGGTGGCGCGACTGATTTTCTGCCATTGATGATCGGCGCCGAACAGGCCATGGTTTCCGGTACTTTGTGCGAGCCCTTCTCTGCTCATAAAGCATACCGGCTGGGCATTGCTTCAGGCCTGGTACCGGCACTGAAGGTGGATGGCGAGTTCGTCGCCAACCCCATGGTCATTACCGATCGGTTCCTCGATGAATATGGCCGCATCATACATGGCGAATTCAAGACCGGTGACGAGTTTGACGCCGGCAAAGCACTGTTCAAAAGCGGCGAAGTAGATCTCAGCCTGCTGGACGAAGCCGTCGAGGCAATGTGTGCCAAGCTGTTACTGACCTTCCCCGACTGCATGACCAAGAGCCTGGAAGAACTGCGCAAGCCCAAGCTGGAAGCCTGGAACCGCAATCATGAAGATTCACGTGCCTGGCTGGCACTGAACATGATGACCGAGGCACGTGCGGGATTCCGCGCATTTAATGAGGGCACACGGGAAGCCGGTCGTGAGATCGATTTCGTCGCCTTACGCCAGGCCCTTGCCAAAGGCACGCCCTGGACCGGTGGCCTGACCGAAAGCCTGATGCCGGGCGCAAACAAATGAACCGGGCAGGCTGATAATGACGGATTCCCCGCTTAAAGTCTGGCTGGACCGCGACGGAAGCCTGTTGCGGCTGCGGCTCGCCCGACCCAGGGCCAACCTGGTCGACGCGGCCATGATCTCGGCCTTGGACAACGCACTTTCCCAACATGTATCCGAGCTGGATATCTGCTGCGTCCTGCTGGATGCCGAGGGCCCGCATTTCAGCTTCGGCGCAAGCGTCGAAGAGCACCTGCCCGAACAATGCGCTGACATGCTCAGCAGCCTGCACGGCCTGATTATCAACATGCTGGAATACCCCGTGCCGATTCTTGCTGCAGTGCAGGGCCAGTGTCTTGGTGGTGGACTGGAAGTTGTCTGTGGCGCCAGCCAGATTTTTGCTGCCAATGATGCCAAATTCGGCCAACCGGAAATCAAGCTGGCAGTATTTGCACCAGCGGCCTCCTGCCTGCTGCCGGAGCGTATCGGTCAGGCAAATGCTGAAGACCTGTTGTTATCAGGACGCAGCATTTCAGCCGGGGAAGCACTTCGTCTCGGCCTTGTTCAGTGCGTGGACGCAAACCCGGAGCAGGCAGCACTTGGCTGGTTCGACCAGCACCTCGCCGGGTTGAGCAAGAGTTCTTTGCGTTTCGCGTTGCGCGCTGTGCGTCTGCAAACGCTGCAACGGATCAAAGAAAAAATTGCGCAGGCAGAAAGGCTTTACATCGATGAACTAATGAAAACCCACGATGCGCTGGAAGGACTGACCGCTTTCGTGGAAAAACGCAAGGCAAACCTGAACCACAACCGGGAGAACTGAATGTCTACCGCTGAAATCATTGCACGCTGTCAAACCCTGTACGATGACCTGGATTTCACCAGCGCACGTGCATGGAAAGATGCCGACCCCAAACGCAGGGTCATCGGCTACATGCCGGTATATGTGCCAAGGGAAATCATCCATGCAGCCGGTATGCTGCCACTGGGAATACTCGGCGGCGGTGATCAGATGGAGGTCATCCACGGCGATGCTTACTATCAGAGCTATATTTGCCGCATCCCGCGCTCAACCATTGAACTCGGCCTGACCAAAAAACTGGATTTCGTCGACGGCATGCTGTTTCCAAGCATCTGTGATGTGATCCGCAACCTGTCCGGTATGTGGCAACTGATGTTCCCGGATACCTATGTACGTTACTTCGACGTGCCGCAGAATTATGACGATACCATTGGCGGCGAGTTCTACATCGAAGAACTCAAAGAACTGCAGGCAGGACTTGAGAAACTCGGCGGCATTACCATCACCGATGAAGCCCTGCGTCATTCAATCACGGTTTATAACGAGAACCGCCGCCTGATCAACGAAATCTATGACTTCCGGGCAACACAACCGGCAAAGGCACCCTCGGTCGAGGTTTACCTGTTGATGCGTGCCGGCATGGTACTGCCAGTCGAGCAGCACAATGAAATGCTGGTCGACTACCTGGCCGCAGCCGCAGTGGAACAACGGCCGGTTCGGGATAATTGCCGGATTGTCATCAACGGCGCATTCTGCGAACAACCGCCGCTAAACCTGATCCGCTCAATCGAGATGGCCGGTTGTTACATCGTCGATGACGATTACATGCTGATCAATCGCTGGTTGCTGGACGATGTGCCGACCGAAGGTGACCCGATTGCCAATCTCTCCGATGCTTTCCTGCACTTTTCCGCAGACACCGCAGCCAAGTACTGCGACCGGGCGGAAGACGTGGGCCAGTACCTGCTTGCAAGCGTGAAAAAGACCGGTGCCGAGGGCGTGATTTTCACTGCACCGAGCTTTTGCGACCCCGCATTGCTGGAACGTCCGATGCTGCAGGACCGCATGGATGAACACAGCGTTCCTCACATCTCTTTCAAGTACGCGGAAAACTCCGGCCAGATGCAACCCATTCGCGAGCAGGCCGGAACTTTCGCCGATTCGATCAAGCTTTGGAGTTAATGTAATGTCCGCAACAACAGAAGTAATCAAAGACTCATCAATGCTGCTGCAGAAAGCGATGATTGCAGAAAACTATGACGCCCTGACCAGCACGCACGAGACCGGCAAGAAAATCTCGTCAACTTTTGTGCCGGGCAATCTGAATGAATTGATCATGTGCTTCGACATGCTCAATAACCTGCCCGAGATCAACGCGATCAATAGCGGTATGCGCAAGAAAAGTGGCGCGCTGGTCATGCAGGCGGAAAAGATGGGCTATTCCGAAGATGTCTGCACCTACGTGAAAGCAGATATTGGTGCGATGGCACGGGGGAATATCGCGCCGAATGGCAAGCCTATGCCGGCACCGGACCTGTTGTTGCTTTCCTATACCGGCTGTTTCACTTTCATGAAATGGTTTGAGTTGCTGCGACATGAGTATGGCTGTGAAACCGCGATGCTGCATGTGCCCTATGATAGTAACGGCGTCATTACGCAAAACATGCGCGACTATGTGATCAAACAAATCAAGGAAGTCGTGATACCGGCGCTGGAAAAAGTCAGCGGCGTAAAATTTGACATCGACCGGCTACGCGAATACCTGCGTAATTCCGCCAGGGCCGAAGACGATTTTGTCTGGGTGCTCGAAAGCGCCAAGAATAAACCATCCCCGATCGATGCCTATTTCGGCGGCGTGTATTACATCGGCCCCATTTTTACCGCCTTTCGAGGCACAGAGAAAGCAGTTAACTATTACAAATTACTGCGCAAGGAAATTGAGCAGCGAATCGCCGCCGGCAAAGGTCCGATTACACCCGAGGGTGACATGCCAGAGGAACGCTATCGGCTGGTGGTCGAGGGACCGCCTAACTGGACCCACTTCCGTGAATTCTGGAAGATGTTCTATGACGACGGCGTCGTGGTTGTCGCCAGCACCTACACCAAGGTCGGAGGGGTCTATGACCTCGGTTTCCGCCATGATCCTGACCACCCGATTGAAACCCTCGCCGATTACTGCCTGGGCTGCTATACCAACCGCAACCTGTCGCAGCGTGTTGATATGCTGGTGAAATATATGAACGAATATGAGGCTGATGGCCTGCTGATTAACTCGATCAAGAGCTGTAACAGTTTCTCTGCCGGCCAGTTGCTGATGATGCGCGAAGTGGAGAAACGTACCGGCAAGCCGGGTGCTTTCATCGAAACCGACCTGGTCGACCCGCGTTATTTCTCAGCAGCCAACGTTAAGAACCGGCTGGAAAGCTATTTCCAGATGATCGAGCAAAAGCGCCAGCGCGCACGATCAGCAGCATGAACCCCAACAGCAAAAGGAGCGCATGATGAAGTGCTTTATCGGCATTGACCTCGGATCGACCACCACCAAGGCGGTCATGATGGATTCTAATGGCAAGGTATTGGGACGCGGCATTACCAACTCGCGCTCGAACTATGACACGGCAAGCAAGGTGTCCAAGCTCGAAGCAGTGGTCAGTACCCGCCTGGAGCTTTGCCACCGGGCATTAAACCAGATCCCAGAAATGAAAGACATGGTCGACGGACTGCTGGACGCGCTGGAGCGCAACTTCCGCCTCGAACTTTTCCTCAACCAGCTGGATGCGCTGAAACAGACCTGCCTGCACAATGGCGCTGATCTCCGCCACGCAAACATTGCCAGGGAACTCGCCCAGGCGCTGCATGAAACTTTCGACCGGATGGTGATCGAGCTGACCAAATTGTTTGCACCGGGGGCTGAACGAAAGTCAGATTTTTTCCGTGACCTGGCGGGTTCGGTCTATATGCACCAGGCTGAAGAGGTCGCAGAAGAAGCCGGGCTGCCATTTGACGTGTTGATCAATATTTATGACAAGTCGATTATTGAAACCGAAAACCGGCTGCCTGCCGAGAACCTCGTCGCGACGTTTTTGCGCGCGCTGGAGCGTGTGATGGACGAGCAGGATGACCTGCCTGTCGAGCGTCAACTCATCCGTGACCGGGTTAAAGACGCACTGGCAATCGAACTGGAAGAAACCTACATCGTCGGCACCGGTTACGGACGTGTCCGCCTGCCCTTCCCGAAAGAACACATCCGCTCGGAGATCCTTTGCCACGGGCTGGGCGCCCACCTGATGTATCCCGGCACCCGCACCGTGCTGGATATCGGCGGCCAGGATACCAAGGGCATCCAGATCGATGAAAACGGCATCGTGGTTAATTTCCAGATGAACGACCGCTGCGCAGCCGGTTGTGGCCGCTACCTCGGCTATATTGCCGATGAAATGAACATCGGCCTGCACGAGCTTGGCCCCATCGCGATGAAAGCCACCAAGACCGTTCGCATCAATTCAACCTGCACGGTATTCGCCGGCGCCGAATTGCGCGACCGGCTGGCCATGGGCGAAAAACGTGCAGATATTCTCGCCGGTCTGCACCGGGCCATCGTGTTGCGGGCTATCTCCATCATCTCCCGTTCGGGTGGTGTGACCTCCGAATTCACCTTTACCGGTGGTGTGGCCAAGAATGAAGCTGCCGTCAAGGAGCTGAAGCAGCTGGTCAGGGAGAATTATGGTGATGTAACCATCAACATCCACCCCGATTCAATTTACACAGGTGCACTGGGCGCGGCCGAATTCGCACGCCGTGCAGTGGAGGCTCAAGCATGACAATCACAGCAGGAGTAGATCTCGGCACCGGAACGATCAAAACCGTTCTGTTCAGGGTCGAAGGTGACAATATCGAATGGCTGGCACGACGCGCTGACCGGATACGCCAACGCGATCCGTTTAAGCTGGCCGAAAAAGGTTATGACAGCGTACTCTCTCAAGTTGGCATGGCACGTGACGATGTTCAATACGTGGCCACCACCGGGGACGGAGAAACCATCCCGTTCCGCACCGGTCATTTCTACTCGATGACAACGCACGCCAGGGGTGCCATTTATCTGGAGCCGGAAGCACGCGCGGTGCTGGATATCGGCGCTTTACACGGACGCGCAGTCAAGATGGACGAACGCGGCAAAGTGCTTAATTATCGTATGACCAGCCAGTGTGCGTCGGGCTCGGGACAGTTCCTGGAGAACATCTCACGCTACCTCGGAATTGCACAGGACGAGATAGGAACCCTGTCGCAACAGGCCGACGACCCGGAGGTGGTTTCCAGTATATGCGCTGTTCTGGCTGAAACTGATGTCATCAATATGGTATCGCGCGGCATTAGCGCATCCAATATTCTCAAGGGCATTCACATGTCCATGGCCGGCAGGCTGGCGAAATTGCTGCGCGTCATCAAGGTCAAAGAAGGCGTCACGCTGGCAACCGGCGGCCTGGCACTTGATGACGGACTGATGGTGGCGCTCAATGAGTCACTGGTCAAACAGAAGATTAAGGTCGAAGCCCGCAGCCACCCCGATTCGATTTATGCCGGCGCCATCGGTGCCGCGCTGTGGGGTGCATTCAGGTATGAGAAACTCCAGCGAGTGGAGGCTCTGGCAAAAGCATCTTAAGGAAAAAATATTATGGCACTACTGATCTTAGAGAACTGCGACGTTTGCGATGCATGCATTCTTGATTGCCCCAACGAGGCCATTGAAGAAGGTGACCCCTATATCATAGACGCACTGCGTTGTACCGAATGCGTTGGTGAATTCGACGAGCCACAATGCCAACTGGTCTGCCCGGTCGACAACTGCATCATACCCAATCCTGATTTCCAGGAATCCAAAGAAGAGCTGCAAATGAAATATGAGATGTTGCATGACTGACATAGCTCAGATCGGCAGCGCATCCCTTGACGCGGTTGTGGAACTTGACAGTGTTACCAATGGTAACCGCAGGCGTGACTTTTTCAGCAAGCGTTTCGAGGCGCAGCACAAACACCCTGGAGCATTTATCTCAATTGGCGCCAGCGAGGCCGGGAAATTGGTGGGTTTTATCTGTTGTCACATACTGCAGGGTGAATTTGGCGGCGAGAAGCTCGTTGCGGTGCTGGATGCAATGTCAGTGGCGCCCGCCAGCCAGGGACGCGGGGTCGGACACGAACTCATGCGCCGACTGATTGCCGATATCCGTGAACGTGGCGGCAAGGAACTACGCACCCAGGCGGGCTGGGACCAACCCGAAGTACTCGGTTTTTTCGCCAGTACCGGTTTCAGGATGGCACCCAGCCTGATACTGGAAAGATCCACACGTGATGAGGTACGGTTTTAACCATGAGCAACCAACCAAAATACCCATTTGAGGCAAACAATGGCGAGGCCGACTACAGCGATCCCGGCAGCGATGACTTTGATGCCCTGTCACGCGACAAGGTTTTGGTACGCTCGTTAGAGCACGGCGACCTGGATGCGGTCGTGCGTATTGACCTGAAAATCACCGGCCGGGACCACCGTGCATTTTTTGAGCGTAAGTTTGAGGAGGTCCTTTTCGAATCGGGCGTACGACTGTCCCTGATCGCAGAAATTGACGAGATGGTTGTCGGTTACATGATGGCACGAGTGGACTTCGGTGAGTTCGGGCGCGCTGCGTCCGAAGCGGTAATCGATACCCTTGGTGTGGCAAAAGCATTCCGCGCACAGAATGTGGGCCATGCCATGCTCTCCCAGTTACTGATCAACCTGGCTACGCTGCAGGTGGAGTCAGTCCGCTCTGAAGTCGAGTGGAGCAATTTTGGCTTGCTCGGTTTTCTTGCGAGCTGCGGTTTCAGACCAGCACAACGCCTGGCCCTTTCTGTCGCACTGGATTGAACCGCGGACGCACCTGCTGCACACTAATGGCAGATGAAGACCATGGACTGCCTGGAGATCATGCAATGGCATTCACAAGTGTGCAAAAGATCCGTTTTGACGACGTTGACGGTGCGGGAATCGTTTACTACCCGCAGTATTTCCATCTCTGCCACAAAGCATTCGAAGACTTTTTTGATCAGGCTGACGGTGTTTCCTACCCGCAACTGATTAACGAGTTGCGGCGTGGCTTTCCCACAGTAGCCATCCGGTCAGAGTTTTCAGCGCCGTTACGTTACGGCGATATTGCAGCTGTCAGCCTGAGCGTCAAAAAAATTGGTCGTGCCTCTGCAACCTTCAACTACAGGATCCACCGTAAACAAGACTCGGAACTGTGCTTCTCGGCCAGTATCACGCTGGTTTTCATGGACCTGGAAAGGCATCAAGTTCTGCCCATCCCGGATGATATCCGCCGCCTGTTTGAAAGCATTGGCCAGGACCTGTAAACACCGGGTGTGCAGATGACCGCCAGAAATAAGTTAACACAAGTTTATCTCCCTGATTGAACGATATATTTATCATTTTGTCGTCCGCCTTGGTGAAATGTTCGGCTTAGCCTGATTCCCGGCTTGTATGGATTGAAACAGGTGGTGTGACATGCGGAATACCCTGCTGCTGCGCCCAGGCGTTGATGACATCGATATAGCCGGTCTTGATGGCTTGCAATTCCGCTTGCCGTTCAGCCCACTCTTCCTTCAGGTCGTCGAGGCGCAGCAGCGCACCCGTCGTTACCGGTGCGCCGGTTTTATCGATGACATCCAGCAGGAAACGGAGTTGTCCGGCCAGCATGGTCTCCCAGGCGTCTTCGTCTTCGTAGGTCTGATGCAGCACCTGGATGATCTTGCCGTCCCAGGCAGTAATCTTCTCTACCGCAGTGGCACCGGTTCGTTGCAGGTCCTTGTCGGCCGGATGCTCCGTCATCAGGGCTTTGATTTGCCGTTGCGCCTGGCGCGCTGCTTCGAGGCTGCTGAGGCTGTCGCTGAGCAAGCTGCTCACTTCTGTCAGGCGCTCAGACCAGATTTGTATTTCCTCGTTGGTGGCGCTGACGCGTGGATCCATTTTTATCTGAAAAAACACCGTCTGTGCGGCTTCACCGACAGAAATTCGTGCGCTGTAATTGCCCGGTGCTACCCGTGGACCGTTGAAACCCGCAAACAGGGTGATATTCCCGATGCACTTAACACCCTGGCGCCGCATATCCCAGGCCCACTTGTTCAGGCCTTTTTTAACCGCAGGGTATTTGAGTTTGAACGGCAAACGGGGGTCCATATTACTGATCTTGCAGCGTTCGAAGTCACTTTCCTTGCTGGAATAACTGCGAACCGTGTTTCCGGTGCTGTCGAGTATATCGATACTCAGCGGTTCTTCAGGTTCACCGTCCAGGTGGTAGTAGAGTGGTACACCATATTCGGGGTTAGCGGCTTCGAAGGTCCCTGCTTTGCGACTCTTGCTGCCCAACACGGCCGTCCCGGGCGTGAACACGTGCAACGCTTTGGCGGAGAAGCCGGCGGCTGCCTGGCGTACCACGAACAGGTCATCCAGCACCCAGAATCCCCGGCCCTGGGTAGCGGCAACCAGCTTGTCATGACGCAGTGCGAGGTCAGTAATGGGCACCGGCGGCAGGTTCAGATCAAGGGACTGCCAGTTTTCACCATCGTTGAAAGAGACGTACATGCCCAGCTCGGTGCCCGCGTAGAGCAGGCCGCGCTGCGCCGGGTCTGCACGCACAACACGTACGAAAGCATCCTGCGGCAAGCCTTTGTCTATACGTTTCCAGTGCTTACCATAGTCCGTGGTTTTATAGATGTATGGCTTGAAGTCGTTAAGCTTGTAGCCGGTTACGGCAAGGTAGGCCGTGGCCTTGTCGTGAGGGCTGATTTCGATCGCGTTGATCATGGCCTCGCCCGGATGCCCGGGTGAGACATCTTCCCACTCAGAGCTGCCGTCACGCTTGATGTGCACCAGGCCATCGTCGCTGCCGACCCAGACCAGGCCCTGCTCGTGTGGCGATTCAACGATATAAAAAATGGTGTTGTAAAACTCGGCGCCCACGTTCTCCGGCGTCAGCGGACCTCCATTGCGGCCCTGTTTTTCCGGGTCGTTGCGGGTCAGGTCCGGGCTGAACTCGGTCCAGCTGGCGCCGCGGTCGGTACTGCGGAGCACCATCTGCGTGCCGTAGTAAATAATGGCAGGGTCATGCGGTGAAACCGCGACCGGAGCGTTCCAGTTGGTGCGGTATTTCAGGTCGCGCGAATCCTTGCCGTATACCAGTTCCGGGAAAGGGATGATGTAGCGGGTGAGCTGGGTTGAATGGTCGTACTCTGTCAGCGTACCGTTGATGGTGGTGGCATAAATCAGCGTGGGATCGTCCGGGTCGAAGGCGATATGAGCACTTTCGCCACCACCCACAGCAAAGTAATCTTCAACTCCGATACCGCCGTCACGGCTTTGACTCGCGATCGCGACAGTCGAGTTGTCCTGTTGACCGCCATAGATACGGAAGGGCTTGAGGTTATCCGTCGTCACCCGGTAAAACTGCGCCGTGGGCTGGTTCATGATACTCGACCAGGTCTCGCCGCCGTCAAAGGTTACTGTCGCACCGCCGTCATTGGCGTTGATCATGTTTTTGTTGTTATAGGGGTTGATCCAGTGATCATGATGATCGCCATGTGGTGTGGTCATTTTTTCCCAGGTGCTGCCACCGTCGACCGACTTCATCAGCGGCACGTTCAGCACATAAACGGTGTCCTCGTCCACCGGGTCGGCCGTTATGTGGATGTAGTACCAGGCGCGCGTATGCAGTACGCGGTGGCCGTTGATCAACGACCAGGTTTCGCCGGCATCATCGCTGCGCCACAGGCCGCCTTTTTCGGGCTCTGCCTCAATCAGGGCATATATCCGGTCCGGGTTGCTGGCAGACACATCCACACCGATCTTACCGACCATTTCCGGCAGCCCGCCGGTGAGTTTGCTCCAGCTGTCGCCGCCGTCAGTGGACTTATAGATGCCGCCATCCGTGCCGCCGGAATGAATGAACCAGGGTTTGCGACCGTGGTTCCACATCGCAGCATAGAGGATACGCGGGTTGGTCGGGTCCAGACTGAGATCCGAGGCGCCGGTATTGGCGCTGACCTGCAAAACATGTTCCCAGCTATTACCACCGTCGCTGGTGCGAAAAACACCACGTTCTTCATTCGGACCCCAGATCTGCCCCTGCACGGCAACCCAGACGATGTCCGGATTGCCGGGGTGGATTTCTATTTTCGCGATCTGGCCGCTTTTTTCCAGGCCAATATGTGTCCAGGTCTTGCCGGCATCGGTGGACTTCCACATGCCATCCCCCTGCGAGGTGGTGACGCCGCGGATGGGTGACTCGCCGGTGCCGACGTACAGCACGTTGGGGTCGGATTCAGCCACTGCGACCGCGCCGATGGTACCGACTTTGAAATATTCGTCAGAAATATTCTCCCAGGTCGTACCGGCGTTTTCAGTCTTCCACACACCTCCGCCAGTGGCCCCCATGTAGTACAGCATCGGCTTGTCCGGCACGCCTGCCACCGTGGTTACACGACCACCCCGGTAAGGGCCGACCTCCCGCCACTCAAGACCTTCAAGCATGGCGGTATCCACCCTGGCCGCAACTTCAGCAAGCACCGGCCAGGGTAACAGGGACAGCAGCAGAGAGATGGCGAAAACACTACGCTTGGAATTGAATAACATTATTTTTGTCTCTTGATGGAAGGCGAATCAAATGATAGCCGGTTGTAAGGGGAATAAAAGGAAATGTCGTTATCCGAGTATAGATACAAAGACCGATAAGAAAAAGTGCCGAAAGTGCGGAAAGTGCCACGGAGAAAGTGCGAGAAAGTGCGGACACCCGAGAAAGTGCGGACACCCATCCCTTTTCCCGAATCAACTATCCTCTGCTTTCCCGCTCACGCCACAGGTTAAACATGCTGCATAACAGACTACCCGGCAAGGGCACCACGATCTTCACCGCCTTGGCGCAGCAAACCTGTCCCATGGTTTTCCAGATTTTACCGGGATGCAGCAGATCAGCACATTGTGCGGTTTTGTTTCGCCAGGCACGGTGATACGCTGAGGCTGGCTGCCAGCAAGCACAAGGGTAGGGAATCCCCTCCAGGATTACGTGCGTACCCTAATTTTTCCCCACTGGCAGCTATCCGCTCCCAGCCTGCTTGCGCAACACCCTGCTTATGCGTACCCTCTCATTCTGGATCCTCGATTACGGTCAGCATTTGATCGAAGCATGGAGCAACAAGGCGCTCAGGACACCGGTTAAGAGGCGTTGGGCCTGTCTTGCAGGAGACTGCCAACATGAAAAATGGAAATAGCAGCGTACTTGGCCACCTGGTCGAGATCACCAGCGAGTATTTCGTTGCCAAATTAAACGCGGACCTGAAAAGCCTCTCTTCCGAGACGATGATCGGCATGGACAAGGTCCGAATTGGCCAGGTTGGCTCTTATATGTTGGTCGAGCAGTCCAATACCAGGATTCTGTGCATGGTCGATCGTATGTGGACAGAAGCCGAATCAGACCGTCGCGAGGTGCACAAGCTCCGCCTCACGCCACTCGGTGAGTACAACATCAACGGGAACTTTGAGCGTGGCGTCAAGCATTTCCCGACTGTCGGTGCGGAACTGCAAGTGGTTTCCAGTTGGAACCTCGAAAGAATATTTTCCGACTTCAGTGAGGAGTACTACAAGGTTGGCAAGTTGAGCTCTTTTGAGTCGATCGATGTGTATCTTGACGCTTCAAATTTTTTCGGCCGGCATGCCGCCATTCTTGGCCAAAGCGGTTCGGGTAAATCCTGGGCGGTAACCAGCCTGATCCAGTCGGCTCTGCGTTACATGCCCAATGCACACATCATCATCATGGATTTGCATGGCGAATACGGCAACAAGAAAACCGATGTATTCGCGTCTTCGCCTTTTCCAAATACCAAGGTGCGCTGTCTTGATGCTCTCGAACTGGAAATGCCCTACTGGCTACTGACCTACTCAGACCTGGCTGAACTATTTGTCAGCCCTGCTGATACCAATGCTTCGGTGCAGCTTGCGTTTTTACGCAAGGCACTGAGCGAGTTGAGAATCGAGTCCAACAAAGGCTCTGACCTGGGTAACATCACGGTTGATTCGCCGGTCTATTTTTCGCTGGATGAACTGCTGGAGAAATTTGTAGAGGCTAATGAGGAGACCTCCGATTTTGGCCGGACCAGGGGGCCCCTGCACGGACAATTTGATCAACTCCTGGTCCGCATGCAAAGCCTGATGAATGACGGCCGTTATGATTTCATGCTCAAGCCGAAACTGCGCACCTCCACCGCCTCCCTGGTGGATCTGATGCGCGACTTTGTCGGTTTGGGTGACCCGAAAGCCAACGTGACGGTGCTGAATCTCAGTGCAGTGCCCTATGACGTGGCTCCCACAGTTACAGCGTTGATTGGCCGGTTGGTCTTTGAATTCAACTTCTGGAACCCGAAATGCCTGGAATTTCCGATCTGGCTGGTATGCGAAGAGGCGCAAGAGTACATCCCACGTGAGAGCCATACGCGCTTCAAGGAAGCACGCCGCACCATGGAGCAAATCGCTAAAGCCGGACGTAAATACGGTGTTGGCCTGTGTATAATCAGCCAGCGTCCGCACGAGGTTTCTGAAACCGTGCTGGCACAGTGCGGTACTTTTTTGTGCCTGCGTATTTCCAACCCGGATGACCAGGAATACCTGCGCGCGATGGTGCCTGACGTGGCGCGCGGTACTTTCGCATCACTAAGCTCGTTGGGCCGCGGTGAGGTACTCGCCATGGGTTCGGCAGTGCCCATGCCGGTGCGTTTCCATATGAACCGGCCCAATCCGCCCCCGAATTCGGCAGATGTTGACTTTGCCGAAAAATGGAGCAAGGGCGGTGAAGAAATCGATGTCGAGCAACTGGTGCGTAACTGGCTCAGGCAAATCCGCTAGAGCGCATAATGACATTGCATGAACCGTGGCCCCGTTGCTTCAGTTCCGCCGGTTGATGCGGCCCTCAATATGGACTTCCACGGGTTGCGGTTGAGCGCTGATATAGTCGATCAGGGCATCGAGGACAAGTGGCCCGGTTATGCGCTCGGTGCCCTCTGTCAGTACATCGAAACCGTCGCCACCCGCCGCGTGATAACTGGCGACGGCAACGCGGTATGATGCGTGAGCGTCAAGCGGTATGCCAGCTGAATCCAGGATTTCCACAATCTTGTCACCGCCGGTTCGCTGCTGATCCCATGTGTAAGTGAGACCCGAAACTTGCAGTATGTTTGCCGATTTTCGCTCCCCCCATTGTTGGTTCAGCAAGCGGACGATCTGCCGTCCTGTCAGCGTCATTCCGATAAGCTGATTGCCAAATGGCTTTATCGAAAACAGATCACCCCAGGTGATATCCCCCTGCATGATGTTTTCCCGGATTCCACCAGCGCCTGATCCCGTAAAGGCAAAGTCAACGGGCATTGCGGCGCGATGAGAATCGGCAATAAGATTGCCCAACGGCGATTCACCCGCTTCATTCTGGGTGCGCAGAATGTCAGCCGCTGCCACAGCCATGATGCGGTTAACCATAGGCGCCACGGCGATATTTGCTTGTTTCACGAGGCCGGCTATCTCGAGGTCAGGGAAAAGCCCTGGCCCCTGATCCGCCCAGGTGGTGATGATGGTGGCTGACTTTTCGACAATATCGCCGCTTGCCCGATCCAGTGAAATATCGATATCGGCATAAGCCGTTCCGCCAGAAAATGCCTGCGTCAGTAATATCTTTTTACCATTTGCGTTGGGAACCAATACGTTAGTGAATCCGTGCTTATGGCCGGATATGACGATATCAATTTCGTCATCCAGTGCGACCAGGATATTGATGATTTCTCCCTGCAGGTCATCTTGCCCAACTACGGCGGCGTCACCAAAGCTGAGTTGCCGCAGGCCCTGGTGAATTATGACCACAATCGCGCGGACATTTTTCGCTATCAACTCGGGCACGTAAGTATTGATAGACGCGGCCTCATCGAGGAACACCAAACCTGCAACACCGGCTGGCGAGACAATTTTCGGTGTATTCTTCAGCACTGCACCGATGAAGGCGACCGGCACTCCGCCAATCTCCTTGATCACATACGGCGGAAGGATTGTCTCACCTGTGCCAGCTTGCAGAACATTGGCCGAGACGTAAGGAAATTTTACCCCTTTCCATGCCTCCACCAGGGAGTCCGACTCAACATGACGACCGCCATACAGCAAGCGCAATAATTCATCAGGCCCCTCATCAAATTCGTGGTTACCCAGGGTGCCAACAAGATTGCACAGTGGTGCCGCGAGATTGTCAGACTGGCAATTCTCATTGGCCAGCATATTCAGGAACTCGATCGAGGGTTCGTCCTGCATCAGCGCCGATACTGCCGGACTGGCTCCAACCATGTCACCTGCATGAACGATAACTGCATAGTTGTCAACTTCGGCCGCTTCAGCCCTCAGATAGGCAGCCAGAACAGCAGCGCCGCCGACCGGCCGGCCGTCGATGTCCCGCCCATTCAGGCTTCCATGAAAATCACTAAAACCGAGAATCTTGGCTCTTACCCAATTTCTGCCAGACGCATCAGAGGGCAAATCAGGAGTACGCCAGACAATACGGTCCTCGGCCGCGAGGCGAAATTCCGTTAGGGTCAACGGTGTGGTCTGTTGCAAAACGGTCTGTCCCGCGCAGGCGGAAAGCAGGGAAATCGCTATCAGCAGAATGGTCGATCTGGCCATATTTAATCAGCCCGAACTTTTCATCAAGGATCCGGATAAGACAAACTGTTCTTCTGAATTTATTAGAAAAAATGCCATATATTCCACATAATTCATCTATTTACCGACAGGCCCGATGCCGACCGGTGCAATATGCGGGTTAGCGCTGCCCTTAAGGTTTTGAATTAAAAAACCAACATTCGTTATGTCGTTCGCCTTGGTGAAATATGCAGCTTAGTCTGGTTTCAGGACTGCAACAGAAGTTGCAAAGCGCTGGTACTTAAATGAATAACTATGACTGGCTGCCTGGTGTTTGCTATTGGGGGCAAGCATACCTTTTTATCCGCTGATCTCCAAAAACATCGGTCAGCATCCATCACTTGATCGGCATCGAGAAAGCATGGCCAGTCGCCAGGGGGTGGGAAGATTAGCGACCGGCCGTGCCTTTAAAAACCGCTGGGAGACTTGTAATGGTAGTAAATAAGCAACGAACACTCTGTACACGTAGAAGAGGACAACGCGGCCGCTGCGCTTAGCGCTGATAGCGGATCATTTCCTCTGAGGCTTTGTTTGCCTCTACCCTGGTGAAATGTCCGGGCTAGAGTACAGGAGATTTTGACCTTCGTCGCTGCGATGTGCGAGCCGTGCCCCCCTGCCAGGTTCGCCTGATGGGTAAAGGTGGTAAATCTCGACTCTGTCCAATCTGGTCTCATACGGCAAAGCTACTTGAGCAACTCGCGCACCGTTCCCCACATCCGGACGGCAACGAGGCACCGCCGTTCTTGAATCGCCACGGCACTCAATTGACTCGTTTTGGTGTGCGATATTTACTACACAAATATGTCACTAAAGCGGCCATAACAGTGGACACTCTGGCTGAAAAACGCCTTCATCCACATTCGTTGCGTCATACCACCGCGATTGCATTACTAAAGTCAGGTGTCGATTTTGCCACGATCAGCCAGTGGCCTGGCCATGCCAGCTTAAACACAACGATGGTCTATGCCCGTGCTGATCTGGATTTGAAGAGACAGGCTCTCGCCCAAGTATTTCCAGATGTGTTGCCGGTACCCGCTGTGGGCCACTTGAGAATGCCTGAAGGAAATATTGTGAATTGGCTGAAGAGATTGTAAAAAGGTTATGTTGAGCTCAACATTACTGGATGACTGGGGCCTGGAAGCACTCAAGCCAGCGCATCGGAATGACCTGATGGAGATCATGGATGATCGCCATGGTCACACATCCACCGTTGTGATCAGCCAGCTACCCACCGACGAATGGTATGCCAGCATCGGTGATAACACGCTGGCGGATGCCATTCTGGACCGGCTGATGCACAACTCACACCGACTTCAACTTAAAGGAGAATCAATGCGGAAAATAATGGCACCTGTTGACTCATCGTGAACACCTGAGTTAAAAAGAGACTTCGTGATGCGTTGAGAAGTCAGGTGTTCACGATGAACCGGAATCGGTGTTCACGTTCGCCGGAATACGCAATGCCTTTTAAACAATCAAATCATCCAGAGTAATTGTAAGTGATGGTGATGCCATAGTGTCTTGGGGCGCCAAAGCGTCCAAACGCAATACGGCTTCCGCGCTGAGAGAATGTATGGTGAATGTAATCTTTATCAGCGATATTCTTTATCCAGCCTGCAACCTCCCATTTTCTGGTCGCGCTGGTCCAGGCCAGCCTTGCATTCCACAGACCGTAACTTGGCGCGATGGCAATTGGATTGTTATTGGGATCAAAAAACATTTCATCCTGATAGGCGTAATCCACCTTTGCCAAAACCTGGCTGGAATCCTGTAGATTGAAGGTATACCTGCCATACAGGTAATAGCTGTATTTCGGTGCCTGGCGCATAACATTCCCTGAAAAATCACCCCCACCGCTTACATCGGGTGTACCGAAAAATTCGGTATATTCGGCATCCAGGTAGGCGAAGTTTCCACCCACTTCAAAATTATCTGTAAGCAGGCCTATGACTTCCAGTTCAAACCCCGAGATTTCGGCTTTACCAGCATTCTCAGTAATAAATTCACCTAATGTACCGCCTTGGGGCTGGAAGAAGCGCGTGACCTGCAAATCATTATAGTCGGTAAAAAACACAGCAATATTGGTTTGCAAGCGGCGATTTGCCCACAAGCCTTTCAGGCCAACTTCATAACTGGTCGCAGTTTCTTCATCAAAGGGGGTTGTGGCAACAGCCTGAGTCGTTGCGGCACCGGTGAACCCACCTGACTTGAAGCCGGTGGATATGCTGCCATAGACCATGACATCATCATTGATGCTGTAATCCAGTGCGAGGCGCCCGGAAACATTGCTCCAGTCTTCCCTGGCTGAAGTTGGATCAAAAGCTTTTAACAACAGGCCTATTCCGGAATGGCGTACATTACCGACCAGTATCTTTTTTTCATCAAAGGAATAACGCAGACCACCGGTGATATTCAGGCGCTCGGTCACGGGCCAAGTAGCCTGTCCGTAAACGGCCCAGGAGGTTGCATCGTTTTCCTGATTCGCCGTATAGTCCGACAGATTGTCGAGCCCGGGTCCGCCAAGCGCGGTGAACGCAAATCGTTCTGATCGCCTGATATCTTCCTTGCTGTAAAACACGCCGGCAACCCACACCATGCCACTGGCGTTTTCACCGGCGAGTCTGAACTCCTGGGTGAATTGCTCCGTTTTCTCAATAGCCGAATCATTGATGTCAAAAGAAAACCCTTCTGCAGCTGGCCTGGTCAGACCGATACCGGGATTGCCGGATTGACCGGTTAAATCCACCGGAGCGGAGGGCGGCAGACCTTCTGAATCTTCAAGCCAGTCAAAATCACTTTCACGGTAGGATGTGATTGATATAAAGTCCATGTTACCCATATCCCACTTAACCTTGGCATTGATGCCAAAGACTTGGCGATCGGTAAACCCTTCGGTCTCCGCAAGCGTGGTGTGCCCATCACCCGCGCCGCCCAGGGCTTCATTGACGGCAACCGGATCTGAAACACAGCCGCAATTATGTAATGGGCCGTTGCTGCCGATGGGTTCGCGATTGGTTGCACCGATGTCATCATCGGAGTAATCAGCACCAAATAAAACTTCTACTTTGTCGGCAGCCGCCCACAGCAACTGCGCACGCATGGCGAGCGTATCCGCCCCACCCCACTGTTCGTCAAACAACAGGTTATCTAAATAGCCATCAAACTTCCGGCGACTGAACGAAAATTTGCCGAGCAAATTCTCACTCAATGCCCCGGAAACCAGCCCACCGGTATCGAGCCGGCCATAATCACCGACGGTCTGCTGTACCCGTACCCGGGTATCCTCGGTCAGCCTGGAAGTGACGAAGTTAATCGAACCACCAATTGAGTTCTTGCCATACAATGTACCCTGTGGCCCGCGCAGCACCTCGATGCGCTCCAAGTCAAAAATATCAAATACCTGGGCCGTCCGTGCAGCAATATAGATGCCATCAATGGAAACCACCGTCGAATCGCTGGCGGCTGCACCATCTTCCTTGGTGCCAATTCCGCGGATCGCAATCTCCGGCTGACCAGGACTGAATGCTGAAAATACCAGATTAGGAATCTTCTCTGAGATATCGTGCAGGCTGCTTATGGTATCCTCCCTCAACACCTCACCAGCGATTGCCGTGATTGCAATTGGGACCTCCTGCAAATTCTCTGTCCGCTTCTGAGCGGTTACGATGACCTCTTCAATCTCCAATTCCTGTTGCTGGGCATTTGCTGTACCCAGCATGGCAGTAACTGCTAACAGGTTCAGACCACACTTCAAAATCCTGGCTCTCATACTCATTTTAATGTCCTCGGAAGTAGATCGCTCATAACATGTTTTATAACCATGCAATAATACTTTATACCTAAACTATTTTAGTTTACAACTTTTAACCACGTATTTTTCGTAACCTCATGTAAAAAATGAATCTGCTGGATGCATTTTTGTCCCGGCAAAGCGATACAAAAATTAAGTACAAATTCCTGAGTTTGTAATACTAATAAATTGACAGAGAACGTGGTGTCCATATAAAAGAGGACAGGCTAGAAGAGCGGGGACACAAAGAGCGGGGACACCCATGACTTCCCGCAAAGGAATTGGTGCACACACAGTCAGATTCATTCGTGT
>ENA-OSCG01000016-OSCG01000016.1-marine-sediment-metagenome-genome-assembly--contig:-NODE-16-length-38461-cov-10.057283_pt1 | contig 38461 bp, 31 predicted proteins | sample MGYA00237880_ERZ529332 | MGnify/ENA primary metagenome ERZ529332 (study PRJEB26373, sample SAMN05710708) | marine sediment metagenome | biome: marine; feature: ocean trench; material: sediment... | reverse complement strand
GAATGCGCCTTGTGCTGAACACTCTGGTGAACACTGATCTTACGTTACAGGGTTGGCACTACACTAAAGCCATAGCCATAGCTATGGATAGAGGGAAGCTCAAGTCCAGGCGTAAATGAACGAGCCAGAGCCGGGATAGGTATCGGGCCATGGTAAAATTATATTTCTGAGGGTTTTAAAAAACTATGCAACTTATTTCATGTAATTCATTTACATACAGAGAGGCCCGATGCCGGCTGGTGCAATATGCGGGCTAGGGCCACACCCGTCAATATCAGTCTGCCCTGGGGTACCCTGGCAGGACTTCACTGGTCCAGGCCTGGTGCCGCAAAAGTATTGTGTCTGCACGGCTGGCTCGACAACGCGGCATCATTTGTTCCGTTATCATCTTTTTTAAAAGATTTTGACCTGCTGGCGCTGGACTCCGCCGGCCATGGGTTTTCCTGTCACCGGCCCGCTACCAGCCGTTACTACCTCCCTGAAAACCTGTACGACCTAGATGCTGCCCTGGATGTGCTGGGCTGGGAAACATGTCATCTCATCGGCCACTCGATGGGCGGTAGTGTTGCCAGCGCTTTTGCTGCGGCCCTGCCCGAGCGTGTCGACCGCCTGGTGTTGCTGGATGCCGTCGGGATATTGACGCTGCCGGCCAATCAGACAGCGCAGCAGTTGCGCTTGTCGATGCAGTCGGTGCGTAAGAACCGCAGTATTCTCAGGCCGTACGAGTCAGTCGGGGAAGCGATGCAGGCCCGGCAAAAAAAATCGCCCTTGTCTGACGCGGCTGCGCGCCTGCTGTGCGAGCGTTCGCTGGAGCATACCGGTGATTACTACCAGTGGCGTACCGACCCACGCCTGAACTGGCGTTCACCGCAATGGTTTACCGATGATCAGGCACTGGATTTGCTCGCTGCCATCCGCGCACCCACACTGGTGATTACATCACCTGCGGCCACTGAGCACTTCGGTGATGACACGCTGCACCAACGTCTTGCCGCCATTGCCGATTGCAAACACATCAGCGATGATGGCCATCACCATTTCCACATGGAACAGCCGCAACACATTGGCATTTGCATCACGGAATTTCTGCAGCAACAGGACCACAGCAAGCAACGGGAAAACGGCCATGACAACAGTTAATACCCATATCGCCAGCCGCGAGCGATTGATCTTTGCGCTGGATGTGCCAGGCCTTGATGAAGCGCAGGCATTGATCTCCACGCTGGGTGATTCGGTCGAGTTCTACAAGCTGGGTCTCGAGGTGTTTTTATCCGGCCATTATTTTGCCCTGATGGCAGAACTCAAAGGCCGGGGTAAAAAGGTGTTTGCCGATCTGAAGCTGTTCGATATTCCGGCCACCGTTGCGGCTGCTGTCCGGCAATTGGCAAAGCACGAGATCGACTTCTGCACCGTACATGGTAATGACAGCATGCTCAAAGCGGCAGTAGATGCCAAGGGCAATATGCAGATACTGGCGGTCACGGCGCTAACCAGCCTGGACCAGGGCGACCTGGATGACCTGGGCTTTAAATGCGACGCCAGAACACTGGTACTGTCACGTGCACGCCGCGCGCTGGCGCTCGGCTGCGACGGTGTGGTCTCTTCCGGACTGGAAGTCAGTGCCCTGCGCGAACATGCCGGGCCGCGTCTGATCACGGTCTGCCCCGGCATCAGACCGATACATAATGACGCCATTCAGAATAACAACGATCAGCAACGTGTCGTGACCCCCTACCAGGCGATTCGCGACGGGGCGGATTATCTCGTGGTCGGCAGACCCATCCGTGAAGCGCATGACCCCTCAGCAGCTGCCGAAGCCATCCAGGATGACATTGCCCGCGCACTTGAGACACTGTAAAGCAAGGCAAAAACTTTACTTTTAAGCCGTTTAGTCGTAAAAAGGTCTCCCGGAATTATGTTACGGGCATTGACAGATATTAATGCTTTACATTAAGATATATCTATAACTGGTTAATTGAAAATCAATTCTATGTAATTCGTTCTACCGATCCTCTCCGGCTCTGCCGGATTTTCCGGGCAGACCTCGTGTCTCGCCCGGATTTTTTATGGGCGGCTGGTTTTCTGCACCGAATGGCCTTCGTATCGTTGAAGTGCATTATGATAGGCCCATGAACTCTGACCCGAATATGGCATTAAGCGCCAGCCTGAAGCTGCGCTGGTTCTTGCTGCTGCGCTGGATTCTCCGCTTGTGGGTCAAACCACGTATCCAGACCGATGCTGACGGCAATACCGGCGTCAGCGGCACTCAGCCAGTGTGTTATGTCATGGATTCCTATGCCTTGTCTTCTGTTTTGATCCTCGACCAATGCTGTCAGAAGCAAGGACTGGCCCGTCCGTTGTTGCCGGTTCAGGGTGGTGTACAAAGCCCCGCGCGCTCCTATGCCGTACTCAAGCGGCTCAAGGGAGTGTTTTTCCGCCGCCCGGATCCACGTACACATTCAGCCATGCTGGAACTGATGATCGAGAAAAGCTGGGCAGATCCGCAACTGGATATACAACTGGTGCCCGTGACTGTAATGGTGGGCCAAAGACCGGGCGCGGACAGTGGCTTAACCCGTATCATTTTTTCAGAGAATTGGGAAATTGCCGGTCGCTTACGGCGACTTTTCAGCACATTGGTCAACGGCCGCAGAACGCTTGTACAATTCAGCCGGCCCATTTCCTTACAGGAACTGGCAGCCGAAGGGCTGGATTCGCCGGTCGCGCTCAGGAAAGTCTCCCGCATACTCAGGGTGCACTTCAAGCGGGTGCGCACTGCCGCCATTGGCCCGGATCTTTCCCACCGCCGCACAGTGGTCGATAAAGTCGTCAATTCACCCACGGTGAGCGCAGCCATTGAGGACAAGGTCCGCCGGGAGAACATCACAACTGCCAAGGCGCGTAGCCAGGCACAAGAATATACCCGCGAGATTGCCGCCAATTACTCCTATTCCTTCATCATGGTGGCCGTCGTGCTCCTGTCGTGGTTCTGGAACCGGATCTACAACGGCATCAAGCTAAACCATTTTAAAAATTTCCCGCACCAGGCACTGGGCCACGAAGTCATTTATGTCCCCTGCCACCGCAGCCATATTGACTATATTCTGCTCTCCTACCTGATCCACGAGAATGGCTCGGTACCACCACATATTGCCGCCGGCATCAACCTTAACCTGCCGATCATAGGTTCCTGGTTGCGGCGTGGGGGTGCATTTTTCCTGCGCCGTACATTCCGCTCGCACAAGTTGTATGCAGCAGTTTTTTATGAGTACCTCAGCACCATTCAGTCACAAGGTGTTGCGATTGAATATTTTATCGAGGGCACGCGCAGCCGTACCGGACGCCTGCTGCCACCCAAAGCCGGGATGCTGGCGATGTCGGTGCGAAGTTATCTGAACGCGCCGGTCAGGCCGATCATGTTTCAACCGGTTTACATTGGTTACGAGCGACTGGTCGAAGGCGACAGCTACACCACCGAATTGTCCGGCAAGGCCAAGCGGTCGGAAAGATTATCTGACCTGACCAAGGTGTTCGGCATCGCCCGGCACAACTATGGCGAGGCCCACGTCAGCCTTGGCGAGCCCATTTACCTGGATGACTTGCTCAACAAACATGACCCGCAATGGCGCGACACCATCGCCGGTTCAACGGCCAGGCCTGCATGGATGAATGCGCTGGTCGATGACCTTGGGCAAAGCATCATGACGCATATCAACGCCAGTGCCGATGTCAATCCGGTCAACCTGCTGGCACTGGTGCTGCTGGGCACGCCCAGGCACGCACTGGGTGAAACGCTATTGCAGCGCCAGATTTCCCTGTATAAAAACTTGCTCAGCCAGAAACCTACACCGGATCGTGTAACGCTGACTGACAAAGCTGCAGAGCAAGTTATCAGCTACGGATTTGAAATGAAAATCCTGCGACGCCAGCCACATACGCAGGGCGACATTATTGCCATTGAGACTGATCGCGCTATCGGCCTGACTTATTTTCGCAATAACGTCGCCCACCTGATGGCGCTGCCTTCACTGGTTGCCTGTTGTTTCCTTGAGCACGATAAATTCTCAATTGGCAACCTGCACAGAACAGCGATCGGAATACAGCCTTTTTTGCAGGCCGAACTGTTCCTGCCCTGGGGGCAGCGTGAATTCACCAGGGCTCTGGATGAATCTATCGAACAGTTGGTTCAACACGGCCTGCTGATCCGTAGTGATGACAACACCAGCCTGTCCCGTGCTGCGGATAATCCCGACGCGGGCATACAACTCAAAATCCTGGCACACAGCCTGCTGCAAACGGTACAACGCTACCTGATCACCATTTCCGTGCTGGTCCGCAATGGTTCGGCTGTGTTGAGCAGGGCTGAACTGGAGCGGCTGTGTATTGAGACTGCACAACGCATATCCATGCTGCATGCGTTTAACGCTCCGGAATTCTATGACCGCGCGTTATTCAGGGGGTTTATCATGCAAATGCGCAAAATCGGTTTTCTGTCAACCGACGGGGACAATAAACTGCTATTTGACCAGCGTCTGGAACAAATCAGTGATGATGCAAGGTTTATCCTGGGCGAAGCCATCCGCCATGAAGTTGACCAGCAGGCACCGCCCGGGGAACAGGGCTAGTGTAGTGTCAACCCTGTAACGTAGGATCAGCGAGTACACAAGCTGTTAGCTGCAAGGCAGCACTTCGAAGGCATAGTGGTGCTACGCCGAGAAGGGCTAACGACGCAGATGACGGCTTGTGTGCTCGCCCTGCGGGTGCTCACCAGAATGTCCATCACTACGTTGCATCCGCTTGGCATAGAACCACTATTCCTGCTCGAATGCGCCTTGTGCTGAACACTCTGGTGAACACTGATCTTACGTTACAGGGTTGACACTACACTATTGCACTATGCGGGTCAGGCATCCAGATCCGGTATCAGCTTCGACTCCAGCCGTGCGATCCAGTCTTTTAATTTCAGTTTGCGTTTTTTCAACCGCCGCATCCGTAACTGATCCTGCCAAGGGTCAATGGACATCCGGCCAATAGCCTGGTCAAGATCACGGTGCTCCTCGCGTAACTCACCCAGCAGTTGCCGTATCTGTGAGGTATCTTCTGATTTCATCAAAACCCAAAAACAATATGGACCGTTATTAATATAGACTGCTTTGTTTCACTATAGCACTACGGCGATCCAGCAGGCTTTTCCGCAATAGGTTCTCTATTCCCGGACAGCCTCCTGAAGCGCCCTCTGAGGAGAATTCGGCCCATGGATAGAAGAAAGTTTGTCAGTGCTGCAGGACTGGCTGGAGCAGTCGGACTGTTAAGCGCATGCGGAAACCAGAGCGGTGCACAAACAGAATGTGCCGGGCAATCCTCAAGGCAAACTTTCGCATGGAAAATGGTGACATCATGGCCGCGTAATTTTCCAGGTCTGGGTACCGGTGCCAACCGCCTGGCTGAATCCATCGGCATGCTCAGCAACGGCCGTTTGCAGATCAAGGTTTACGGGGGCAACGAGTTGGTACCACCGTTTGAGGTGTTTGACGCAGTTTCCCGGGGCACCGCGGAAATGGGCCACAGCGCCACCTACTACTGGAAAGGCAAAGTCCCTGCCGCACAGTTTTTTGCCGGTATACCATTCGGCATGACCGCACAGGAACTGCATGGGTGGATTTATTATGGCGGTGGTCTTGAGTTATGGCAGGAAGTCTATGCACCCCACGGGCTTATACCCTTCCTGGCAGGCAGTTCAGGCCCCCAGATGGGTGGCTGGTTCAACCGTGAGATCAACAGCCTGGATGATCTGAAAGGCCTCAAAATGCGTATACCCGGGCCCGGCGGAGAAATCCTCAAACGTGCGGGTGGCACGCCGCAAACCATCCCCGGGGCTGAGTTATTTACCGCACTGCAAACCGGCATCATTGACGCCACCGAATGGGTCGGGCCCTACAACGACCTCGCCTTTGGGCTGTTCCGTGCGGCTAAATACTATTACTACCCCGGCTGGCACGAGCCCGGTACTGGCCTTGAATGCATGATTAACCAGGCCGCGTGGAATACCTTACCGGACGATCTGCAGGCAATCGTTAAAGTTGCCTGCCAGGCAGCGGTCATGGACACCCTGTCAGACTTCACCTACAACAATGGCATAGCCCTCAGTACACTGCTCAAAAAACACCGTGTGCAACTACGCCGTTTCCCCGACAAGGTGCTCGCCCGGCTGAGTGAAATCAGCGCTGACGTTACCCGGGAGATGGCAGCTGAAAGTGAACTGGCGGGCCGGATTTACGCCTCATTCAGCGCCTATCAGGAAATCGTCAACCCCTGGACAGCAATCTCCGACCGCAGCCTGCTTAACCTGCGCCCGGATTATCAGGGCGCAGAATAAACAATCGATGGCAGCCAGGTGGCCAGACCCGGCCACAATGACAACAACCCCAACATCAGAACCTGGATGATGATAAATGGAATCACCCCTTTGTAAATCGCAGTCGTACTCACTTCCGGTGGCGTCACACCACGCAGATAAAACAGGGCAAAACCGAACGGCGGCGTCAGGAAAGAGGTCTGTAAATTGATCGCTATCATGATACCCAGCCAGATCGGGTTAATTCCCATGGCCAGTAAAATCGGGCCGACGATCGGAATGACCACATAAGTGATCTCGATGAAGTCCAGGATAAAGCCGAGCAGGAAAAGCACCAGCATCACCACCAGCAACGCACCGACCGCACCGCCCGGCAGGTTGGTCAGCAGTGTCTGGATGTATTCATCACCACCATAACCGCGAAACACCAGGCTGAACAAGGATGCGCCGATCAATATCATGAACACCATCGCACTGACCCGGGTGGACTGATAGACCACTGCACGCAGGGTTTCCAGTGACAGTTTTTTTTGCTTCAACGCCAGCAGCATTGCACCGGTCGCACCGACTGCCGCTGCCTCCGTAGGTGTTGCCAGCCCCACCAGGATCGAGCCCAGCACCGCAACAATCAGCAGCAAAGGTCCTGCCAGCAGGCCCAGCAAAGCCACTAGCGTCACCTTATCACCGGTCTTTTGCTCCACTGCCGGCATCGCTGACGGCTTGAAAAAAGCCATACCGACCAGGTACAGCATGTAAAGGCCGACCAGCATCAACCCCGGCAATAAGGCACCAGCAAACAACTCACCCACAGAAATTGTTTCAGGGCTGAAGATACCCATACTCAGCTGCGCCTGCTGGTAGGCATTGGAGAGTACATCAGCCAGCAGGATCAGGACGATAGAGGGTGGAATAATCTGACCAAGTGTACCGGCAGCACAGATAGTGCCGGTGGCAATTGACGGGTCATAATTGTTGCGCAGCATGGTCGGCAAAGACAACAGACCCATGGTCACCACCGTAGCACCGACGATACCGGTACTGGCAGCCATCAGGGCTCCCACCAGCATAACCGCCAGACCGAGCCCGCCCGGAACCCGGCGCATCAGCTGCGCCAGCGCCTGCAGCAGCTGGTCCGCGAGTTTTGACTTTTCCAGCATCACACCCATGAAAACGAACACCGGCACAGCGATCAGCGTCTCATTGCTCATGATGCCGAAGATGCGGCTGGGGAAGGCACTCAGGAACGCAGCATCAAACGTCCCCGTCATGATGCCAAGCAGGGCGAATATCAGCGCTATCCCGGCCAGGGTGAATGCTACCGGGAAGCCGGCCAGCAAAGACAAGGCCGCAGCGAGGAATAAACCCAATGACATCAGGCCAGCCATCTAGTGCTCCTTCTTAAGCAACAACGGCAGCTTGCATTTTGCGGTCCACCAGGCACGCTTTCTTTGCCAATGCTGTCGTGCAGGTTCTGCACTGTCTTTTTTTATTCACAGACAAGCCCGCTCTACAAAGAAACATAGGCTTAATGAACATGTTGGTAATGCACCATTCAGAATATTATTTATATATTTGATTATTAATGATTTATTAGTTTTTTGTGCTGAAGATGAATTCCGTGTGATCTTAACATGCCCCCTGGCAGAGGTGTTTCCGGAATTTTTATTCACAGAGTTATCCACAGCTTGTCCTCAACAGGCTTACTATTTCCAGTTAATGCCAAGCCAGCCATTTTCAGCGTCGGTTCAAAGGTTTACAATAGCCCGCTTCCGGGCAGCCTTTGCCTGGCCAGTCACAGGATCGCTTTTCTTGAAAGAACATGTTGAAGAATTATTGATTCAGGCCCTGCTGCACCTGATACGCGATGGTGTGCTGCAAGCAGATTGCGATATCGATCCCCAATTGGAACGCACGCGCTCACCTGAACACGGCGAATTTGCCTCCAACCTCGCCATGGTGCTGGCTAAGCGGGCGGGGTTGCCGCCACGGGAACTGGCACAGGCGATCATTGATAACCTGCCACGTTCCCGCCAGGTAGATCGGGCGGAAATCGCCGGTCCGGGATTCATCAATTTCTATATGAACCACGTCGCGCTGACGGGTGTGGTCAACGATATCCTCTATCATGGCGATCACTATGGACGCCTGCCGCAGGACCCGGAACACGAGATTACTGTTGAGTTCGTATCTGCCAATCCGACCGGACCACTGCACGTAGGACACGGCCGCGGTGCCGCCTATGGAGCCAGCCTTGCCAACATCCTGCAAGCCGCCGGTTTTACGATACAACGCGAATACTATGTCAATGACAATGGCCGGCAGATGGACATACTCACCGCCAGTGTCTGGTTGCGTTATCTCGAATTGTGCGGCGAACAGGTGCGTTTCCCCCAAAACGGTTACCGGGGCGATTACATCTATGATCTCGCCCGGGAAATCCGCCAGGAAGTGGGCGACCAGTGGCGTCACCGGGGCCAGGATGTCATGGATGACCTGCCACCGGATGAAGCGGACGGCGGTGATCGTGAAAACCATATCGATGCAATTATCCAGCGTGCTGGTGAAATGCTGGGTCACGCCGGTTACCGGACGTTTTTCGATGCGTCAGTGAGCAGCATTCTCACCGATATACAGCAAGACCTGACAGCGTTTGGTGTCAACTTCGATGAATGGTTTTCCGAAAAGCAACTGGAAGTCAACGGTGCTATCGAGCATGCTATCGAGCGCTTGAAAAAAAATGGCCACCTGTACAAAAAGGACGGTGCGACCTGGTTCCGGGCGTCAGCACTCGGTGATGAAAGAGACCGGGTTGTTATCCGCGAGAATGGCCGCACGACCTATTTCGCCTCCGACATTGCCTATTTCCTGAACAAGATGGAACGCGGTTTCGAACGCGCCATCTATGTTTTCGGTGCCGACCATCACGGTTACATCGCCCGCTTACGGGCAGCCGCTATCGGCATGGGCGAGGATCCGGACCGGCTGGAAATAATACTGGTTCAGTTCGCTGTGTTGTTCCGCGACGGCAAAAAGGTCGCGATGTCCACGCGCTCGGGACAATTTATCACGCTACGCGAACTGCGGGAAGAAGTCGGCACTGACGCCGCGCGCTTTTTTTATATCATGCGCTCTCACGAACAGCACCTGGATTTTGACCTGGACCTGGCCAAATCATGCAGCAATGAAAACCCGGTTTACTACATCCAGTATGCCCATGCCCGAATTTGCAGTGTGTTCCGAAACCTTGAACAGATGAATGAAACACATAATCAGGCGATTGGCGAAGCTGCGCTGAAGCTGCTGACCGAGCCCAACGAAATCAAATTGCTGCGTGTTTTGAGCCGCTACCCGGAAATTATTGAAGCCGCGGCACGCTTGCGTTCACCGCACCTGGTTGCACACTATCTGCAATCACTGGCAACCGAGTTCCATGCTTACTACAACTCGCAGCAGTTCCTGGTAGACGATGAAGACACAAGGAATGCACGCCTGAATCTGATACTCTCAACCCGCATTGTTTTGGTCAACGGCCTGGAACTGCTGGGGATATCAGCACCGGAGTCGATGTAGCAGTGACCAGGCAAAGAAAAGCCGGAAAACGGCGCGGCGCACACAAAAGGGGTTCGAGTGGCGTACCGGCCTGGCTCTGGCTGCTGAGCGGCATTCTGATCGGGCTGGGCGCCGCCATTACGCTAATGTTCAAAGGTTATTTGCCGGAGATGAAGCAACACACGCCTGCGCCTGACAGTAAATCATCCGCTGTATCCGAAGCGGCTTTGCTGCAAGACGATAGCGAGGCTGGCAAGCCTGAAAAGCCACGTTACGACTTTTTTACGGTGTTGCCGGAGATGGAAGTTGTGGTGCCTGAGCAGGAATTAAAACGCAAGGCAAGACCAGCGCCCGATACAACTGTCAGCAGCACCGCTGCCGGCGACCAGGACAGTTATGTTCTGCAGGTCGGCTCTTTTCGCAGTGCGTCTGAGGCCGAACAAAGGAAGGCCGAGTTGGCACTGAACGGATTAATTGCGAGTGTGCAGACGGTTACCGTCAACGGCCAAACCTGGCACCGGGTCCGGATCGGACCGTTCAAAGGTGCACGCAAGGCCGATGAAATGCGGCGCATGCTGGCCGACGATCAGATCGATACGTTGGTGATGAAAGTTAACCCGAACATTTCACCCCCGTGACGTTCCGTACAAATCCGGACCATCACCACCCTCAGCTTTTTTTTGCCCGGCTGCCTGATTTTGCCAGGCTGCAAAAGCCAGCCATAAGGCACCGCCTTTCCAGGCCACAACACCATCATCCGTGAACCCGCTGCTGTCAAGTTCAGCGATACCCTGCTGCAGTGCCTGGTGACCACAGGCCGCGCCAAAGTCACGCATGCTGCCACGCATCGGTTGCGGGGCATAATTCCTGATCCACTGCGCCAGATCTTTGCGCGCAGAGGACGGATTATTTTTTTGACAGGCCTGCCGGAATTGCTTAACCAGCGCTTTTTCATCCAGTGAAACTGAACCGTTCGTGCCTGCCTGCAACGTAACAGCCGGATTCCGTCGATAGTAAAACAGGGTCATCAACCACAGCAGGGCAAATGCAACCGTTGCCGTTTTCCACAGCATCACATGACCGGCAGCGCCTGCCTGCCCGCCCGATGCACCAGTATCTGAACCAGGCATGACATCTGCAACCGCAGGCAACACAGCCGCCACCGGGCTCAAATCCGATGGCAAAACGGTGATGCTGTGTTCCGGCAGTACGGCGGTACGCTGGCGGTGAGTGACCGTATCCCACCAGTCCAGCCGGATCTCGGGCAAGATCAACTCGCCGGCGCTCTCAGGCACGATGGCATAGCGGAATTCCTTATGGCCCAGTACCCACTTACCATCATCGCGACTGATGCCCTGTGGCTGGTCGGGGTAGATCCGTGTGTCAGGCATGTCCGGCCAGGCCGGCTCTTCCAGCATATGTTCTTCCAGACCTACCGCATCCAGGATGACCGTGCGTGTCACGGGTTCGCCAACCTGCACTGTTTCAGTGTCCGATATCTTTTGCGATAGGGTGATGCGGCGGGCAGGCAACCAGTTGTCAGCGGTAAATTCATCCGGCCGGGGGCTGATCTCAAGCTGTAAAGGCTCGCTCGCCACTCTTACGCGGCGGCCACGAACCGCTGGCTGCCACAAACGGCCTGACGGGCGCTCTATCAAGCGGCCGGATAGTTGTATAGGCGGGATAGTCAGGGTGCCGGACCGCTCGGGAAAAATGGCATAGTGCCGTTCCAGTACACGGTATTTGACACCATTGCGCTCAGCCTGATATGGCACTTCATCCAGTAAGCGCACCGAAGCCTGCACCGGTGCGGGTGGATTGATCGCTGCTTCGGTGAGGTTCGCCTGGTAGAAAACCCTCACCATCAGACCTAGCTGTGAAAGCACATAGTACGGCCCGGCATCAGGCGACACGCTGACCTCAATAAATACCGGTTCAGGTTCACCGGCTGCAAGCGCCGGGGCGACTGACACTTTCAGGGTCAGCGGCAAGGACGAAGCACCGGGGAACTTCAGGGCAGGTATGTTGAGATTGCCGGCACGCTTCGGCTCGAGCGTGATTACCAGGCGGACATAAGCTGTCTTGCGCCCGTTAACAATGGACATCTGGGTCTCAGAACGCTGCGCGAGCACATCGAAATCACCCTCCAGTGCAGCCAGGTCGGTATCCAGGGACTGCCCGGTATCATTGGTTTGCAATATCAACGTAACCGTTTCACCGACCACCGCGTTGTCGCGATCCAGCCTCGCCGTGACCGTAGCCGCCTGTGCAACAAAACAAACCAGCAGCAGTACAGCCATTGAGAACAGCTGTAAATTTTTAGTCGTTGTCGCTCTCATTCCTGTTCACCAGACCTCAGATTCATCAGCAGGCGCCCCACGGCGCTGATGCTGGTTGCGGAATTTGCGCCGCAACAGGCCGCCCGGATCGTCCGGAATCCGCCGCAACCACTGTTCCATGGCCTGAGCATCTTCTTCGGACCAGTTCTGTTCCATTTCCGATGGTGCAGACTCGCCTTCGGGCTCAGCTTCTCCCTGCGGATCGGTTTGCTCATCATTCTGCTCACCGTCCTGCTGGTCCTGCGATGATTGATCGTCACTCTGCCCGCCATCCCGGGACTCATCACCCTGCTGGTTCCCGGAAGATTCCCCCTGCTGGTCTTGCTGGTCCGGTTGCTCCTGTTCACGCTGTTGCTTCATTTGTTCAACCAGGTCCCGGTTAAACGCGGCATCCTCCATCTGCGGTTCAAGCTCAAGTGCCGCATCGTAAGCAGCGATGGCTGCGTCAAACTCTCCCGCCTGGGCCATTGCGTTACCCCGGTTGTAATGGCTGTCTGCCCAATCATCTGCCCGTTCACCTTGCTGGGCAAGCCGCGACCAGAACTGGCCGGCGCGGGCAAAATCGCCGCTGCGGTAAAAGGCCTCAGCGGCGATGGCCGGATCCTCTGCAAGCCCGGCTGCGTCAGCGGCTCGCTCCTGTTGTAATGCTTTCCGGGCCTGTTGATCCCGGCTGGACCAGAGGTCATCCCACCAGCCGGCGCGGGCCTCGGTACTGACCAGCAGGGACGGTACTATCAACAGCGGCAGAACAAACAGCAGTCCCCGCCGGAAGCTGAAAGCAACCAGTGGCAGCAACAGCAGTAACAGCCACGGCCCGGTGTCCTTCCAACGCTCGCCCAGTGCATCATCGCGGCGGGCGAACTCACTTCCCCGAACAGCAGCCCATGGTGAATCGGCGTTGCTGCCCGCAGTCAACTCCGAATATCTGCCACCGCCGGCACTGGCGATAGCTTGCAAAGCATCCCGCTGCAACCGCGCTACAACGATATTGCCCTTGCTGTCACTGACAAAGCCGTCGCCACTGGGAATGGGGGCGCCTTGCAGCGTGCCAACAGCCAATACCGATGTGTAGATGCCCTGTTTCGCCAGCTTTGCGGCCAGCGCTACCGCTGCGTGGTTACCGCTGTCAGCAATCAACAAAAGCTCGCCATGGTCAAAGCCGGATCGCTTGAGCAATTCGGCAGCCAGTTCAAGTGCCCGATCCGGGCGGCTACCGGCCACCGGGATCACCTCCGGGCGCAGTGCCGGAAGCATATTCCTGACCGTACGGGTGTCACTGGTCAGCGGCGAGACCACAAAGGCGTCGCCGGCATAAGTCACCAGCCCGGTCTGGCCCTCAAGCGTCTCGTGCAACATGTCGGATAACCTGAAACGAGCCTGGGCAAGCCGGTTGGGTTTAAGGTCCTCTGCCAGCATCGACAGGGACAGGTCCAATACCAGTACGCGCGCATCGCGGGAAGTGAACGCGCTATCGGGTAACTTCTCCCAGGCGGGCCCTGCCAGCGCAAGCGCCGCGATCAGCCAGACAAGCCCGGCAATCCACGGCCCGCTGCGCGCCGACCGGGCGGATGCCTGACCAACACTTAACCAGCGCAGTAAATGAGCGTCACAGACCCTGCTCCAGTCACCGGCCGGGCGCCGTAAGCGGCGCCATAGCAGGGGTATCAATATGGCCAACGGCAACAGGATCAGCCAGCCGGGACGAATAAAATGCAGCAGCATCACGTCCATAGCAGCCAGCTCCTCATGCGTGGATCCTCATGTCGGCTGCGCGCGGAAAGCCCACGGCCGGATTGACAACAGGGCTGCCAGCAGCGCAAGTGCATAAGCAATACCCAGCGGCCAGAAGAACAACTCATCTACCGGGCGGACCATTTCAACATCACTTTCAACCGGTTCCAGTTGGTCCAGAATTCGGTAAATTTTTTCCAGGCTCACGGCATCCCGCGCCCTGAAATAGCGCCCCCCGGTTCGCTCGGCTATCATCCGCAAGGTGTCTTCATCCAGATCAGCAGACGGATTGACCACACGGCTGCCAAAAAAATCCTGCACCATCATTTCATCGGCACCCACACCCACGGTATAAATGGTAAGGCCGTCACGGGCGGCGAATTCAGCGGCCTGTAAGGGCTGTACCTCACCGGAGGTATTGGCGCCATCGGTCAGCAACACCAGTATGCGATCGGCGGCGGCATCATCCCGCAAGCGTTTGACCGCCAGGCCTATGGCATCACCAATGGCTGTTTCCCGCCCCGCCAGGCCGATTTCTGACTCATCCAGCAGGGTAGCCGTGGTTTCGGTATCGAAGGTTAACGGTGTCTGCAGGTAAGCCCTGCTCCCAAACAGGATCAGCCCGACACGGTCACCGCGGCGACGCCGGATAAACTCGCCGGCGACCTTCTTGACCACTTTAAGACGGTTGACTGCAGTGCGGTTCAGGATCATGTCCCGGGTATCCATGCTGCCGGAAATATCCACTGCCAACAGCAGGTCACGTCCGCTCACCGGCACACTGTTGATTTCGCCGATCCATTGCGGCCGCGATGCAGCCAGTACCAGCAGCAGCCAGATTAACGCGGCCACCAGTGCCAGCCAGGGGCGGCGCATCCAGCCCGCCTGTTGAGCCGTAACAGCGCCAAACCAGGGTACCTGCAAAGCCTGGAAATCGCTGGATGGTGAAGCCGGCAGTAATTGACGCAACAACCATGGCAGCGGCACCAGCAACAGCAACCATGGCCAGGCGATGGTAAAACCGCTGCTAAGTATTTCTTCAGCCATGCTGTTTTATCCACGCGCGTGCGAGTTCGGAGATGACGGCAGGGTCAAACTGGGGTGCGGGCGTGTACGGGCCGGATGCAAGCACCGACAAGGCCTCGCCTGCATGTTTGCGGTTAAGGTTCCGGTGCAGAAAATCCGTCCATTCACGACCGGCCATGGCCGCACACTGGCGGCCGGGGAAAGCACGCAAGGCGACCACTTTGAACACCCGGTTCAATGTAGACAGGTAAGAATAAGAATCTTTGTACGGATCAACCGTGGCATTCAGATGATCTATCCAGGCCAGCATCTGTTGGCGGCGCTGATGAATCCTGTACCTTGCAGCCAGCCAGCGGCCAAACCAAACCAGTGCTGCCGATACCAATAGCGCCACCACCCACCAACCCGGTGCCGGTGGCCACCACAGCACATCCGGGGCGGCGTGAATATCCCGCAATTGTGCTGACAAGTCCGGGTTCATGCGCGTCGCCCTATCAGCAAGCGCAGTTCACGGCCCAGTACATCCACCGGATCATCGGTGGTCTTAAGCACCATCCAGCCACATTGGTGGCGCTGGAACATGCGACGCGGTAACTCGGTATGCTCCGCGCTCATCAAATCATAGCGCCGCCGTGACTTTTGCTGATGCGTATCGAGCATCGCGCTGTGTTCACCATCGGAAATCGGAAAGCGCCCCGCCGGCAGAGACTGCTCCGCAGGGTCCAATATCTGGCATCCAATGACATCATTGTGCTGCCGCAGGCGTGACAAATGGCGGTGACATTGTTCATCCAGGTTAAAAAAATCACTGATGATCAGCACCAGGCTGCCAGGTCGCACAGCATGACGGACCCGTTGCAGGGAGGCTGAAAGCGGCTCATAACCTGCGGGTGCCAACTCGGGATCAAGCCACTCCACCAGTCCCCGGATAACCCGCATCGCCCCCCGGCGGCCACCGGCGGGACGCAGTTCACGATGTTTATCCGGCGCAAACAGAAAAGCACCGATGCGATCACCTCGCCGTACCGCTGCCCAGGCAATGGCGGCCGCCAGGTGCCCTGCAGCAACCGATTTAAGCCGTCTTCGCGTACCGAAATAAAGGCTGGAACCGGCATCCAGCACTATCAACACCGGGCGTTCGCGTTCTTCCTGGAATATCTTGGTGTGCGGCTTGCCGGTACGCGCGGTCACGCGCCAGTCCATATTGCGAATATCATCACCCGGCAGGTAATGACGCGACTCGACATAATCCATACCGCGGCCGCGAAAACGCGACCGGTAGCCACCGGCCAGCGCGGATGCGGCCGGCCGGTGCATGGGCAGGCTCAGTGCGTTACAGCGGGGCTTGAGTGCAATCAACTCCGGCGCACTCAAATGGATACCATCCCCCAGGAGCCTGTCGTCTTTTCCGGCGTAGATCATGTTATCGGCCGAAAGCCTGTCATGGAACAGGGACCAGGTCGAGCAGGCGATTGACCAGTTCATCGACGGTAACGCCGTCGGCTTCGGCTTCATAGGAAAGCAGAACACGGTGGCGCAGGATTTCGTGGATCACTGCGTGGATATCGTCCGGCGATACGAAATCCCGGCCATCAAGCCAGGCGCGGGCGCGCGCACAGCGATCCATCCCGATGGTAGCGCGGGGACTTGCACCATAGCTTACAAGGCCGTCAAGTTTTTTATCCCACTTACCCGGGTCACGGGTCGACAGCACCAATTGCACGATATATTCCTGCAGGGCCGGTGCCATGTGCAGATCCAGTACCTGCCTTTGTGCGGCAAATACCTGTTGTTGGGTCACCAGCATCTCCGGTTTCGGCTTTTCACCCAGTTCATCACGTGCCTGGCCCCTGGCCAGTTCAAGGATGTCCCACTCGGCTTGTGCGTCCGGATAACCGATGGATACATGCATCAGAAAGCGATCCAGTTGCGCTTCCGGCAAGGGGTAAGTGCCTTCCTGCTCGATGGGATTCTGCGTAGCCATGACCAGGAACAAGCGTGGCAACGGGTAGGTAACCCTGCCCACGGTCACCTGGTGTTCGCCCATCGCTTCCAGCATGGCGGATTGCACTTTGGCCGGTGCCCGGTTAACTTCGTCAGCAAGAATCATGTTATGAAAAATAGGCCCTGGCTGGAATTCAAATGTTGCTTCCTGCGGGCGGTATATTTCTGTACCTGTCAGGTCAGCGGGTAGCAAGTCCGGGGTAAACTGAATGCGGTGAAAGTCACCCTCGATGCGCTCAGCCAGCACCTTGATGGCGGTGGTCTTGGCGAGACCCGGCGCACCCTCCACCAGCAAGTGACCATTGCACAGCAAGGCCATCACCAGGCGTTCCATTAAGCGTTCCTGTCCGATGATAAGCTCGTTGGCTACCTTGCTGAGTGCCTTGAACGCTTCCCTTTCCGAGTGCCGGGGTGTGCTTTCTGGTGGTTTTTCTTCGACTGAATCCATTGCCTGAACCTGTGTTTGCCATTCCATTTACGGAGTTGATTGATTTATAAGTGCAACACGGCACTTTTTCAACCGTTTATGGTCTCTTAAGTTGACACGCTGAAATATGCAGGCTAACCCGTTCGGGTTAATAATCCTGCGGATCCACATCGACTGCCCAGCGTACCTTACGGGCAGCAGGGAGTTTTTTTAGCTTTGCTACCCACCCATCCAGTTGCCGGTGCAGTGATTTCCGGGTGTCTGCCTGGGCCAGCAAATACCATCGGATACGCCCACTCCTGCGCTCCATCATGGCCGGAAACGGCCCGTAAACCGTGGCTCCTCCCGACGGGAATAGTTGTTTTGCCTGGTTCAGGAACGCCCTGACATCTTCCTTATGATGCGCATCTGAACGCAACAAAGCCTGGTAACTGAATGGCGGCAGGCAGGCGGCCTGCCGGTCTGCATTAAGCTCGGTGGCGAAAGCCTCATATCCTGATTCCAGCAATGTGAGCAGCGCTTCATGCCGCGGATAATGCGTCTGTAAAATGACCTCGCCGGGCAGTTGGTCCCGGCCGGCGCGGCCCGCTACCTGTACCATTAACTGCCCCATACGCTCCAGCGCGCGGAAGTCTGCGCTGTACAAAGCCTGGTCCAGGTTAACGATGACCACCAGCGTCACCTGCGGGAAATGATGTCCCTTGGCCAGCATCTGGGTGCCGACCAGTATGCAGGACTCGCCGGCCTTGACCTGTTCTGCAAGGCGGTCAAATTCACCTTTTTTACGAACGCTATCGCGGTCAAAGCGCAGCAAGGGCGTTTCCGGCCAGGCCGCGGCCAGCATCTGCTCCAGTTGTTCCGTCCCCTCGCCGGCGCTTTGCAGTGCGTCGGCACCGCATTGTGGACACATCACCGGCACCGGCATCCCGCTGCTGCAGTGATGGCACAGCAAGCGACGGTCGGCCCTGTGCCAGGTCAGGTTGGCATCGCAGCGCCGGCAGGCAGCGTGCCAGCCACATTCATGACACAGCATGACCGGCGCATACCCACGGCGGTTCAGAAAAACCAGCACCTGCTCACGCTTCTCCAGCGTTGCGCCAATGGCCTCCATGGCGATACCTGAAAGCCCCCCCTTGACGGGCTGTTGGCACAAATCCAGCACCCGCCAGCGCGGTTCAGCGGCACCGGTGGCACGCCGCCGCAGCCGATGCCAGCGGTAACGACCCACGACCGCATTATTGAATGTCTCCAGCGATGGCGTTGCCGTTCCCAACACCACCGGAATGCCTAAACCGGCAGCACGTTTGACCGCCACATCGCGGGTGGAATAACGAAAGCCATCCTGCTGCTTGAAGGAGGCATCGTGCTCTTCATCGAGAATAATCATCTGCAACTCAGGCATGGGTAAAAACAAGGCCGAGCGTGTACCGATCACCAGCCGCGCCAGTCCGCTTTTGGCCATCGCCCACGCTTTCAGGCGCCGGCCTTCACTGAGACCGGAGTGGGTAACGACCGGTTCAAACCCCAGGCGTTGGCGGAAACGGCCGACTAACTGGGGTGTCAGGCTGATCTCGGGCACCAACAGCAACGCCTGCCCACCCCGCCGCAGGACCTGCTCCAGCACACGTAAATAAACCTCGGTCTTGCCACTGCCGGTGACACCATCAAGCAAGTGGCAATGAAAATCGCCGAGGGCTGCGCTGATGGCATCTGCTGCAGCCTGCTGCTCATCGAGCAAAACCGGCCCGGGGCAGGTATTCAACGGCGCTGGCCGCTGGGTTTCAGGCTGCACCCAATCCTGCTCCAACAAGCGTCCCAGTGTCTTGCGCCAGGCAGGCGAAACCGCTCGCAACTGTGAATCTGTGACTGCTCCTTGCCGTATTTCCTCAAGCAGCCGGTACTGGGCCTTTATTCGTCCGGGTGGTTCCTGCAGGCGAGCTTCACCGCTAGCGGTCAGGCTGTATTGCACCTGCGGTGGTGGAATCGCACCATCTGCTTTTCTGAGCAGCGGCGGCAAAGCATTGAAAACCACCTCACCGGGCGGGTGTTTGTAATAACGCCAGCACCATTTGAGCAAATCCAGGGTTTCATCGGTCAGAGCAGCCTGATCGCCATCTGGATAGCTGATGATGCGTGCGAGCTTTGCCAATGGCAGCTCGCTGTTAGCCGCTACTGCTACGATCACCCCAACCATTGTGCGTCGACCAAAGGGCACCAACACACGCACTCCAGGCTGTACGGTGAGCGCGTTTTCACACGGCAGGTAGTCAAAAAGCTGCCGCAACGGCAGCGGCAAAGCGACCTTTAAGACCGACTGTAGGGAGGAGGATTCCATGCCACCCACTTTGACCTGATCATCCGAAAGTGCTTTTTAAGTCATCAAACTTTGCGGTGATAGCGTAGACATTGGTGTAACCCATTTCCTGCAGGGTTAAGGCTGCAAGTGATGCGCGACCACCTCCGCCACAGTGCGTCAGTATCAATGTGTCTGGATCAGGGCAGAGTTTTGGTACTTTCATTTCGATTAAACCGCGCGAGATATTTGTGGAATCTTTGAGTTTGGATTTGGCCGCACTATTGGCCTCCCGAACATCAATAATAACGGCGTTCTCTGACCCCTCATACAGTGCCTTGGCAGATGTGATATCAACACAATTAATCTTTGCCTGGGCTTCGGTTATCAACTCAGCGGCGGTCTTTATCAATGTAACTCTCCTGGTGCAATATGCGGGCTAGTCTGCGTATAAGTATCGCGTCCCACTAAGGTAGCCGTCAACGAAATCAGGCAAGCGTATACAAAACAACCCACTAATTTGCCAGAAATTCTCAGTTGCCATGCGGCCTTATCAGAATGGTCGCACGACAATATCACCTGAAATGGCATCTGCGCTGTTTTGCCAATTCCTTTTGCCGCTGCGAAGATTGCTGGTGCAATGTCTGATATTCTTAGCCTGCAATCAATATGAGGAAACAACCTTGTTGCATGGTTCACAATGCTCCCCCGGTTCTGTTGAAGGTGCTTCTTCTGTGGCAGCAGTAAAGATGAGTAAATCCCTGCCTGCATTCGGCGTACTTGGCTTGCTGCTCGCAGTTCTGGTCAACGGCCTGGTTTCTGTAGCCCGGGCGCAGGAGAGTGTTGAAGCCCAGGAATCTGCCATGGTCGAAAGCGGCGAAATAACGGCGTTTCACGATGCCCTGACCACGATTGAATCTGATCAGGGGGCTTATGCAGAAGGACTGGCAGAACAGCTTTATGGCCTCGGTCTGGCGCTGCAACAAAGAGACCGGCATAAAGAGGCGATCACCGCGTTCAAACGCGGCGTACATCTGACGCGGATCAACCAGGGTCTCTACAGCCTGGAGCAAATCCCCCTCATCCAGAGCGAAATCAGCAGCAATCTGGCCATCGGCGAACTCGTCGAGGCCGACCAACGCCAGATTTACCTGTTGAAGATCCAGCAGCACAGTCTGCCCGGCGGTGAGTCACTCGTCCAGGCCCTGATGCAGCATGCCAGTTGGCAGCAAAGAGCCTATGAACTTGAGATCGGGGGCACCAAGGCCGGTTTTGGCCGCTTGCAAAGCATGTGGGACCTGTATAGCGCAGCCATTAACGACATTTCGGACAATGAAGACCCGACATCACCCAGGTTATTGCCACCTCTTCACGGACTTATAAAAACCCAATACCTGATGTCCGCGCTCGCTGCCGGGAAAAAGAGTACGAACGTGCAGGACACCGCCCCACAGCATCGGATTGACGGCGATCTCAGGCAAACCTACAAAACAGGTAAATCAGTCATCCAGTCAATCTACGAGTTGGAACTGAACCATCATGGCCAAAACAGTTTGCCAGTGGCACAATCGCTGGTGATGTTGGGGGACTGGATGTTGTGGAATAACAAGCATGACGCAGCACACCGCGCTTATCTCGACGCGATGCAGGAACTTATCAAACTGGACGATGCCGTAATACACATGGAACGCATATTCGGTGCGCCAGTGCCGTTGCCGGATATTGATGGCATTCGGGGGTTGCCACCCGCAGTGGAGCCGGGTGAGGGTAAAGTATTGTTAGAATTCAGCGTCAACACACGCGGACGGGCTTTCCGGATGACTCGCCTGGATGAGGTTGAGAGTGACAAAAAGAAAGTCCAGCGGTTGATGAGGAAAATCCGTAAAACGAAATTCCGGCCCCGTTATGAAGGTGAAAAACCAGCCGTCACTGAGAAGATTCTCAGAGCCTATGACATTGAGTAACCACATTAAAGATAGCTTGAATCTCCAGCATGCAGGGTATGTGGGGCTGGTCTGTTTGTACCTGGGCCTGAGCGCTTGTGTCAGCCTGAGCAGTCCGACAAGCCCTGCCTCAGCGTCGATTCCCGGTGCTACACCAACCAGCCCGTCCGGTGCTATCCCTGCACCACCCTCACCCCCCAGCCCGTCCGGAAGCAGCACACCCGGTTCCGGCAGCCCTGGCGCAACACCACCTTCGAGTGCCGGCAGTGAAGGTGGCAGTGAATCTGCTGCCGGAGACTTGGGTGAATTCCCGCAGGGTGAAGCCGATGCGCAGACACAAGATGGTGGCGAACCGTCAGACAGCGAAGCTGGGTCCAGCACGGGGGATTCGGACGGTGGCGCGCAGGACGCCGACGCTGGCGGGCTTGAACCGGGTTTCGGAAATGGCGCTGACGCCGGCAATGATGATCGTTTACCCGACCTTAGAGATGAGCCCTCACTGGAGGATATGCTGGAATCCTTTGAGGAGAGTATCGGGCAGGCTGCAGGTGATTCTGCTGCAGGCGATGCCGCGACAGACAGCGGCACCGGCGATGCCGGCTCACCGGCCGGGGCAGCGGGAACTGATTCCAGCGGCGCTGACGATTCCGGCAGCCAGGCGACTGATGGTCAGGGCATCGGCCACCGGACTTCTGTTGAACAAGCCATGATCCTGAATGATGAGTTGGAGCGTAAAACCAGCGAGTTCGATACCATGATCCTGAAGGAACAAACAGCCCAGCGGCGTGCTGCGCGACAGCAGACACCCACCCGCGCCGCGACGGCCACCGTCGCCACCCAAAGTGGCTCTGGTGACCGCATGGCAGGCGTTATGGATGCCGGTGACTACAGTACCGGTGGCGGTATGGGCGGTAGTTCTGACCGGTCCGGTGATGTGGAAATACCTCAAAATCCTGCCAAATACCCACCGCCGGCCGATATTCCCACCGGCAACGATGATGATGTTGTCGCCCGCCAGCTACGCGAAGCTGCGATGCGTGAGCCCGATCCTGAATTGCGGGAAAGGTTGTGGGACGAATACCGCAAGTACAACGGCCTGAGCAATTGAATAAAAATATTTTATGCCACCGCCTGACAGCACTGCTGATCCTGTGCGCCATACTTCCAGCCTGCGTTAGCCAGACCATCAGGAGCGCGTCTGTAGCCAACGTAAGAACGGTGGCCACCGCCATTGCGGAAGACTTGCTGCTGGATGTCGATATTGCCATTTTCGATCCCGGTCTGGAGGACTACGACGAAGGCCAACAGGTGTACCCGGAAGTGCGCAACGCCGAAGCCAGTTACATGCCTAACCTGCTCTCAGAGGCTTTGCAAAACAGCGGTGCCTGGGGTGCCGTTCGCGTGGTGCCTGCTCCCAACCAGATCGCCAACTTGATGGTTGAAGGTGAAATCCTGCACTCCGATGGCGAGGAACTGCGCTTGCACATAACCGCAGCCGACTCCCGGGGACAGGTGTGGCTGGACAGGGAATATCAAAGTAAAGCCAGTCGTTATGCCTACATCGAGACAGGCCGGGCCTATCAGGACCCCTTCCAGGCGGTGTACAACAATATCGCCAACGACCTCTTCGAACAGCAGCAAAACCTGCGGTCCGAAGAGCGGGAAAACATCCGGCTTGTCAGCGAATTGCTGTTTGCCCGCAGTTTCTCACCAGATGCCTTCGACACATACCTGGCGCAAAACCGCAAAGGCATGTATCACATCAGGCGCCTGCCGGCGGAGGATGACCCGATGCTGGAACGGGTGCGTCGTATTCGTGACCGGGATATGCTGTTCGTTGATACGATGCAAGAGTACTTTGTCAGCTTTAACGAGCAAATGTTTGCGCCCTACCAGGAGTGGCGTAAACTGAGTTACGAAGAGGCCATTGCCCTGCAGGAGCTAAAGGCCGAGAGTAAGCGCCGTTTGGTTGGCGGCGGTCTGGCCGTGCTGGCCGGGATTCTCGGCGCCAGCAGCAACAGTAGTGTCGGTCGCGCCGCCGGCAGTGTTGCCATTATGGGTGGGGGATACATGCTCAAGAGTGGCATGGAAAAACGCAATGAAGCCGAGATGCACAAGGAGTCGCTGGAGGAACTGGGCCAGTCGTTGGGAGCAGAGATCACGCCCCAGGTCATTGAGTTGCAAGATCGCACTGTCACCCTGAGCGGTAGCGTCGAAGACCAGTATGCCCAGTGGCGTGAGCTGCTGGCTGAAATCTACCGCACCGAAATTGGTGAGCTGGAACTACCCGATGATCACGCCGCTGCTACCGATTCGGGTTAGCGCAGTGTATGTCTTCTCACAACGACCAAATAAGACCCACCAAATTTGATGTAAACGATAAAGCCGCATCCGCGCCGCATTCACCCCCGCTGGACAGCAACACTCACAGCACGCCACGCTGGGTTTTACCCTTGCTGCTGGCCCTGGTCGTGGTCGCAGTCACTGTCGTGTTCTGGTTGCCGGGGCGCATTGATCAACAACCTGCATTGACACCGCTGGTTAATGCGGTCGAGACATCATCAGCTTCGCCCGCAGTGGCCGGCAGCGAAAGTGCTGTCGGGGAAGCCACACCGTGGTCCGACGCACAGCGGGCAAAAATGCGCAGGCAAGCCCAGGATATCCTGACCAACTTGCTGGAAGCCCAATCCAGACTGGAGGAGATTGGGGTAGAGAAATGGGCCCCGGAGGCCTTTGCAAAGGCCGGAGCAGCAGCCGCTGCGGGAGATGCAGAGTACCGCGAGCGGCGCTTCCTGGAGGCCACGGCGAGCTACCAGCAGGGTGTTGAAGAACTACAGGCCCTGCTTGACACGGCCCCGCAAGTGCTGGAAGAAAATTTGTTAACCGCCCACCAGGCGATAGATGAAGGTCGGCGAGAGACTGCCCATGCCGCCCTGTTGATTGCCGCCACCATTGAGCCGAACAACGAGGAACTGCTCAGGCTGAGACAACGCGCGGCTGTTCTGGAGCAACTTTTGTCTTTGCTGGCGCAGGCCGAAGCAGCAGCAGGTTCCGGCGACCTCGCGCAGGCCGAGGGCATCTTGCAACAGGCAGTTGCACTGGATTCCCAATCCCTCAAAGCCCGTTCTGAATTGGAACATGTGACACTGGCGTACGCCACACAACGCTTCAATGACGCGATGAGCAATGGCTACCTGGCTCTCAATAAAGGTCAATTTGAGCAGGCAAAATCCGCTTTCAGAAAGGCGGCCCGGTTGGTAGCCGGCTCGGCGATGGCGGCAAGCGCCCTGGAGGATGCCGATTCAGCCGAAACTGCCCACCACCTGGCGGATCTGCGACGCAGCGGCCGGTCTTTCGAAATGCAGGAACAGTGGGCAGCGGCGGTGATTGCTTTCGAGCAAGCCCTGCAAATTGATGGCAATCTGCTGTTTGCCCGGCAGGGGTTGGAACACAGCAGCGCCCGGGCACGGCTGGACCAGCAGTTTCGCAGCGCGATCGACCAACCGGAGCGCCTGTCCGACAAAATGGTGGCGGATGCCGTAGCCCAATTATTACGCGATGCGGCCACCATCACTCCCCGTGGCCCGATACTGCGACAACAGCTGGAGCAACTGGAGGCTGTGCTTGAAAAAGCCAACACACCCATCCCGGTGATCCTGCGCTCGGACATGGAAACCGACGTAACCCTGCGTAAAGTTGCCAGGCTGGGAAGATTCCAGCAGCGGAAACTGGACCTGCGCCCCGGCACCTATATTGCGGTGGGTACCCGCGATGGCTACCGGGATGTCCGCCTTACTTTTTCCATCAATCACGACACCGAGCCGCCAACGGTGGTCATTGCCTGTACTGAACAGATCTAGGGCCTGGGACACTGATGGCGGAGCAAATACCCACGGCGGAGCGTATCCAGCCCAGCGCTTTTGAGCCACTGGCGGCCGGCACACCCAAGCGGCGTCGGCGTGGCAGCCCATGGCGCTGGTTCCTGCTGACAGCCATTTCGGCCTTTGTTGCCATCATGGTCTTTCTGCACAGCGCCAGGTCGTTACAGATTAGTGTGCAAGCGGAAACCAGCGCTGACATCACCCTCAGCGGCGGCCTGTACCTGCCATTCGGAGACCGCTATCTGCTGCCTGCCGGCGATTACCAGCTAAGCGTCACCGCAGCGGGTTATCACCCCCTGCAAAGCGCCATCACCGTTACCGACGAGGACTCCCAGGTCATTCAGCTGGTGTTGCGGCCATTACCCGGCAGGCTGGGTGTGACCTCCCAGCCCAGCGGGGCGAAAGTGTTCCTCGACGGGGAGCTGATTGGTGAAACGCCATTTACAGCCGCAGCCGTGCAGGCGGGACACTACCGTTTGCGCATACACATGGCACGCTACCTGCCTGTGGAACAGGACCTGTTGGTACAGGGGCGCGATATTCAGCAGCAATTGGTGGTTCCACTTGAGCCTGCATGGGCTGAAGTTACCGTCGATAGCCAACCGCAAGGTGCAATCATACGGGTGGATGGTGAGATTGCAGGCCGCACCCCTGCGGTGGTGGAAATGCTGCAGGGAGACCATCAACTCATGTTGCAGAAAGAGGCTTATTCCGACTGGCGACGAGAACTCGTCATCACTGCCGGTGAGCACCTGGACATAGGCAGGGTGACACTGCAGGCTGCCGCCGGCAGCATCCGCCTGGTGAGTGTTCCAAGCCATGCCAATGTCACCGTGGACGGTGAGTTTCGCGGCCAGACACCACTGACCCTGAAAATAACCCCGGAGCAGTCACACGTTCTGGCCCTGTTCAAACCGGGATACCAGCGCTACACCAGCAAGCTCAGGCTGGCTGCCGGAGCGACCAGCGTGCGGCGTGTGACACTGGTGCCACAACGGGGCGAAGTGCACTTCGATATTGAGCCGCAAGAGGCCATGCTGAAGATCAATGGCGAGCCACAGGGACAAGGTTCCCGGACCCTGCAACTGCCTGCAACCGAGCAGATGGTAGAAGTGGTGCTGGCAGGATATGCCAGCGTGCGGCGGCGGGTTACTCCCCGTCCCGGCCTGGAGCAGGCTGTAAAGATCACCTTGCTGACCGAACGCGAGGCACAGCTGTCACGGATCAAGCCGGAATTGACGACCTCATTGGGACAAACCCTGTTGCTGTTCACACCGGGCGACTTCACCATGGGCGCCTCACGCCGGGAACCGGGCCGGCGCAGCAATGAAGCGCTGCACCCGGTTTCTCTTACACGCATGTTCTACCTGCAAACGACCGAGGTCACCAACGCGGAGTTCCGCCTGTTCCAGGCTGCACACAGTTCCGGGCAGATCGAGGGCAACAGTCTCAACCGCGAGCACCAGCCAGTGGTGCAGATCGGCTGGCAACAGGCAGCACAGTTCTGTAACTGGCTTAGTATGAGAGAGGGGCTCGCGCCTTTTTACAAGCAGGCCAAAGGCATCGTGATCGGGTATAACCGCTCCGCGGTCGGTTATCGCCTGCCTACCGAGGCCGAATGGGCCTGGTCCGCAAGGGTGGATGGCGAAACGTTACTGAAATTTCCCTGGGGCGACAATTTTCCACCGGTAGAAACCGTGGAGAATTATGCTGACAGCGGGTCGGCCCATATTACCGGCCGCGTGCTCAACAACTACCGGGACGGTCACGTGGTCAGTGCGAATGTGGCTTCCTTTGCAGCCAACAAAAAGGGCCTGCATGATCTGGGCGGCAATGTGGCCGAATGGGTACACGATGTGTACATCACACCTGCAGTCGACGGCGTAAACCAGGTCGACCCCACAGGGCCCCAGGCAGGTGATAACTACGTGATTCGCGGCGCCAGTTGGGCCCGGAGTAAAATCGCCGAGCTGCGCCTGTCTTACCGGGACTATGGGCAAGCCGGTCGTGATGACGTAGGATTCCGAATTGCACGGTACGCGGAGTAGAGCATGCACAGAACATCCCGAATAAAGCAGCCACTGGCCCTGGCCCTGCTGATGTTGCCATTGGCTGGCGGCTCCCTGTCGCTGGCGGCGCAACAGGGCGATCAGCCACAGCCCCCTGAAAAGGCCCCGGCCGCACAGTCGCAGGATGCCGGGGATAGTCCATCCGCCCCGTCTGCCGGGGCAGGTGCCGGAAACGACCCCACGGCAAAGCCTCCTGAGGAAGACGCCAACAACTCTCCTTTCGACTATCAACCTTCAGAGAAAATCTCTGAAGACCTGTCAGTATCGTTCCCTGTGGATATTTAGGACAAGAACATGAAGCACAAACTGTCTTCCGAATTCATTTTCCAGCTATTTGCGCTGTTGATTGTAATCATCATTGTGCACGCCATATACGTCGGCGTTATCCGGCCCAGTGCCAATGCACAGCTACAGCAGCAAATTGAACAACAGCTCGCCGGTAAAGGCTATGTGCCGGAACGTACCCTGGCTGTTGTGCTGCGCGATTATGAGCAGGAAACCTGCTTTATCCTGTTGTTTTGGGCCCTGGCCATCATGGGCTACAAGGGACGCCTGGTGCTGCAGGAGCAGACCATTAATCGCCGCCGCCTGCTGGACATACCTGACGGAACCAGTGTGTTGCCCCAGGATGCCCGTGAATACAGTCGCTCATTGGAGGCACTGCCAGTCAGGGAACAGGGCTTCCTGCTGCCGCGCACACTGCTTTCCGGTCTGCAGCGTTTCGCCTCCACCGGCAGTATCCAGGCAGTATCCAACACCATCAAGGAGCAATGTGAACTGGAATCGGATCGTCTCGATTCCGAGCTGTCGATGGTGCGTTACATCGCATGGGCGATTCCATCCATCGGTTTCATCGGCACCGTGCGTGGCATCGGTGACGCGCTGGGACAGGCCTACAAAGCTGTGGAGGGGGATATTACCGGTGTAACCATCAGCCTCGGCGTGGCCTTCAACAGCACTTTTGTAGCCCTGGTGCTGAGCATCATCATCATGTTCTGCCTGCACCAGTTGCAGTTATCCCAGGAGCGCCTGGTGATGGATTGCCAGCGCTATGCCGACCAGCGTCTTTTGCGTCACCTGGCGGTCCATTGACATGACCATTGCGTTGCTCGATATCAATGACAGCAACCTGCAACTGTGGCATGGGGAGCAAGTGCTGCAAAGTCCCGGTTACGCTCTGCTGGAGGGACAGCAATACCGCTTTGGCCTGGAGGCCCGCAGCGCGGCGAGGTTGCGTCCCCGTGACATCAACAGCCGTTACTGGTGGCAACTCAGTACCGAAGCCCTGCAACCCGCATTGGGTCCGGCCCGGCACACGGCAGACCTGGTTCATGCCCACCTGCTGGACATCCATGAGCAGGCGGGGCAACCGGAGGAACTGATACTTGCGGCTCCCTCCAGTATGCAACGGGAACAGCTGGCCCTGTTGCTGGGCATTATTGAGCAATGCCCGTTCAACGTGGTTGGCCTGGTCAACCGCAGTGTCGCCCTGGCCAGCCTGTATGGCGAATCCGGCAGGTTCTACCACCTGGAAATCCAGTTACACCAGGCCGTGATTTCCGAATTGACCAGCCACAACGGCATGGTCGAACTGCAAGGGGTGTTTCCTCTGCCGGATTGCGGATTGCTGCAACTCCAGGAGCGCCTGGTGGAGATCATCGGTAGCGCTTTCATCCGGCAAACCCGCTTCGACCCGCGACGCAAGGCGGACACCGAGCAGCAACTGTATGATCATTTGCCCGAAGTACTCCTCGCACTTGAGAACAGCGGCGAATACGACCTGGATATGGCGGGTTACCGTGTACGCATCAACCGCAATGATCTGCGGGTCACGGCCGAGTCCTTGCTTGACGGCGTAACCGGGGCGATCGGAACACCCGCACCGGATGATTGCGTGTTACTGGATTCGGCAGCGGCAATGCTGCCCGGCTTTTTCGGACAATTTCAGCGCGCGCAACGCATCAGCAACACCGCCTTGTCCGAGGCTGTTGAACAGCATCAGACCCGGTTGCTACAACGCGAACAGGCTCTCAATTTCATCACCTCCCTGCCCAGCCTGGACTCTCATGCAGCACCGCCGCGCCGCGATACAGCGAACGGGTCGCCAGCACCGGACAAGGCGGTGGCTGACCTCAGTCCGGCCCGGCAAGTCTCACCAACCCATCTGCTGAAAGGCGGCCGCGCAACCCCATTGGTAGCCAATGGCACGCGGGTGGATGCGCACTGCGAACTATACCGCCTTGCCGACGGCTGGCAACTGCGTGGCGACAGCCAAGAGCCAGTACACGTCAATGGCGTCGTTTATTCGCCCGGCCAGGCATTGTATTGCGGTGACAGCATTGCCACCGCGGCGGGTACCCGCGTTCTGTTGATCGAAGTAACAGGCTGATCCGGATAATGGCCCGAAAAAACCGCATGTTCACTAATTTCAGCCTGAGTTTTCTGGACGTGATGTCCTGTGGCTTCGGCGCAGTCATCCTGGTGTTCCTGCTAATCGATCACTCCATTGAAGTGGAATCGAGAGAAATCAACCAGCACTTGCTGTCCGAGGTTAACCTGCTCGAAAAGGATATCACCGAGGGTCGGAAAGACCTCGTGCGCCTGCATAACACACTTTCCGACGTGGACCTGCAAATGGTCGACGCCCAGGGCCAGGCCACACGAATTACCGAGGACATGGACAGGTATGAGGCTTTGATCACGGACCTGCAACAGGATGGCCTTACCGATCAGGCTGATATTGAAGCACTCAAAGCCGAAATCCAGTCGTTGGAAAAAGAAGTGGACAAATTGCGACTGAGCGCCGAGGAAGACAGTGGTCGCAGCGCCCGCAGTTTTATCGGTGAAGGCAACCGCCAGTACCTGACCGGTCTTAATCTCGGCGGTCGCAACATTGTCATCCTGGTGGACGTGTCTGCCAGCATGCTGGATGAAAAGCTGGTCAATATCATCCGTTTGCGTAACATGTCGGAAGACATACAGCGCCAGTCTGCCAAATGGAACCGGACACTGAATACCGTAGACTGGCTGACCGCGCAGTTGCCGGTTGACAGTCATTACCAGGTTATAACCTTCAATACCGAGGCCAGGCCGGTCCTGCCGGGTACTGCTGGTAAATGGCTGGAGGTAGCCGATCAGGCGCAGTTGGAAAAGATCTCTGCGGAATTACGCAAGCTGACCCCGCGCGGCGGCACCAGTCTTGAGAATGCCTTTCGCGCCCTTGGAGACCTGTCGCCAGGCCCTGACAATATTTTCCTGCTGACCGACGGTCTGCCCACCCAGGGCGCTGCCCCTGCCAAAAGCTACACCATCAGCGGCCGTGAGCGACAAAAGCTGTTCCGGCGGGCGATCAAACTGCTGCCACGCAATGTTCCGGTCAACATCATCCTTGCCCCAATGGAAGGGGACCCCATGGCTGCCTCCGAATTCTGGCAACTCGCTCAAGTCAGCCGCGGTTCTTTCCTGAGCCCCTCGCCGGATTGGCCCTAGTTTAGAGGCATCGAACAGACCATGGCCAGACGCAAAACACTGGAAATATTCGGCTTATCGTTTCTCGATGTGATCAGTTGTGGTTTCGGCGCGATTATCCTGTTGCTGATAATCACCAAGACGGTCCAGCCACAGATTATCGAGGCTTCCACGGCCAAATTGAACGGCCAGGTCGCGGCCCTGCGGGAGCAGTTGATGGAGATCAGGGGCGAGACCCGAATCCTGAATCGGGATTTGAACGCAAAACATGAGCAGCTATCCCGGCATCAACAACGGATTGCTATACTGAGGGGACAACTGGCCAGCACCCGGTCGCGTCATGACAGTCTGAACGTTGAAACCAACACCAATGACATCATTGCCGAACAATTTGCGCTCGCCAGACAGGAACTGTCGGCAGAGATGGAACGCCTGCTGGGGACTCAACACCAGTCAAAAAATAACCTGATAGGCGGTATACCGGTCGACAGCGAATACATTATTTTTGTAATAGATACCTCTGGTTCCATGTTCTCTTATAGTTGGGAACGCATGCTGCAGGAACTGGAGAACACCTTGAGAATATATCCGCAGGTAAAGGGTATCCAGATACTCAATGATATGGGCAAGTATATGTTCAGCCGCTACCGGGGAAAATGGATTCCGGATACGCCCGGCCGCCGCAAGGTAATTATGCAAACCCTGCGCAACTGGAACGTGTTCAGTAATTCCAGCCCGGTCGAAGGGATTATCCAGGCGATCAGAACCTTCCACCAACCGGACAAAAAAATAAGCATCTATGTTTTTGGCGATGAGTTCACTGGAAAATCCATCGCGGACGTCATCACCACGGTGGATCGGATCAATCGGGCGGATGCTGAGGGTAACCGGCTGGTGCGTATCCACGCCGTGGGGTTCCCGGTGCAATTTAGTCGCGCTCCACATTTGCAATCTACCGGTATTCGCTTCGCCACGCTGATGCGGGAACTCACTTATCGCAACGGAGGTGCTTTTGTCGGCCTTAACGATTTCCGATAACGTGCGGAAGTTCCTGCACTACACAGCCTGGCTGACCATCGTGCTGCTGCTCAGCGCCTGTGGTGTCAAGCAGGTCGTGGTGAAGGGCGAGTTCCCATCGCCTCTGGTCAGCAAGCTGCCACTGACCCTGGGCGTATGGTATGGGGATGATTTTGCCAATCATGAGTTTTTCGATGAAACCACGGACAGGGCAGAGTCCGACTGGAAGGTAACAACCGGTCAAGCCCAGGTGCAGATGTGGGATATCCTGCTTGGCGGTATGTTTGAAAACCTGGTGCACCTGAAGACCAGACCCACAGCTGACAGCAGAAACCAGTCAATCGACGCGGTACTGATTCCCCATGTCGAGGAGTTTCAATATGCTTTACCCAAGCAAACCAATATAAAGGTGTACGAAATCTGGATGCGCTACCGGTTTGAAATGGTGACTAACGGCGGTGACGCAATCGCCGAGTGGTCCATGACCGCCTATGGAAAAACACCCACTGCCTTTCTGCAAAGCAGTGAGGCCGCAGTTAACCTCGCCGCAGTCATGGCTCTCCGGGATGCCGGCGCCCATTTCGTGGTTAATTTTGCTCGTGTACCGGCGGTGCAGGAATGGCTGCAGCGAACCACGAAGAGAGAGCATGACTAGTGATCCAGCAAGCTTGTATTGACAGGTTCGGAGCTATCCTGATGCACAGGGTACTGTTACTCGCCGCTGCGGTCGTGCTGCTGAGCGGCTGCGTTACCACCACCGTGGATGAGTTGATTTTCAATGAACCCACCGAGGGTATCGGTGAATCCACCGTGGTTATCCTGGGGCGGCGTCACGGTAGTGACCAGGGTACTGAACCGGACTTCATCACTTGTGTCGGCAAGCATATATCCAAACGTGACAAATCCATTGTGGTAACGGGGGAGGTGGACTTTCTCAACTCCCTGTACCCCTGGTTTGAACCCCGGACTGCACCCTTGTCGCTTGCGGACCTCAGAAAGTTGATCCGGCGCGAGCCGGTGGCGAGAAGAATGGCTGAGCTCAACACCAGGTACATAATCTGGATAGGCGGCAGTACAGAACGGGTCGATTCCGGAGGCTCTATGTCCTGCACCATCGGTCCCGGTGGTGGTGGTTGTTTCGGTTTTGCATACTGGAGTGACGAGGCCAATTATGAAGCGGTGATCTGGGACTTTGCCGACCAGGCGGAGGTTGGTCGCGTTAACACCACCGCCTTTGGCCAGTCTTATATACCAGCAATCATCATCCCCATTCCACTTATCGCACCGGTACAGGGAACGGCCTGCAATGGCATGGGAGATAAGCTCCTGAAGTTCCTGTCCGGTAAATATTGACGTGACCCGTCTGGGCTGGACCTGGGAGGCAGTTATGGGCAGGCTTGGCAGCATTTTCCGCTTATCGGCCATCCTCTGCGGCCTCGGCCTGACCGTTGCCTGTGCCGGCAATCCGGCTACCGGTGGTGCCGATGTTTTGCTGATGTCAGCGAGCAAGGAAAAGTCCGTCGGTCGTGAAATGCATGAAAAAATGATGGCCGAAGGTGCAGCTTATGACAATCAGGCGCTGCAGGATTATGTCAATCGCATCGGTCAGAGCCTGGTTGCCAACAGCGACCGCCCACGGCTGCCGTTTATCTTCACGGTACTCGACAACCCTGACATCAACGCGTTCGCAACCCCGGGAGGTTTTATATATATTAACCGGGGTCTGATGGCCTACCTGGACACTGAAGCGGAACTCGCAGGTGTGATTTCGCACGAAATCGGCCATATTACCGCTCGCCACCCGTCACGTCAGAAAACCGCCAGCGCGATCAACAAGACCCTGGGCTTCCTGGCCTATGTGTTTACCGGTAGCCGCGATGTGGCTGAGGCTTCCAACATGGCAGGCACTGCACTGGTCCGCGGCTATGGCCGGGATCATGAACTGGAAGCCGATGCCCTGGGTGCAAAGTATATGCACACCACCGGCTATGATCCCTATGAGTTGTTGAAAGTAATCGGCGTGCTGAAGGAGCAGCAGCAATTCCAACGCGTAAAAGCCAGTTCTTCCGGCCGCAAGACCGGCAGTTATCACGGCCTGTACGCGACCCACCCGCGTAATGATGCCCGTTTACAGCAGGTGATTCGCACTGCAGGTGCCCTGGACCAGACCGCCGCGGACCCTTCCCGACCCGGTGAATTCCGGCAACAAATGGAGGGTCTGGTCTGGGGTGCCAGTGTACAGAGCCGGCGGGCAGACGACCGCTACTATCATAATAAGCTGGGCTTCACCCTGCGGCGACCGCAAGGCTGGAACGTCAAGGCCGGTTCACAGGCTATCGTGGCAAGTGCGGCTGACGGCAATGCCTCACTTACGATTACCGTTCGCAGACGCGATGACAGCATCACGCCGCGTAAGGTGCTGGAAAATAACGTGACAGGCACTTTGTCGGCCGGGGCAGAACTCGATCAGGCCGGACTCGTGGGTTATACCGCAGTTGCCAGCGCCATTGGCACTTCACGACGCGTGGCGGCCATTACCTATAAAAACCTCACCTACCTGTTTGAAGGCAAGGCCACAGATTTCGCCAACACCGACAAGACCCTGTTGAGCATGGTTGAGAGCTTTCGTCCCATCCATCCGGATGAGCGTCAAAGCGGCAGGTCCCACTATATCCATTATATCCAGGTCCCGCGTGGAGCAACGCTGGCAAGCCTGGCAGCGGGCATCCGCATACCTGACGCGCAGGCCCGGCTACGCCTGTTGAATGGTTTCTATCCCCGCGGCGAACCCCGCACAGGGGACTGGATCAAAGTGATCCGTCAGGGCCTGTTATCAGCTCCTGATTGAGGTTGCCGGCAGTCTGACGCTTGCCCAACAAAGAGAATTGCCTGGCCAGTGCTGACATATCACCATTGAGTTCAATCATATCGCCAACGATGCGGGCTGACTCACGCAACAACAGGTCGGGGCGGTCATCCTCCGCTTGTTCCTCTGCATTGGCTGGGTCTTGTTCATCAAGCGCGGGGATCGGTTCACCGGTATCGGCGAGTTCATCTGACGCTTCCAGCAGTGGGCCATTGTCAGCACGGGCGAGTTTACGAGCCTTGCGCCTGGCTTTGGCTCTGTCCATCTCTTCGCGGCGCACGGTTTCAAGCAGCGATATCTCTTTCTTGTCCTTGTTGCGGTTGAATTCCTCAACATCGCTCAGCAACCAGTCAAACTCCTGGTTGTCCGCAATTCTGTTCACATAGCGGAAATCGGCCACTGCCATCATCTGCCCCAGGTCACCTTCAGGTTTGAAATCGGCGGAATCAATGCTGGTCCAGGGTAAGGCATTGTCGAGCGAACGTTCGCCATAGTCCTCAGGATCACCGGCAGACGGAAAACGAATATCAGGCTCTACACCACGGTTTTGGGTTGAACTGCCGTTGACCCGGAAGAACTGCGCCATGGTAATCTTGAGCTGGCCCATTTTGCCGGACTTGGCGGCAGGTGCGTAATCACCAAGATCCACCAGGTTTTGTACCGTACCCTTACCAAAGGTGGTTTCACCCAGGATCAGGCCCCGACCATAATCCTGTATTGCCGCAGCGAAAATTTCTGACGCTGAGGCACTGTAACGATTGACCAGCACTGCCATCGGACCTTCCCAGGCCATGCCGGGATCGGTATCTTCCTCGGTACTGACACGGCCGCTTGAATTGCGTACCTGTACCACCGGACCCTCGTCGATGAACAAACCGGTCAGGGTCGTGGCTTCGAGCAGGGAACCGCCACCGTTATTGCGCAAATCAACCACCAGACCCTGTATGCCTTCGGCCTTCAGGTCATCGATCAGCTGGCTGACATCGCGGGTACTGGAACGGTAATCCGGCAAATTCTTTGCCCGGCCGCTAAAATCCATGTAGAACACCGGCAGATCGATGACGCCGACCTTGACGATTTCATCACCTTTGCCGCGCACTTCTATGATGCGGCTTTTGGCGGCCTGCTCTTCAAGCTTGACCTCATCCCGAACGATGTCGATTATCGTCACAGGGCCGTCTGGACCGCTGTCCTGGTGAAATACTTCAAGTCGCACCACGGTGTGTTTCGGTCCGCGAATCAGATCAACAACATCATCAACCCGCCAACCAATGACATCCACCAGCTTGCCCTCACGGCCCTGACCCACCGCCGTAACTCGGTGACCGGCTTTGAGGCGGCCGTCTTTATCAGCCGGCCCGCCTGGCACCACCCTGGCGATACTGGTGTACTCGTTTTCACGCCCCAGTAAAGCGCCAATACCTTCCAGCGACAAGCGCATTGAAATCTCGAAGTTCTCAGAACTGCGTGGTGACATGTAGGCCGTATGCGGCTCTATCGATTGTGCGTATGCGTTCATGAAGAACTGGAAAACATCGTCCGAATTCAACTCGGAGATACGCCGGTCCAGGTTCTTGTACCGATCATCCAGCATTGCAACGATATCCTGGTCCTGTTTACCGGCCAGGCGCAAACGCAAGAAATCGTTTTTTACCCGTTGACGCCAGAATTCATTGAGTTCCCGGTCGGTTTTTGCCCATTTCGTATCGCTACGGTCCCAGGCATAGACCTCCTCGATGTTGAAATCCATCGGCTGTTTGAGTTGTGCCCGGGCGAATTTAACGCGTTCATGTACACGCCCGACATATACATTGAATATGTCATACGCCGGTGCCAGGTCGGCGTGCTGCAATGCCTCGTCCAGCTGCAGGCGATAAGGCGAAAATGTCTCGATGTCAGCAGCGAGGAAAAAACTGAAGTTCGGATCAAGTGATTCGAGATAGCGGTCAAATATTTTTACTGAAAGCTCATCATTAAGCCGGGTGCTCTTATAGTGATAGTTGGCCAGAAACCTGATGGCCAGACTGCTGCGCAGACTCTGCTCAGCGCTGGGCTTGAACAGCACTTGTTCCGTTGGCTGGGTCGTAGCCCATACCGACGTGCTGATCACTAATACGCCTAAAAATTTGCTTACTCTCAAACTCATTTGCTCCAATAACAAACTACATCTATAACGTGCTTGGTTCGTTTACTGACCATCATATCGGCGATCAGTTGCCTTGTTGCCTGTTAATGCCGACAATCAGGCTAGTGTAGTGTCAAAAGTTTGCCCGGCGCCATCCTGCGGTCAGCTCAGGCGACCACTCATGCCAGCAGTCCAGACTTCTCAGCCATCAGATCCGCATGGTAAGACGAGCGCACCAGCGGCCCTGATGCCAGATGGCTGAAACCCAGTCGATAGCCAAATTCAGCAAGCTCGTCGAATTCTTCCGGCTTCCAGTACCGCAATACCGGGTGATGATGTGGTGTGGGCTGGAGGTACTGGCCCAGCGTGACCATGTCTACATCACAGGCCCGCAAGTCCCTTAAAACCTGCTCCACTTGCTCAAGCGTTTCTCCGAGACCCAGCATAATACCCGATTTGGTGGGAATATCGGGGTGCTGCGCTTTGAAACGTTTAAGTAATTTCAGGGACCAATCATAATCAGCCCCCGGCCGAACGTTTGGATACAGGGGTTTGACCGTCTCAAGATTGTGGTTAAACACATCCGGCGGCGAGGTCGCGAGAATCTCCAGTGCCCGCTCCATGCGGTCTTTGCCACGGAAATCAGGAACCAGTATTTCCAGCTTGATATCCGGGTTCAGCGCACGGATTTGATCCAGGCAACGAACAAAATGTCCAGCGCCGCCGTCACGCATGTCATCCCGGTCAACCGAAGTGATCACCACGTAGCGCAGTTGCATATCCCGAATGGTGATGGCCAGGTTTTGTGGCTCTGATTCATCCGGCGGCCTGGGCCGTCCGTGGGCAACATCGCAGAATGAGCACCTGCGGGTACAGATATCACCGAGGATCATGAAGGTGGCAGTACCCTTGTTGAAACATTCGTGAATATTCGGGCAACTGGCTTCTTCACAGACGGTTATCAGGTGCTTATCCCGCAACCGTGCTTTGAGCTCGGCAACTTTATTGCCGACCGGCAAACGCACCCGTATCCACGCCGGCTTGCGTAAAACCGGCGCGTGCAGGTCAAATTTTGCAGTGTTACGCGCAAGTTTATCTGCGCCCTGCTGTTTCGCGCCTGCTTGTTTGGGGCCTGCTTGTTTGCGGGCCTCAGCGTGTATTGGGATTTTCTGTTGATCGCTCACGTGTAAATCAGTCCGGTAAAGTCTGCTGTTCTGCCAGCCTTATAGCGCAAGATTCTGCATGAATTTAGCAGCACACCTGGGCAGTCTGTCCGCCACCTGGCGGAACCGGTCATTGTAGCCTAAAACCTAGCCAGGATCGGCTTTGAATCACAATCTACTGCGCCGGAATAAATCAGAGATTCCC
>ENA-OSCG01000015-OSCG01000015.1-marine-sediment-metagenome-genome-assembly--contig:-NODE-15-length-40071-cov-8.907662_pt1 | contig 40071 bp, 34 predicted proteins | sample MGYA00237880_ERZ529332 | MGnify/ENA primary metagenome ERZ529332 (study PRJEB26373, sample SAMN05710708) | marine sediment metagenome | biome: marine; feature: ocean trench; material: sediment... | reverse complement strand
AGCAAGTTGCTGCGTTTTATCCAAACGGAAACATTTCAGAAAGTGGGCAGCAGCAAGATGGAGAAAGTTGATGTCCGCTTTGTCTGCGCCACCAACCGGGATCCCCTTGAGATGGTTGAAAAGCGCATCTTGCGCGAAGACCTGTACTACCGTTTACACGTGATCCCCATCCACTTGCCGCCGCTGCGTAAATGCGGGGACGATATTATGCTGATCGCGAGTAAGTACCTCAAAGATATTTCTGCAGAAGAAGGGAAAAGCTTCAAAGACTTTTCAGCGGACGCGCTGCGGTTGATTTCCCGCTACCAATGGCCCGGCAACGTCCGCCAGTTGCAAAATATCATTCGAAATATCGTGGTGTTGCAGGATCACGAGACAATCACTTCGAAGATGCTGCCGGCGTTGATGACTGGCGGCTCAAATGAGATATTCGCATATCTGCCCAGTTTGCAGCCGGAATTCAGCCAGGCCCCCATCGATAGCCAGCCCATCAAGCCATTGTGGCTAACCGAGAGAGAGGCCATTGAGAGCGCCATAGACGAATGCGCTGGGAACGTGCCGCGTGCGGCCGCCCTGCTGGAGATCAGCCCGTCGACTATTTACCGCAAGCGTCACTCCTGGGAAGGAAAGTAGGCATCTGAATGAAGATCCTGTTGGTTCGAAATCCTGCTATCCATCGCCGTACCTGCGGAATCCAAGAATGCGAATTCCAGCAGATGCACCCCATATGTTAAGCCAAGAGTCAGAATGGTCCTCGCAAAAAGCGCCCGGCGCCAGACCGAACCACTGCCATTCGCCGTTTTTGTCTTTACCGAATCCCACCTCGAGACGGTGATCGGCACCGTCAAACACCTGCGTGGCTGGAGCTAAAGTCATTTAACACAAGACTTGACCCCTTTAGAAAAGCCGGAAAAACCAATTTCGCTGCAATTTTTTCTCACAACTCTGCAACTGCGCCTGATAGCTGGCGGCGCGCGATGCGACTTTAGCAGCAACATCGATGAGCCACTGTTTACTTCGATAGCTGCCGTTTTTAAATCCACCGTGACCCTCATGATAGGCAAAATAGAGGTTTCTGGCATCGCTCTTGGCAATACCATTTTTGCGATGACTCTGGTCGTTGTACCAGCCGACAAAATCCATGGCGTCTTCAAAGTTATCTCTGTCCGCACCGCGGCGCCCGGTCGCCTTTTTATACTGGGACCAGGTTGCATCGACCGCCTGAGCGAATCCAAAGGCACTGGCCGGTCTGCGACCAGGTATAAAGCCCAGAATTTTCTTGCGCGGTGGCTTGGCCTTTGCTCGATAGCCGGATTCCTGGTGTGTGAATGCCATCAATACGGGGATGGGCGTGCCCCAGCGTTTATAAGATTTTCGCACTTGCTTGTACCACTTGTCCTTCTCAGCAAATATGGCACAGATGTTGTCAGGCTCACGCGGGGGTTGGCTTGCACAGGCGGTTAAGATCAACGCCAGCAGCAGTACCGCTTTTTTTATCATCATGTCGCGAAAAGCTCCTCTACATGCCATGTTCTTTCAACAATGCTAGCAACAGGTCTTCATCCATGATTTCGATTCCAAGTTCCTGCGCCTTGGTTAACCTGGTCCCCGCTGCGTCACCAGCTACTACACACGACGTTTTTTTCGATACCGACCCACTGACCTTTGCACCCAGGGACTGCAGCTTTTCCTTGGCTTCGTTGCGGGACATGTTAGATAGCGTTCCCGTTAGAACAAAGGTAAGTCCAGCTAACGGATTATGAGTGGCGGTATTAGTACTGTCCTTCCATTTCACTCCTGATTTCAGCAGAGACTTGATTATAGCTTTGTTATGAGCCCGTCTGAAACAATCCAATCTGCGGCGGAGCCCGGCTTTGGGGTAAGCGGGCGACTTCGGAGGAAGCGACACGCTGGTCCAGATGAGCGAGTATCTTGTTGATCATCGCAGGATCTTCGATGCTGGTGATTATTTTGACCATGCCACCACATTCACTACAGGATTCAACGTCAATGTCGCCTAAAGGCGCTTACTCTCGGTAAACACCCGCTTCAGGCGCTGTGCCCATTGGACAGGAGTCCCGGTGCCGTGCAGCACATGGATGTGCGGGAGCGGCCATTGGTCAGGATGTCCCGGTGCCGCGTAGCACAGGGATGTGCGGGAGCGGCCATTGGACAGGACGTCCCGGTGTCGCGTAGCACACGGATGTGCGAGAGCGACCAATGGCCTTATTCTCAAAGTACTGTCGGCAAAGTGCGCCAATCAATGTCAGGTTTTGGTTGCATTAAATGTAGTTCTGACCGGTGTTCAAGCGCCTGAACGCAATGGCTTCGGCGATGTGTTCACAAGCGATGTCCTCAGCCTGGTCGAGGTCGGCAATGGTGCGTGACACCTTGAGTATTCGATGGCAGGCGCGTGGCGAAAGAAACAGTTGCTCGGCAGCCATCTCAAGCAACCCCAGTTGCTCGCCCTCAATATGGCAATAGCTGGACAGCTCATCGTTGTCCAGCAAGGCATTCGGTTTGCCAGCCCGTGCAAGTTGCCGGTCACGCGATTTGATCACCCGTTTGCGAACTACCGCTGAGTTTTCAGTATCATCATCAGGCTCACTCAGGATGGAATTATCCGGGCGCATCACCTCAACCTGGATATCTATCCTGTCGAGTAGCGGGCCTGATATCTTGCCGCGGTAACGTTGAATTTGTTCTGCACTGCAGCTGCAGCGGCCGCTGTTGTCACCTGCCATTCCACAGGGACAGGGGTTCATGGCGGCAATCAACTGGAAGCGGGCCGGAAAGGTGGCCTGCCTGGCCGCCCTTGAGATCACGATGCGGCCGGATTCCAGCGGTTCCCGCAGTACCTCTAGTGCATGCCGGCTGAATTCAGGTAATTCGTCGAGGAACAGTATGCCGTTGTGTGCCAACGATATTTCTCCGGGCCTGGGGCGCGAACCACCGCCGGCCAGGGCGACATTGCTGCAGGTGTGATGCGGAGTCCTGAATGGACGCACACCCCAGCTTCGGTGGTCCAGGCCGGCCTGGCTGACGGATGCCAGCGCGGCGGCTTCCAGCGATTCGGTTTCCGACATGGGCGGCAGAATCCCCGGAAGTCTTGAAGCCAGCATTGTCTTGCCGGTTCCCGGCGGGCCAAGCATCAGAAGATTATGGCAACCAGCCGCGGCAACTTCCAAGGCGCGTTTTGCACCGTGTAGTCCAATCACATCACAAAGGTCAGGATGGATCGGCGGCTTGCAGGACAGGTCAGGTTTGCAGTCGTCCAGTTGCTTGCGTCCATGCAGCCATTCGACAATGTCCAGCAGCGAGCGCCCATGCAGTTGTTTGCCACCTTTTACCAGCGCTGCTTCGGCTGCGTTGACTGTGGGGATTACCAGTATTCTATTGCTGTCGCGGGCGCGAATAGCTGCGGGCAACACACCTCGAACAGAGCGCAAATCACCGTTGAGGGACAGTTCTCCAAGAAACTCACAGTCACCGAAGACGGCAGAGGGAATCTGTTCGTCTGCAGCCAAAATGCCCAGCGCGATAGGCAAGTCGAAACCGCCGCCTTCCTTGGGCAGTTCAGCAGGTGCCAGCGAAATCGTGATGCGGCTTGGCGGCCATTTAAATTTGCAGTTGAGCAACGCTGCTCTGACGCGATCCTTGGATTCCCTGACGGCAGTTTCGGGAAGTCCGACCAAATGCATCTGCGGCAGACCGCTGGACAGGTGAACCTCTACCGTGATCAGGGGCGACTCTACCCCGACACAGCCACGGCTGTGTACCAGCGATAATCCCACAAATACTCCTGGCCGGTTACTGTCTGCACTTTGCACCCGGTTCTGGTGCAATCGTCGGGCTGTTTCAACCGGCATTAATTGCCAATGAAGTGAGTTTGCGTTCATTGATCACAAAAGACATCGGCAAAATTCTGCAGTGCTTGTAGGCTATTGACGTCTCAATCCGTTCACTTTGTTGGTTTCAGGCTCGATCGGGGCAAATTATCCGTTCTCTGGTCACCGATGGTGTGCTGCGACCCGGCTTGCCGGAATGCGACCCTTGCAGCACAGAAACAGGGGCGATACAGTCATGGCTCTCAAATTACCAACTACCCGGGAACCATCACGATGAAAATGATAATAGCGATCATAAAGCCGTTTAAGCTCGATGATGTGCGCGATGCACTGAGCGAGGTTGGTGTGCAGGGAATGACCGTCACTGAGGTGCGTGGTTTCGGCCGGCAGAAAGGCCATACAGAACTATACCGGGGCGCGGAGTACGTGGTCGATTTTCTGCCCAAGTTGCGGTTGGAAGTCGCCGTACCTGACGAACGGGTTGAGGCGGTGGTTGAAGCCATTGCCGGGGCGGCGGCATCGGGACGTATCGGTGACGGCAAGATTTTTATTCAGCCCCTGGAACAGGCCATCAGGATCAGAACCGGTGAACAAGGCGATGATGCCTTGTGAAGAGCCCCGACATTACACCCCCGCGAAACGGGAGGCATCACCTATCCAGCGCTGGACCAGTTTTTCAGCCTGTGCCGGGTGTTGTTTCAATAAGGTATCGGCAGCGGCGGGAATAAACTTCAATAAAGCAGCGTCGCGAGCCAGGTCGGCTACGCGGAATTGCAGCATGCCCGTTTGCCGCGTGCCCAGCACGTCGCCGGGGCCACGCAGCTCAAGGTCTTTTTCGGCGATACGAAAGCCGTCTGCAGTTTCCCGCATGATTTCCAGACGCTGCCTGGCCAGGTCGCCCAATGGCGGGTTGTACAGCAACACGCAGCTTGATTGACTTGTGCCGCGTCCCACCCGGCCACGTAATTGATGGAGTTGGGCCAGCCCAAGCCGCTCCGCATTTTCGATAATCATCAATGAGGCATTCGGTACGTCTACACCGACTTCAATCACGGTGGTTGCGACCAGCAGGCGGATTATCCCCGCCTTGAAGTCAGCCATGACCTGTTGTTTTTCAGCCGGCTTCATGCGTCCATGGATCAAGCTGATGTTGATGCCATCGAGACTGTGACGCAGGTTTTCAGCCACTTCTTCAGCCGCCTGGGCTTCAATGGCATCAGATTCTTCAATCAGCGTACATACCCAATATGCCTGTTGCCCCCTGGCGCAGGCGGTAGCGACGCGCTGTATGATTTCAGTCCGGCGTTGATTGGAAATCACCACGGTTTTCACCGGCTTTCTGCCCGGCGGAAGTTCATCGATAACAGAAATGTCCATGCCCGCATAAGCCGTCATCGCCAGTGTGCGGGGGATCGGCGTTGCGGTCATGATCAACTGGTGTGGCTGCCGGCTGCCGGTGCTGCCTTTTTCCAGCAGGTTCATACGCTGGTGTACACCGAAACGATGTTGCTCATCCACGATAACAAGACCGAGATTGCTGAATTCAATGCCTTCCTGCATCAAAGCATGTGTGCCGATAACCAGTTCAGCGCCGCTGCTTATCCGCGCCAGTGCAACAGCACGCTTCCTGCCGGTTACTTTCCCGCTCAGCCAGACCGGTTCTGTTCCCAACGGCTCCAGCCAATCACTGAACACCCGTAAATGCTGCTCGGCCAGCAGTTCGGTCGGTGCGGTGATCGCTGTCTGGTAGCCATTACTGATTGCCCTTAGCGCTGCCAGCGCAGCAACCACGGTCTTGCCCGAACCCACATCACCATGGACCAGTCGCAGCATTGGTCTGCTGCATGCCAGGTCATCGCGGATTTCTTTCGCTACCCGTTGTTGGGCTCCGGTCAGGACGAATGGCAAGCGCCGTAGAAAATCACTTTCTGCGCTGGAACAGGCTGACATTTCCGGGGCCGTTCGGGCGCGCTGTTGCCGGTGCAGCATTTGCATACTCAGGTTATGAGCCAGCAATTCTTCCATTGCCAGGCGTTTTTGCGCAGGGTGGTCACGCAGGGTAAGCGCGGCCACATCAGCATCGGGCGGTGGACGGTGAATATAGTCGAGGGCTTTGGCCAACGACGACAATTTGAACCGGCCAAGCAAGTCGGGGGGCAGCAGTTCTTCCAGTTCAAGCTCACCACGGCGCAGCAAGGTCAGCGCCTGGTCTGTCAATTTGATCCAGCTGTTTTGACCCAGACCCTCGGTGGTGGGATAAACAGGCGTCAAGCGGTCTGCGATCGGTTCATCACCGTATCCGCCAAGCCGGGTGTAGCTTGGGTGGACCATCTCCAGGCCCTGGAAACCGGCACGCACCTCACCGAAACAGCGCAACAGCACGCCCCTGGACAGCTGTCGTTTTTGGTAGGCCCGGAAGTGAAAAAACCGCAATGTGATGCGGCCTGTGCCATCAGATAACACCACCACCAGCATGGAGCGGCGTCCACGTACAACGGCGGAATGCTCAACCTGTCCCTCGATCAGTACCCGCTGGCCGGGTTTGCAGGCGCCCATCGGCTGTATGCGGGTGCGGTCTTCATAACGAATCGGCAGGTGGAACAGCAAATCCTTTACCTGCCTGATGCCCAGCGCCTGAATTTTATCGGCGAGTTTGGGGCCAACGCCGTGAAGCTCCGTCAGAACCATGGGCCTGGCCCGCACCGCAGATGAATCAACGCCGGGCATGTCCCTTCAAACTGCGAGAATCGCGTCCATTTCGACTGCAGCACCTTTCGGCAGTGCGGCCACACCGACCGCTGCGCGCGCAGGAAAGGGTGCTTCAAAGTACTGCTCCATGATGGCATTTACCTGTGGGAAATTATCCATGTCGGTCAGGTAAACTGTCAGCTTGAGAATATCATTGAGTGACCCGTCTGCAGCTTTGCATACGGCAGACAAATTATCGAAAACCTGCGTGATCTGGGCTTCGATACCACCGTCAACCATCTCCATGCTGGCAGGATCAAGCGGGATCTGGCCAGAAACGAACACCAGGCCGTTGTGGTTGACTGCTTGAGAATATGTGCCGATGGCGCGTGGCGCGTGCTCGGTGCAAATTATCTTTTTGCTCATTTTGCTTGCTCCTGCCGGAATGTTCCGATGGTTTGGTTTTTGCGGTTCCAGGGCATGCGTTAACGGGTCCTTAAGTCAGGCGGTGATCCGGCTGACACGGATCACATTGCGGTTACGTCTCAGCCGCCGCATAACGCGAGCCATGTGGTCACGGTCTTTAACACTGATGGTAAACAACAGTGTGGCTATTTCAAGGTTGGCTTCTGGCTGTTCGATTTTCTCGATATTGCTGCCGGCTTCTCCGATGCTGGCTGATATATTCGCCAGTACCCCGGGTATGTTTTTTGCCAGGATTCGTAGCGCCACTTCAAACATACCACGCCGGATGGGTGCCCAGGTCACGTCAAGGCAGTGATCAGGGTGTTTACGGAATTCCCGAACGTTGCGACAGTTGCTGCGGTGAACCACCACGCCTTTGCCGGCTGAGAGATAGCCCATGATCGTGTCGCCCGGGACGGGATGACAGCAGGCGCCATAGGTAACCGCGCTACCTTCAGAACCCGCTATGGCCAATGCTTCTGTGTCTTCCCCGGTTTCCTGGGCGCTGACTTCCGGTGCCAGTTTTGCCGCCACCATGCCGGCCAGCAGATTGCCGAGAGCAAGATCCGTCAGCAGGTCCTCCTGGCGTTTGAAATGGTTGTCTTTCAGGTATCGGTTCATGCGCTCTTGCGGCACGGCATCGACATCCGAGCCACGTGCGTTCAGCGCGGTTTCCAGCAGGCGCAAGCCGAGCGCCACGGTATCCGCCTGTTCAAGACTCTTGATGTAGTGGCGTATAGCTGTCCTGGCTCTTGCGGTCGCCACAAACCCCAGCCACTCCGGTATCGGGTGGGCAGCGTCAGCGGTAATAACTTCAACCGTCTGGCCGTTGGCAAGGCGGGTGGACAGCGGCACTTCAAGCTTGTCGACCAGGATGCTGCTGGTATGATCGCCGATACCGGTGTGGATGGCGTAGGCGAAATCCAGTGCGGTTGCGCTGCGGCGCAGGTCGATAATTTTACCCTTGGGTGTGAATACAAAAATCTGGTCGGGGAACAGATCCGATTTCGCACTATCAAGAAATTCCATAGAGTCGGTGCTGTGCCGTTGTACTTCGACCAGTTGCATCAGCCACTCGCGTGCACGTACCTGGGCAGAACCGGAAGTGGTTTCTCCGCTCTTGTACTGCCAGTGAGCCGCCGCGCCTTTTTCAGCCAGGACATCCATTTCCCGTGTGCGGATCTGGATCTCGACCGGCAAGCTGAAAGGGCTGTTTAGTATGGTGTGCAGGGATTGGTAGCCATTGGCCTTGGGCAGGGCGATGTGATCCTTGAAGCGGCCGGGCTTGGGCCGGTACAGGTTGTGGACCGCACCGAGTGCAAGATAACAATGAGGCTCGGAGTGGGTGATGATGCGAAAAGCATACACATCCGTCACTTCGGAAAATGACAGGTCTTTTGACAGCATCTTCCGATAGATACTGTAGGGCGTTTTTTCCCGGCCGGTGATATCGCAGGGAATGCCGGCCTCGGACATCTTCTTTTTCAATGCCCTGTGAATATCGGCGATGCTGTCGCTGCGGTTGCCGGTTACCGTGCTGATGTGCTCAGCGATGGTGCGGTGCCGCCACGGAAACAGGTTGGCAAAACCCAGGTCCTGCAATTCTGACTTGATGCCGTTCATGCCAAGCCGGTCAGCAATGGGCGCGTAGATATCCAGGGTCTCGCGCGCAATCCTTCGTCTCGATCCGGTGCCCATCGAAGAGAGCGTGCGCATATTGTGCAACCGGTCTGCCAGCTTGATGAAAATTACCCTTAAATCCCGTGACATCGCCAGCATCAGTTTGCGGAAACTTTCCGCGTCTGCCTCAATGCGGGTGCGGAATTTCATTTTATCCAGCTTGGTAACGCCATCCACCAACTCAGCGATCTCGTCGCTGAAGCGTGATTGGATTTGCTGCTTGGTTAACGGCGTGTCTTCAAGGGTGTCATGCAGAATGGCGGCGGCCACACTGGCATAGTCCATGCGCATGCCGGCCAGTATGCTGGCCACGGCAACAGGGTGGAGTATGTAGGGCTCGCCGGTTATTCGGGTCTGGCCCTGGTGCGCGATTTTTCCTGTCTCAAAAGCACGGAGGACGACAGCGACCTTTTCCGGTTCCAGGTAGGTGTTGAGCAGATCCCTCAGATCAAGAACCGGCTCCGGTAAGGTCGTCGGGGTCACCAGCATGCTCGGTTCAGGGCTTGGGTTCGTCTGCCTCCGGATCTATGTCAAATACTTCGGCTGCTTCGATTTCAGCCTGCAGCAAATCAACACGCTCTGCATCGATCAGACCCTCTGCAATCTCGCGCAGGGCGATGACGGTGGGTTTGTCATTTTCTTCTTCAACCAGCGGCTCTGCACCATTGGCGATCTGGCGTGCGCGCTTGGTTGCGGTCAAAACCAGTTCAAAGCGGTTATCGATATTGTCTAAACAATCTTCTACGGTAATGCGTGCCATTTTGAATCCTGTAATGATGTTAGGCGGAACCGGTCATTTTAGCCCTTTCCGAGCCGCTGTGCCAGACGCTGGTAGTTCTTATTTATTTTGTGTGGTCGCTGCGTACGGTGATCATTGATGATTGTGGTCAGTTCTTCAAGCGCCGCGTCAAAGTCATCATTAACGACCAGCTGGTCGAATTCTGCCCAGTGAGAAATTTCTGCCTGTGCGTCCCGCATTCTTCTTTGTATCACGCCGTCACTATCCTGCCCGCGCCCGGTGAGTCTTTTACGCAGGGTTTCGAGTGATGTCGGAATGATAAATATGGCACAGCAATCCGGGAAAATGGCCCGCACCTGGCGGGCACCCTGCCAGTCTATCTCCAGGATAACGTCACGGTTCTGCCTGAGTTGTCTCGCAACCGAATGGCTGTTGGTTCCGTAGTAATGATCGAATACCTGTGCGTGTTCCATGAAATCACCACGGCTTACCATGTGCTTAAATTCTGTTGCAGAAATGAAATGGTAATGTCGGCCGTCCAGTTCACCGGGCCGCGCTTGACGCGTAGTGTGGGAAATCGATAATACCAGGCGGGGGTCGCGTTTAAGCAGGGCGTTGATCAGGCTGGTTTTGCCGCCACCCGATGGCGCGGCAATGATAAATAACTCACCATGGCCTTTAACCCGCATATTGCACCAGCCTATTCGACATTCTGTACCTGCTCACGCATTTGTTCGATCAGTACTTTCAGGTCTACGGCGGCCTTTGATGTACGCTGGTCGACAGATTTCGAACTGAGCGTATTTGATTCACGGTTGAATTCCTGCAGCAGGAAATCCAGCCGGCGGCCGACCGGCTCCTTCAGATCCAGCACAAGGTAAGCTTCCTTAATATGAGCGTCCAGCCTGTCCAGTTCTTCATCAACATCCATTTTCTGCGCCAGAAATGCAACCTCCTGCTCAATCCGTCCAGGTTCAAGTGGTTGCTGCACATCTGCTATGCGATCCAGCATGCGTTGTTTCAGGGCAGTGCGGATTTCCGGCAGCCATGCTTTTACCCGCCTTGTCAATGCAGCAACGCCCTGCAGGCGTTCACGAATGGCGTTGGCCATTTGTTCGCCTTCGCGGCTGCGATTGGCCTGTAATTGCTGTGCGGCCTCGTCAAGCAGCTCCATAGCGGCTGCCCGTAAGGGTACGAGGTTGGGTCTTTTTTCTTCAATCAGTCCTGGCCAGTCGAGTATTTTGTTAATGTCAGCCTGCTGCTCAACGGCTGCCAGCCCAGCCAGTTCCTGTTGCACGCCAAGCAGCTCCCGCGCCAGCGGCAGGTTGAGTTTCAGGCTGCTGCCGGTTGCACCCGGAGCCGCATTAAATCGCAAAGTTGCGTCAATCTTCCCGCGGCTCAGGTATTGCCCCAGGCACTTCCTGATATCCGCCTCCAGGGACCGGAACTCTTCTGGCAGACGTAGCCCGAACTCAAGGTAGCGGTGGTTTACCGAGCGCATTTCCCAGCTCAAATGGCCAAAATCGAACTGGCGCTCAACCCGGGCAAAACCGGTCATGCTTCGAATCATTGCTTTTTCCCACGTTAAAGGCAGTGACGCAATGTTAACAGTCTCTTAGTAGACTAAAATAGTAGCATTCATTATTAATTCCATAACCAGCAGACAAACAGGATCAGTTCAATGAGACCCAGTGGCAGACAAGCAGACGAGCTACGATGCGTTACCATCACGCGCAATTACACCTGTCACGCAGAAGGATCGGTGTTGATCACTTGCGGCAATACCAAAGTGTTGTGCACCGCCTCGGTTGAAAGCCGGGTACCGTCTTTTTTACGGGGCACTGGCGAAGGCTGGGTCACTGCTGAATACGGTATGTTACCGAGATCCACCGGTTCGCGGATGCGCAGGGAAGCATCGTCCGGCAAACAAGGTGGCCGGACACTGGAAATCCAGCGGCTGATCGGCAGATCTTTGCGGGCAGTGGTCGATCGTGCAGCGCTTGGTGAACATACGATTACGCTCGATTGTGACGTTCTGCAGGCCGATGGCGGAACCCGCACTGCCGCCATCACCGGCGCCTACGTCGCGCTGGTTGATGCCTGCCGGTGGTTGCTTGCCAGCGGCAAAATCAAAAAAGACCCGGTGCATGGGCAGGTGGCTGCAGTATCTGTCGGGATATTCAAAAACACCGCTGTGCTCGATCTTGATTACCCGGAGGATTCCCAGGCGGAAACGGATATGAACGTAGTGATGAACGACGGCGGGGGCTTTATTGAATTGCAAGGCACGGCCGAAGGCCACGCTTTCCGAAAGGATGAACTGGATCAACTGCTGGTGCTGGCGGATAAAGGCATCAAGTCGTTGCTCGCGGCGCAGTCACTCGCATTGTCTGAATGAAGGCGCACTCCTTTCAATGTGATAACCGCGGGTTCAAAGGCACCCAGGTGTTCCGGGACAAGGTGCAGACCGCAGACAATGGCTGGTCTTTGTCAGGGGGCTGTGGTGAAACCGACTGAATTGGTTTTAGCCAGTGGCAACCGGGGCAAGCTGCGGGAGATATCGGGCATCCTCGGCCCCCTGGGTCTTGTGGTTCACCCACAAAGCGACTGGAACGTCCCGGTGGCAGCAGAAGTGGCCCCGACCTTTATCGAAAATGCGCTGGCCAAAGCACGCAACGCAGCCCGGCATACCGGCCTGCCATCGCTTGCTGATGATTCCGGGCTGGTGGTTCCTTCATTGCATGGTGAGCCTGGCATCTTTTCAGCGCGTTATGCCGGTGAAAGTGCAGATGACCGGTCAAATATGCGCAAATTGCTGGCCGCGCTTGAGCATCAGTCCGGGACTGGACGGCAGGCTTATTTTTATTGTGCCATGGTGCTGCTGAAGACGGCTGATGATCCGACACCCTTAATGGCGACGGCCTGCTGGCATGGGGAGATCCTGCATTCGCCGAGGGGTGATGGCGGCTTCGGTTACGATCCCATTTTCGGTGTCAGGGGTTGGCAGTGTTCAGCCGCCGAACTGGATCCTGAGCAGAAGCGTCGGGTCAGCCATCGTGGACTGGCTTTAAGGGAGCTTGTAAAGCAGTTGCGTGCGCGGGATGGCGCTTGCTGAAAACCCCGCCACTGAGTGTCTATGTACACATGCCCTGGTGTGTGCGCAAATGTCCTTATTGTGATTTCAATTCACATGCGGTGCCAGCCAGCCTGCCCGCTGAGGAATATATCCAGGCGCTGATTGCTGACCTTGAACATGATTTACCACTGGCCTGGGGCCGTCCCGTGGGCAGTATTTACTTTGGCGGCGGTACCCCCAGTTTATTCTCAGCCAGCCATATCGCCACGTTCCTGTCTGCGCTGCGGGCGCGGCTGGATCTCAGGCCTGATGTAGAAATTACACTGGAGGCAAACCCAGGGGCTGTAGAATGCGACAGTTTCAGTGCTTATGCGCAAGCCGGGATCAACCGGGTTTCCCTGGGTGCGCAGAGTTTTTCTGATGACCTGCTAAAAAGAATCGGTCGTATCCATGGCAGTGATGAAATCGATCGGGCGCTGCAGTCACTGTTGGTGGCCGGCATTACAAATTTCAACATTGACCTGATGTACGCGCTGCCCGATCAGGCTCCGGCTCAATCCAGGCATGATGTTGAACTGGCAATCAATGCCGGACCCGCGCATATTTCTTATTACCAGCTAACGATAGAACCCAATACTGCGTTTGCCGCCAAGCCACCGGTGCTGCCGGTGGAGGATATGGCCTGGGACATGCAGCAGGCAGGCGTGGATATGCTCGAAGCAGCCGGCTATGGGCAATATGAAGTTTCCGCCTTCGCACAAACCGGAATGCAAAGCCGACATAATATGAACTACTGGAGATATGGCGACTTCCTTGCTGTCGGAGCCGGCGCACACGGCAAGATAACATTGCCGGCAGAAGGGATTGTGCAGCGCTATGCCAAGCACCGCCACCCGAAGCGCTACATGCAGTGTTCAGAAGATGGCGGGTGGCTGGCGGAAAAGAGCGTGGTGACGGATGATGAGCGCGTGTTTGAATTCTTTCTTAACCAGTTAAGACTGAAGCAGGGCGTATATATCGATGATTTCAGCCCGCGTACCGGCCTGGCGTGGAAGGTCGTTGAGGCGCGGGTGCAAAAGGCTATCGACACAGGCCTGTTGGAGCTCGCCCAAAAGCGTCTCAGGCCGACCAAATTGGGCTGGAAGTTCGTAAATGATGTCCAGCAGATGTTTCTGCCGTGACCGCCGATCCTGCTTTGTCGTGCTGCTGGCGTATACCCCTTGCATTGTAGCTAAAGCATCGTTAGAATTGCCGGCTCTTTAGACCAAACGTATTCCGGAATATGTGATGAAAGCCGACATTCACCCAGAGTATCATGAAGTGGTTTTTCAGGATTTATCTTCTGATTTTGCAATCCTGACCCGCTCCACTATAACCAGTAAAGAAACCATAAAATGGGAAGATGGTAACGAGTATCCACTGATTAAAGTGGAAGTCTCGAGTGCATCGCACCCTTTTTATACCGGCAAGCATAAGTTAATGGATACTGGTGGTCGTGTAGACCGCTTTAAGCGCCGTTACAAAAAGTAAGCCCGAATTGGATAAAAAAGCCCGGATCGGCAACGCCGATCCGGGCTTTTTGCTGTGTGCAAAGTGGAACAGCACTCGGACAATGTGAGATAATCACCAATCGACAAAATACTAAAATAATGCTGCGAAATTTTAAGGGAGCAGGTCGTGTCCGATCATCGCGTTATTATCACAGACAAAAGCAATGGGAAAAGCCTTGAGCTGCCTGTAATCCGGGGAACCGAAGGCGAGCCGACGCTGGTGATCAAATCCCTGCCTTCAGTACTGGGTTACTTTACCTACGATCCTGGGTTTACTGCGACAGCCAGTTGTACCAGCAGCATCACGTTTATCGACGGTGGGAAAGGTATCTTGCGCTACCGCGGATACCCGATTGAACAGCTGGCAGAAAAAAGTGACTTCCTGGAAGTAGCATACCTGTTGATTACCGGAGAGCTGCCCACGGGTGATGAACTGGAAGGGTTTCGCCATGACATCACCCACCACACGATGATTCATGAAAAACTGAATACTTTTATTTCCGGCTTTCACTATGATGCACACCCGATGGCCATGATGGCGGGGATTGTGGGCTCCCTGGCTGCGTTTTATCATGACAAAATGGATATGGATGACCCCGAGCACCGGATGCTCGCAGCCAAGCGTATGATCGCGAAGATGCCGACCATCGCAGCGGCCTGTTATCGACATCATATGGGATGGCCAACTGCCTATCCAAAGAATTCTCTGAACTTTACCGAGCGTTTCCTGCATATGATGTTCTCGGTGCCTTCCGAGCCTTGTGAAATCAGCCCGGTCGCCGCCAAGGCACTGGATTTATTGTTTATACTGCATGCGGACCACGAACAAAACGCCAGCACATCTACCGTAAGGCTGGTGAGTTCAACCGGTGCAAACCCCTATGCCTGTGTTGCTGCCGGTATATCCGCGCTGTGGGGGCCGGCACATGGGGGGGCCAATGAGGCCGTGTTAAAGATGCTTGATGAGATTGGAGATGTTTCACGGGTAGGGAAATTTATCGACCGGGCCAAGGACAGGGATGACCCTTTTCGCCTGATGGGTTTCGGCCACCGTGTTTACAAAAAATATGACCCCCGCGCATCCATCATACGGGTTGCGGCCCACGAAGTTTTAGAAGAACTGGGCACCAGTGATCCGCTCATGGATCTCGCCATGGAACTGGAACGTATTGCCTTGAAAGACGACTACTTCGTCAGCAAGAGACTGTACCCGAACGTCGATTTTTATTCTGGAATTATCTATAAGGCGCTCGGTATTCCGAGAAGTATGTTCACGGTCATGTTTGCCATTGCCAGGACAGTGGGTTGGGTCTCCCAATGGCTGGAGCAGGAGGAGACGCCCACACCTATCGGTCGACCGCGACAGGTATATAACGGCCCGGGCGAGCGGCAGTACATACCGGTGGAATCCCGCTAACCCGAACATTTCATCCCGGATAACGGCAGGTCCGGCGGAGTTCCTTGTTGCTTTGGGCGGGAGGCTCTCAGAAGCTGTCGTACGGATCTTCTTCCGTGCCGGCAGCAGAATAATCACCTCCCACCGCATCTTCCATTGGCGGCAGACTGCCGGTTTCGAATACTTCCAGAACTGCGGCAGGGTTTTCAAGTCTTGCGAGCAATCCCGTGTCAGGATCAATGCGCGCCTGGGTAATGCCTTCGGGCATTTCCGGGATTTGGTCCGGCACATCCTGCAAAGCGACGCGCATATAATCAATCCAGATTGGTAAAGCCGCTTTCCCGCCTACTTCATAGCGTCCCAGGGGTTCATGGTTGTCAAACCCGACCCAGACGGAGGTTACTACTTCGCTGTTGTAGCCGGAAAACCAGGCGTCACGTTGCTCGTTGGTTGTGCCGGTTTTACCTGCCAGATCGTTGCGACCCAGGGCCATGGCTTTTTTGCCGGTGCCTCTGCGGACCACGTCCATCATCATCGAGCGTATCAGGAAGGCGTTTTGCTCGCTGATTACCTGTGGCGCAGGTGATGTTCTTGCAACGGCGTCGAGTATCTCACTGGTTTCCTGTACTGTGATCTGCAGGTTTGCTTCACTTTCAAGTTGCAGTGGCCTGAAACTGGGTTTGATTGGCTCAGCGGCCAGCGGCTCATTTTCAGGTTCATGTGCATTCACACAGGCCGAACAAACTACCCGGGGGCTGGCGGCAATCAGCACGGTTCCCTTTGCGTCCACTATGAGTTCAATAAAATAGGGATCGATCAGGTGGCCTCCATTGGCGAACACCGAATATCCTCTGGCGATGCTGAGTGGCCTGAGTGACGCGCTGCCCAGGGCCATGGACAGGTTCGCCGGCAATTCGGCGGGATTAAAGCCGAAACGGCTAATGTATTCAGTCGCGTATGGGATGCCGATATCCCGCAGCAGCCTGATGGAGACGAGGTTTCGTGAATTGACCATCGCTTCACGCAGTCGCGTGGGCCCAAAAAATTTCTCACTGAAGTTTTGTGGCTTCCAGTCTCTTTCCAGTTCTGAATCACTGAACACGATGGGTGCATCATTGACAATACTGGCGGTTGTTTTGCCGTGTCCCAGCGCGGCTGAATAGATAAACGGCTTGAAACCTGAGCCCGGTTGACGCCGGCTTTGAGTAACCCGGTTGAATTTGCTGCGCGCGTAATCATAACCACCTACCAGTGCTTTGATGCTGCCATCCAGTGGGCTGAGAGAAATCAACAGGGCTTCGATCTCGGGCAGCTGGGCCAGTTGTCGCTGACCTTCGTCATTAATGCGGGTGCGGATAATGTCACCCTGTTGCAGTACATCCACAACGCTTTTCGGTGCAGGGCCAACCCGGTTGCGGGAGATAAACTTTCTTGCCCATTGCATGTCTGCGAGCGACAGGGCAATGGTCTGACCATCAGCCTGGTAAACCAGCGCAATATCTTCGTCAACCTCAGTAACCAATCCGGGCTCCATAGCGGCAACCGGCTTGTAAGGTCTCAGGATTTCGTCCCAATCACTGGTGGTGTCATTGGCCTTAAGGCTGATATGTGCCTCTGCCCCCCGCCAGCCATGTCTGCGATCATATGCCTCCAGGCCGTCGGTCACCGACAGGTTGGCAGCCGCCTGCAATCGGGAGCTTATGGTTGTATATACCTTGTACCCACCTGTGTAAGCAGCCTGCCCGAAACGTGCGAGCATATCCTTGCGGACCATTTCGGCCAGGTAAGGTGCGGAGACTTCAGTGGTGGCGCCGTGGTAAAAGGCCGTATTTTTTTCACTTTTAGCTTGTTGGTATTCAGCGTCACTGATATACCCGAGTTCCAGCATGCGCCCCAATACATAGTCCCGGCGGCTCATGGCGCGTGCCGGTGAGGTGATCGGGTTTATTCTTGACGGTGCCTTTGGCAGTGCCGCAAGCATGGCGCATTGGGCAAGGGATAGCTGACCAACGGCTTTGCCGAAATACACATCAGCGGCGGCACCCACACCGTAGGCCCGGTGTCCGAGCAGAATTTTATTCAGGAACAGCTCAAGGATTTCATCTTTGGATAACTCCCGTTCTATTTTCAGCGCCAGGAATATCTCTTTGGTTTTTCGGGTAAAGGTTTTTTCCAGTGTAAGAAAAAAATTTCGCGCCAGCATTTGTGTAATGGTGCTGCCACCTATCGATTTCTCGCCGGTTGTCGCCAGGGTCCAGACTGCACGGGCAATGCCCTGATAATCAACCCCCGGATGTGCATAGAAACGCGCATCTTCACCAGCGATAAAGGCGTTTTTCAAATGCCCGGGCATTTCATCAATTCGAATCGGGATGCGCCGCTTTTCTCCAAAAACACTGATCAGTTTGGCATCCCGTGTGTAAACCCGAAGGGGCACCTGTAGTTGCACATCGCGCAGCACTTCAACGTCTGGAAGGTCTTTAACAACAACAAGATAGGTGATTATCAATGTCGCTGAACCCAGCACAAATGATACTGCCAGAAAGCGAAAAATTAAACGAAACACTTTTTTCACATCACTATCCTGTTATGCTTACGCACACAAAATGGAATTTTAGTTGATTAATCCTTCGCCGGATAGTGGTAGACGGGGAAGAAGAAGATACACCGCATCGGACAGGGAAGTAACCGGTATTGACGAGTGTTTACCACACAACTTATCGTTAGTCCCCCTCTGCTTTTGTAAGGCACAATTTTTTGCCGATGTGATTGTTTCTGCAAACCAATACCGGAATGGTATTTGTGTATTGCAGGGTTTTCTGTTAAGAATGCTTTTGGGAAGTTAAAAAAAGCTACAAGAAGTTTCACTAAACCATTGACACAGAAAAGGAATGGGGTATTTTGAAACTGTTTGGAAAAAAAACAGATCCAGTGATTGGGCTGGATATAGGCTCGACTAGTGTACGTTTGATACAACTGTCCAGCCATGGGTCGGGTTACCGGATAGACCACTTCGCTATTGAGCCTCTTGGCGAAGGCGTAGTGATTGACAAGGCCGTACAGGACGTTGAAGCCATTTCGAACGCCATTTCAAATGCGGTCAGGACTTCAGGCACCCGTGCCAAGTTCTGCGCGATCGCAGTCTCGGGTTCAGCCGTTTTCACCAAGACGATAAGTTTGCCGGCAAATCTCGCCGATGCTGATATTGAAAGTCAGGTGCAAATTGAGGCTAACCAGTATGTTCCTTACCCGCTCGACGAGGTCAGCCTGGACTTTGAGGTCCTGGGGCCGTCGCCACGTAACGCGGATTTAATAGATATCCTGCTGGCTGCAAGCAAGAGCGAGAATGTCGAAAGCCGCCAGGACGCTATTGATTCTGCCGGTTTGAAGGTGAAAGTCGTTGATGTCGAAGCATTTGCGATAGCAAACGCATTTGAATTGATACGCAAACGTGACGGTGTCAAGCATAGCGAGGCGGTTAGTTTTTTTGACATCGGTTACGACACGACCACTTTGCTGGTGATCAAAGGCGGTCGGGTCATATATACCCGTAACCATTCCTTCGGCGGCCATCAACTGCTGGAAGAAGCCATGCGCCGTTATGATATGACGGCTGAACAAGCCAGTTTCTTCGAACGCGATGAAGAAGCGCCCGAAGATTTTGAAGAGGAGGTGTTGGAGCCTTTTCAGCTGAATATCGTTCACCAGATCAGCCGTGCACTGCAGTTCTTTGCTTCCAGTAATGAATACTCAAATATCAGTACAATATATCTGTCCGGCGGTGTCGCATCCCTGAAGGGCCTGGCACCGATGGTGCAGCAGGAACTCGGCATGACCACCCGCATTGCTGACCCGATCAGCGGAATGGATATTGCACAAAATGTGGCAATTAGCGCCTTAAAGCGCAACGCCACCAACCTGATGATAGCCACAGGACTGGCTCTGAGAGGGTTTGACTGATGGCAAGAATTAATCTGCTTCCCTGGAGGGAGGAATTACGCCGGGAGCGGCAGAAGCAATTCATGATGTCATTGGTGGCGACAGCCATCCTCGGTGTGGTGCTGGTCTTCATGGTCGGTTTGTTTTTTGATCAAAAGATTCGTCATCAGCAATTCAGAAACGATTTGGTCAAGACTGAGATCCGTAAGCTTGAATCACGCATCGAGAGGATTGACGAACTGGAACGTACCCGCGCGCGCCTGATTTCCCGTAAGCAGGTTATTGAACAATTACAGGCCAGTCGTTCCATGACCGTGGAACTGCTGGATAACCTGGCCAAGTCAATTCCAGTCGGCGTGACCCTGGCATCGGTTCGGCAACAGGGGTCGGTCCTGTCATTGGCCGGTAGTAGCCAGTCCAATGCAAGGGTATCCGCCTATCTGCAGGAACTGGATCGCAATGAGCTGTTTCAGAATCCCCAACTGGGTTTCGTTCGATCAGCCGCCAAGGCAGCCAGCCCTACTGAACCCTATCAATTCAGTATCAAGGTAAATCTCCGTCCGATTAAGACGTCTGATGATGAGGATGGCTATGAGGGGACTGAAGACCTGGGGGGCGCACGATGATACTTGACGACTTCAGAAATGCTGATTTTTCGGATCTTGGTAGTTCGTCGAGTTCAGTTCGATATACGGTGCTTGCTGTCGTCCTGGTGCTGATACTGGTTGCAGGTTTCTTCCTGCTGCTCGATGACAAGAAGGTCCAGCTTGAGCAGGAAGGGCAACAGGAACTGGCACTGATGTCTGATTTTGAATACAAACAGCAGAAGGCAGCTAACCTGGAAGCCTATGAGCAGCAACTGACCGAGATGCAGGATTTGCTGGAGACAATGTTCCGGCAGTTGCCCAGCAAGACCGAGATGGACAAGCTGCTGGTGGATGTTTCGCAAACGGCACTGGCCGCCGGTATTGATGTGCAGCTGTTTGAGCCGCTAGCAGAAGTATTTCGTGATTTTTACGCGGAACGCTCCATTATTATTCGCATGCTGGGTGACTACCACCAGTTTGGCGAGTTTGTCAGCGGTGTCGCGGCCTTGCCGAGAGTGGTTATTTTGACGATGCATGACATTTCTCTGACCGTTGCAAAAGCGAATCAGAGCCGCTTCGGTGATTCCGAGGGCCGCCTGGTGCTGGAAGGCAAGGTCAATACATATCGTTATGTAGACGAAGATGAAGTGGCCCAGAGGGCAGCGGAGCAGGCGCCATGAAACAATCAGGCGAGCAGGCAATGCGTGTTGCAACAATGGCGCTGATGATGATCCTGATGCTGACCGCCTGCAGTGAAAGCATCGAAGACCTGAAGAAGCGTATCGCGGACGTGAAGGAACGGCCTGCCGATCCGATACCTCCGATTCCTCCGGTCAGGACCTATACACCGTATGAATACGAAGGTCTGGTAGGGCGTGATCCGTTCCGCCAGTCACTCAATGAAGGCAGTGATGATGAGCGTTCCAGCAGTCGCAGCGGTCCGCGACCGGATTTTGAACGGGCCAAGGAATACCTTGAGCGATACGAACTCGATACGATGTCGATGGTGGGAACCTTCAAAAAAGAAGAGTTTTACTGGGCGTTGGTGCGTGATCCCGAGGGTATTGTGCATCGCGTGCCGGTCGGGAATTACATGGGTAAAAATCACGGACAGGTTGTCCTGATTAGCGATACACGGGTAAGTTTGAGTGAATTGATTACGGACGGCGCGGATGGCTGGCTTGTCAGGGAAGCTTCCATCGTCCTGGGTGAGGGATAATCTGGTTGCAGTTGGAAAAGTGCGACTTTGAGGGTGTAGTCATGTACAGCAAAAATGATAGTAAATTGAATCGGATACTGGCGGGCAGGTGGGGACAGTTTATGGATGGCAAAAAGACTGGAGTTGGTTTGGGCCTGGGCCTGGCATTGTTGGTATTGCCGGCATTATCAGCCTGGGCAGCAAGTGAAGTAACCGCAGCGCACTACAGCAGCAGTGCGGGAGGTGATGTAACCATAACCCTCACTATTAGTGGCAGTGAGCCAAAAGTGAGCGTGTTTGCCACGGAGAACCCGGCGCGAATCATCCTGGATCTGGCAGATACCAACAGCCTGGTCGATAATCATCCTGTTTCTGTTGGGATTGGATCCGTGCAGACGTTTACGACCCTGGCTGCAGGTGGCAGGACCCGCGTGATGGTGGATCTTTCCAGTCCGGTTAATTATGACTACCAGTATGCAAATGGCAGTGTCGTGTTGTTGATCGCGGGCAGCGGCGCGGCCTCGGCCTCGCCACGTCATAATGGCATTGCCAAATATACTGTAAGAAATGTCGATTTCCGGCGTGGGGAAGACGGGCAGAGCCGGATCATCATCAGCATGGACCAGGATGGTGTAAATATATCGGTTAATGCGCGTGAAGGTGGATTGTCAGTAGATGTTTTTGATACCGGCTTGCCGGCAGCGCTGAATCAGCGCCTCGACGTAGTTGATTTTGCGACACCGGTGCAAATTATTGATGTCGGCGAAATGGGCAGTGGCGTGCGACTGGAGTTGGAAGTTGCCGGTTTTTATGAGCACATGGCCTACCAGTCCGGACACGACTGGATCATTGAAGTTTCGAAGCTTACCAGCCTGGCGGTCGCTGCTGACCAGGAGGTGATTGAGTTTTATTCAGAAAAAGAATATTCCGGCAGCAGGGTAACCTTTAATTTCCAGAATATCCCGGTACGCTCAGTGCTTCAGTTGATCGCTGATGTGTCCGAGCTCAATATCGTGGTCGCCGATAATGTCAGTGGTAACCTGACACTCAGACTGACCAATGTACCCTGGGACCAGGCTTTGGACATTGTCCTTGATGCCCGCAATCTTGACATGCGTGAAAACGGTAATGTTATCTGGATTGCGCCGACCGCAGATATTGCGGCTCGCGAGCAGCAGCTGTTGCAGGCGTTGCGGGATCGCAAGGAACTGGAACCCCTGATAACTGCGCTGATTAGCGTCAGTTATGCCTCAGCCGAAGACTTGAAGAACTTGATCATGGAAGCATCCACCGCTCAACAGGACGATACAGGGTTGCTTTCTGACCGGGGTTCCGTGGCGATAGACAGCAGGACCAATACATTGCTGGTGACGGACACGCAAGACAGAATCGAAGCCATCCAGAAGCTCGTTCTCGATCTTGACCGGCCTGTCAGGCAGGTGCAAATTGAGGCGCGAATCGTGATTGCCAACAGCGAATTCGCCCATGAGCTGGGTGTTCGGTTTGGTGTGACGGCGTGGCATACCGGCAGCAATTACGGTGCCATTGCCGGTAGCGGTCAGGGTGCAGATCTGGTTAACCCTGCTATTGACCCGACCGATGACGGTGCGATTTTATTGCCCGGCTTCCCGGGCCGGTATAACGTCAATCTTCCTGCCGCTGCGAGCAGCGCCGGCAGGATTGGTTTGTCGTTCCTGTCAGGAAATTTTTTACTGGATCTCGAGCTCTCCGCGCTGGAGGCTGAAGGTGAAGGTGAGATCATCTCGACACCGAGAATCGTTACCGCCAACCAGCATGAAGCATTTATACAGCAGGGCGTGGAAATCCCTTATGAACAGGCCGCATCCTCTGGTGCGACGGCCGTTCAGTTCAAGGAAGCCGTGCTCGAGTTGCGTGTTACGCCGTTGATTACTCCGGATAACCGCATACAGCTTGAACTTGCAATCAAGCAGGACTCGGTAGGTGAGATCTTCCAGACCGGGCGAGGCGGCTCAGTGCCTTCAATCGATACACGTGAACTGAGTACGTCTGTGCTGGTTCGCAATGGTGAAACGGTTGTGTTGGGCGGAATCTTCCAGGATTCGCGCTCACGCAATGAAGACAGGATTCCATACTTGAGTAGTATTCCCGGTCTCGGTCAACTGTTCAGACGCCGGTCCAATAAAACCCAGAAGCGTGAATTGCTGGTATTTGTAACGCCTACGATCGTGGAAGACCGTCCGGTAGTGAACTGATCAGCGTAAATTATGTAAATCCTGACAGCCCGGGCATTGCCCGGGCTTTTTTATTTATTGCAGGAGATGATATGAAACCGCTTTTCTCATTTAAGCGCGGCGCTACGCCCCTGTTGGTCAGTATTCCACATGCAGGATTATTTGTACCGCAGTCGATCAGGGATCGATTGACGTCCCGGGCCCGCCATTTGCCGGATACGGACTGGTTCGTAGATCGCGTATATCAATGGGTAGTGCAAAAAGGTGGGGGTCTGCTGGTTGCCAACTATTCCCGCTATGTGATTGACCTGAACCGGCCACCTGATGATCGCGCGCTTTATACCGGTCCTGGCACAGGCTTGCTACCGGAGCAAACATTTGCTGGTAAGCCATTGTATCAAAGCGGGATGCAACCGGGTGAAGATGAAGCGCCAAGACGGCTGCGACAGTTTTGGATGCCGTATCACGAGTTACTCAGCGCAGAACTACAGGTTTTGAAACAACGCTTTGGGCATGCAGTCCTGCTTGACGCACATTCAATTTCAAGTAAAGTTCCCATGTTGTTTGATGGCAGGCTACCCGATCTGAACCTCGGCAGCTATGGGGGTGCCAGCGCAGATCCTGGCCTGGTGGCAGAAAGTATGGCTGCATTGGGTGTTGAGCCGGGCTTCTCCCTGGTTCTCAATGGGCGGTTTCAGGGTGGATACATTACCAGAAACTATGGTTGCCCCCACCACGGTATCCACGCACTGCAACTGGAAATGGCACAATCTGCATATATGTGCGAGCAGCCACCCGCTTATGATGAGGCGCGTGCCGGACGGTTATTGCCGGTGTTGCAAGGATTGATCGATACCCTCATAAAATGGTCGCCGGCAGATGAATAAGCAAAAAATATTCTGCAAAACTCTGCTGCAAGGTAAGCAGTGGCGTAATGATGTGGTAATCAGCCTGGGCCAGGATGGCCTTATCACCGGAATCGAACCGGGGTCAGAGACCGATGCGGCTGAGCGCATCTACGGTACTGTTGTGCCGGGCATGCCAAATGTGCACAGCCATGCGTTCCAGCGTGCAATTGCAGGCCGTACCGGTCCGCGGGGAAAAAGCCGGGACAGTTTCTGGAGCTGGCGTGAAGCCATGTACCGCTGTGCAGGCCAGATATCACCTGACCAGTTTGCAGCAATCGCTGCCGGTGTATTTGTTGCAATGCTGAAGGCGGGATATACCAGCTGCGCAGAATTCCACTACGTTCATCATCAACCGGACGGTACTGCATACGCAAACCTTGCAGAAATGAGCGAGCGAATAATCGCTGCGGCATCGATGAGTGGAATCGCAATGACATTGCTGCCGGTACTGTATTGCAGCGCGGGTCTTGACGAAGCCGGCGTTGATGATCAGCAGCGGAGATTCGCAAATTCAGCAGATCAATATTTGCAGCTATTGGAAGCTTGCCTAAAAGCCATGTCAGGCAAGAGTTTGTTTACGCTGGGGATTGCACCGCATTCATTGCGTGCGGTGCCTGGCAGGATCCTGCAGGAAGTGTTACAAGCGCGGCCGGACCGGCGATGTCCGGTGCATATCCATATCGCCGAACAGGCGGCTGAAATAGACAGCTGCCTGGCACACCTCGGTGCCAGGCCGGTCGAATGGTTGCTGGAGCAGTTTCCTGTAGATAAACGCTGGTGTCTGGTTCATGCAACCCACATGTCAGATCACGAAGTGGAACTGGCGGCAGCCAGCGGGGCGACGGCAGGCCTGTGTCCTACTACCGAAGCAGACCTGGGTGATGGTGTGTTCAGAACGGCAGACTGGCTCAGGGCAGGTGGGCGCGTGGCGATCGGTTCTGACAGTAACGTGAGAATTTCAGTTGCTGAGGAACTACGTTTACTCGAATACAACGAACGCCTGGGTAGTGGGCAGCGCAACGTGCTGACCGGACCTGATGCCACCTGTGGCAGGTTTTTGTACCAACATGCAGCAAACGGAGGCGGGATAGCGATCGGCCAGCCCGTCGGACAGTTGGATACCGGCTACCGCGCGGATCTGCTGGAATTGGATGGCGGCCATGAATTGCTCACAGGACGGAAACCTGATGTGGTCATGGACAGTTGGGTTTTCGCCGGGGATCAAGCAATGATCAAATCTGTATGGGTCGCAGGCAAGTGTATTATCAGGCATGGAGTTCATCCCCGGGAAGAGTCCATCCGGACTGCGTTTGCCAGTGCAATTTCGGCAATGAATACCGTATGAATGCATTACCACATGCAAGCGCTACAGAACGAAACCGGCAACCGATTCTGGATCAATTGTATGGCTTATACCCTAAACAGGGCACGGTATTGGAGATCGGCTCCGGCACTGGTCAGCATGCTGTTTTTTTCACCCGGCACCTGACGGGTCTTTATTGGCAACCCACTGACAAGCTTGAAAATCTGGCAGGACTTGAAGCGCGGTTCGCTGCTGAAGGCAACCAGCGCATACGTGCCACGTTAAAACTGGACGTACTGAGTGACCCGTGGCCTGAACATTCTTATGCTGCGGCGTTTTCTGCCAATACCGCGCACATCATGCCCTGGGAAGCTGTGCAAGCCATGGTTGCCGGTGTGGCAGCGCATCTGGTACACGGTGCCCGATTTTGCCTTTATGGGCCATTCAATGTCGATGGCGATTTTACTTCCCGCAGCAATGCACAATTTGATGCGCATTTGCGCCATCAGGATCCGCAAATGGGCATCCGCGACATGGCTGCCGTTGAATCCCTGTCCGCCAGCCATCAAATGCTCCTGGAACAGAAGATAGCCATGCCGGCAAACAACTTCATATTGGTGTTTTCGAAAAAGTAACCCGCTTTTCTAAACTATCCTGGCGGCGGGTCGGGCGGGTTGACCTTTCTGCCATCGGCCGGCTGCATTTACGCGGCCTCAAAGATGCTTTCGCCGTACCCTGTGTAGTAGCTCACCGTCATGTGCATCCCGTCTGAATTCATCAGGAAACTCAATCACTGCGAGAGTTCCGGTAGCCATTCTGTGAATTTCTGCAGCTTGTTCCGGATGCAATGTGCTGATCAACAGCCCTTCAAAACCCGGATTGTGCCCCACCATCAACAGCCGTTCGCTGTAACTGAACGCATCTTCCATTAAGGTGTAAAGCATATGCAGGGAAGCGCCATACAGTGAATCGACGTAGGTGGTTACCGCCAGCAATTGCGGCCATTGGGACAGCAACGGAGCAAGTGTTTGCCGGGTGCGTTTTGCTGGTGAGCACAGCACGGTATCGGGCACCGTCAATTTTTCAAGTGCCCAGTCGGCAATGGTCTGCGCATCGCGAATGCCCCTGTGGCTGAGCGCACGGGAAAAATCGTTGCCAAGCGGACTCCAGGGCTCCGCCTTGGCATGGCGAAATAAATACAGTTGTTGCATTGATTCCCGGTGGGCGTTGCGGTTCGTGCTCATCAGCATATAATACTGGCCACTTCACTGAATTCGCCAGTGATATTTGAAGGGAAACATGAATGAAACAGAGCGTAGCCGGTGAGGTCATATACCGCAAAAATTATAGGGCCTATCCGTGGAGCGTAAAACGGCTCGATCTGCATTTTGATATTGGGGCAGAGACTACCACCGTTCATGCGGAGATGGAGTTTCAGTTGAAGGGTGATGACGATGACCGACAAAGCATCGTACTCAATGGCAGCAACCTGCAACTGGTTTCCCTGACCATCAACGACCGCGCCCTCGGTGCAGACGAATATACCGTTGATGGTGAAAAGCTGACTATTCCAGACGCACCGGCTCAATGCGTGCTGAAGACAAAGGTCCTGATCCACCCGGCAGCCAATACTGCGCTTGAAGGCCTGTATCTGTCCGGTGAATTTCTGCTTACGCAGTGCGAAGCTCAGGGATTCAGGAAAATCACCTGGTTCCCTGACCGACCGGATGTCATGACCACCTATCGGGTAACGCTTGAAGCCGATAAATCTGATTTCCCTGTATTGCTGTCGAATGGAAACGAAATAGACAGGGGCGATTTACCCGATGGACGCCATTGGGTTTGTTGGCACGACCCTTTTCCGAAACCCAGTTACCTGTTTGCGCTGGTGGCGGGCGACCTGGCGCTGGTTGAAGAGCCTTTCACCACCCGTAGCGGACGTGCTGTCGCGTTGAAGATTTATGTCGAAGCAGAGAACCTTGATCGCTGTGATCACGCGATGGAGTCGCTGATCAACGCCATGCGCTGGGATGAAGACAGGTTTGGTCTGGAGTATGACCTGGACGTTTATCACATTGTTGCCACCAATGATTTCAACATGGGTGCGATGGAAAACAAGTCGCTGAACATATTCAATACGAAATATGTGCTGGCACGGCCGGATACGGCAACCGATATGGATTACCGGGGTATCGAGGGAGTTATCGGACATGAGTATTTCCACAACTGGACCGGTAACCGCGTTACCTGCCAGGACTGGTTTCAGCTGACCTTAAAGGAAGGGCTGACCGTATTTCGGGATGAGGAATTCTCAGCGGATATGCAATCGCGTGCGGTTAAACGCATACAGGTCATCCGGGATCTGCGGATTCGCCAGTTTCCGGAAGACGATGGCCCGATGGTCCACCCCATACGCCCGGACCACTACGTTGAGATCAATAACTTTTATACCGCTACCGTTTATCAGAAAGGGGCGGCCATCATCCGCATGTATCACACCCTGTTGGGGGAGAGTGGCTTCCAGAAGGGTATGAAACTGTACTTTGAGCGACATGATGGCAAGGCGGTGAGTTGTGATGATTTTCTGGCCGCAATGGAGGATGCCAACGATACCAGGCTGGACCGTTTCGCCCGCTGGTACAGCCAGTCCGGAACACCACAGGTTGTTATCACAGACCACTATGATGCCGTGACCCGGAAATACACGCTGACACTCGAGCAAAGCACGCCCCCAAGCCCGGATCAGCCTGAAAAGCAACCCCTGGTGTTGCCGTTTGCGCTTGCTTTATTGACGGCAAGTGGCGATGAGCTGCCGCTACAACTGCAGGGCGAGACGGGTGAGGCCGCCAGGAACCGCCTGCTGATTGTGGAAAATGCGCAGCAGGAGTTCACCTTTATCAATATTCCCGAGGCACCGGTGCCGTCCCTGTTCAGAGATTTCTCTGCACCGGTCAAGATTTTCTATGACTACTCGGCGGAACAACTCGCTACATTGATCGAACACGACAGCGATGCCTATGTACGTTGGGATGCTGCCCAGCGCATGGCTGAAAACGCCATCCTGGCGCAATGCCGGCGCCGTGCTGACGGCCTGGACATGCAATTGGATTCCGCCCTGGTTAAAGCGTTCAGGGGCATCCTTTCAGATCAACAGGCCGACCCGGCTCTGCTGGCTGAGGCCATCACTTTACCGGATGAAGACCACCTCGCCGGGCAGATGAAGGTGATTGATGTTGATGGCATTCATGCGGCACGGCAATTTATCCGCAAAGGTCTGGCCGGCAAGCTGAAAAAGCTTTTTGCCGCGCATTATGCCGCGTTGAACGATGGTTCCGTCTACCGGAAATCAGCCGCTGCGATGGCGCGGCGCAGTCTCAAAAATGTCTGCTTGTCCTATCTGCTGGAAACAGAATCCGGTGAATCGCTGGCCTGCAAACAGGTTGAGTGCAGCGACAACATGACCGATACGCTGGCCGCTATTCGCGGCCTGATATTTGCTGATTCACCCCGCGCCGGTGAAGTTCTGGCAGCATTTGAGAGCAAATGGATCGACGACACCCTGGTGATGGACAAGTGGTTCATCATGCAGGCTGTCAAACCCGGGGACGATACGGTCAACAGAGTGCGGGAATTGATGCAACATCCTGCATTCAGTATCCGGAACCCAAATAAAGTTCGCGCCCTGATCGGTGCGTTTTCAATGTTGAACCCGACCGGGTTCCATGCTGCTGATGGTTCAGCGTACAGGTTTCACGCCGACCGTGTGCTTGAACTGGACCCGATAAATCCGCAAATGGCTGCCAGGATGGCGGCAGCATTTAACCGCTGGAAACGATATGATGAGAGCAGAAAGGCGCTGATGAAAGCGGAACTGCAACGCATTTCAAGCGCGAGTACATTGTCGGGTGATGTTACAGAGATCGTTAACAACGCATTGCGATAATCCAGGCATACCTTAGCCGGCCCTGATTTAAAACATCGTAAACGACGATTGACCGGCAATATTGTGGGTTACTTTCTGTCTGTTCAGTAAACATTCACCTTTTTACTGCTATCCTTGTCAACAAGATGCCATTAAGCCGTTGCTCCCGTTGCTGGAGACTGTATGAAAAAGTTGCTGCTATTGCTGTCCCTGTCCCTGTTAGCCGGTTGCGTGACCTACTATGATCCCGTGACAGCCATCGAAGACGGTGTCTATTATGCTGAACCTGATCCGGTTTATACCAATAGCCCTTATGTAAATTATTCCTACGGCTACCCAGGCGCAGCATACTATCCGTGGTGGTCGATGGACTATTTTTACCTTGGTTACTTCCCTCGCGCCGGTTACGGGTATAGGCATAGCGATTATGGTTATGGTAGTTGGGGTTATGATCGTTGGGGATATGGTGGTTGGGGCGGAGGCGGCTTCTCAATCGGGATTTCATCCGGATATTCACCGTGGTATTACCCGTATTACAGTTATTATTCTCCCTGGCATCATTCGTACTATCGCCATCCCTGGGGCCGCAAAAGGCATGGCAATCATGGGGGTGGCGATCATGACCGTTACGTTGGAAATGACCACACTTACCGTGGAAGCCGCGGTGGTGAAGATGAAGACGGCAATGAAGATCCAGCCGGTCGCCGCAGTGGCAATCATACCGGCAGCGATAGAACATCACCGGTGAGGCGCTATGTGTCGACTGCTCCATCCGGGTATTCCGGCAACCAGGGTATGGTGATCAGGAGTCGTGAGACGACAAAAATCGGCAAGAGCCGGTTGGAACCGGTCCAGGCAAAGCCGTTAAAAGCAACCCCTCCGACGGCTTCACCGCCACGCGTCGCACAGCCTGATTACCGCTCCAGGCAGGTTGGCAGTGAAATCCGTTATCGTTCTGCTGCCAAGCAGGGCCGTTCGCGTACCGGTCCGGTTGATTACAGACCAGCTGCAAAAGGTACAGCGGTGGCGACAGCACCGGTTCGTACGCATTACCGCTCCCGGCAGGGCGGTGGTGAAATCCGCTATCGGTCGGGTGCCAAGCAAGGTAAATCCCGTACTGACCCGGTCGGTTCCACTTCACTTCCCCGGGGAATTTCATCCGCCACTGTATCTTCACCAACGCTCGTTGTTCCTGCCCAAAGTAATGGTAACCGGCACTCAGCCCAGCGGAAAGCCACTCGCCAGGCATCCGGCAGATTGCCTTCCGGTACACGTTCGAGCCCATCCACCAGGCCAACCACCAAAGTATCTGGTTCAAGTAGCAGCCGGTCACATTCCACTTCTTCAGGTTCCAGCCCAGGGAACTCAAGCCGCAGCAATTCAGAGCGCTCCAGAAGTCATCGATAGCGGGACTGTGCCTGACAGAACATCCACGTTGGTGCTACAACTTTCTTTGGTTTTCAGTACAATGCACGGTTCCTGATTAGCCCGGCAGGCAAGTGAAGCTACAAAATACATTCGAAGTGATCGTGATTGGTGGCGGGCATGCCGGCACAGAGGCTGCGCTGGCCTCCGCGCGCAGCGGTGCGCGAACATTATTGCTGACCCACAGCATCGAAACCATAGGCCAGATGAGCTGCAACCCGGCAATCGGCGGTATCGGTAAGGGCCACCTGGTCAAGGAAATTGATGCATTGGGTGGTGTAATGGCAAGCGCCGCTGATGCTGCCGGAATCCAGTTCCGCACCTTGAACCTGAGCAAGGGACCGGCGGTGCGTGCGACACGCGCTCAATGTGACCGCAATCTGTACCGCGCCCATATACGGTCAGTGGTTGAGAATCAGCCTGATCTAAGCATGTTCCAACAGGCTGTAGATGACCTGCTACTGGAAAATGACCGGATTACAGGATGCCGTACCAGCATGGGCCAGGTCTTCCATGCGCGCGCTGTTGTTCTGACCACCGGTACTTTTCTCGGCGGCAAAATTCACATGGGCGAAAGTCAGACTGTCGGGGGCCGCGCGGGCGACCCGCCTTCCGTTTCGCTGGCCAGGCGATTGCGTGAATTACCGTTTAATGTCGGTCGGTTAAAAACCGGTACGCCGCCGCGGATTGATGGTAAAAGCGTGGATTTCACTCATTTGCAGGTGCAACCCGGCGATGTGCCACGTCCGGTATTCTCCTTTATGGGTAGTCACGATGATCAGCCTGAACAGGTCAATTGCTGGATAACCCATACCACTGAAAAAACCCATGACATTATTCGTTCCGCCTTGCATCGCTCACCGATTTACTCGGGCGCCATGGATGGAGCAGGGCCACGCTACTGCCCATCCATTGAAGACAAAATAGTGCGCTTTGCCGAGCGTAGCAGTCACCAGATATTTATTGAGCCGGAAGGCCTGCATACCCGTGAGCTGTATCCGAATGGAATATCAACCAGTCTGCCCTACGATGTACAGGTCCAGTTTGTGCGTAGCATCGCCGGGTTTGAAAACGCGCACATTACACGGCCGGGCTATGCGATTGAATATGATTTCTTTGACCCGCGCGGATTGAAACTCAGCCTCGAAACCAAGCCGGTTGCAGGGCTGTTTTTCGCCGGCCAGATCAATGGCACAACAGGTTACGAAGAAGCGGCGGCCCAGGGCTTGATCGCCGGCATGAATGCAGCACGCAGCGTGCGCGGTGAAGCCGCATGGACACCACGCCGGGATGAAGCCTATATCGGGGTGTTAATCGACGACCTGGTGACCCAGGGCACCCGCGAGCCATACCGGATGTTCACCAGCAGGGCGGAGTACCGCTTGCAGTTGCGTGAAGACAATGCTGATTTGCGTTTGACTGAAATCGGCCGCAGGCTTGGACTGGTCAATGATGAGCGCTGGCAGGTTTTCACAAGGAAGAAGGCAGCCATTGAGGCCGAGCAGCAAAGGCTGGGTTCTATCTGGGTCACACCGGGCAACGGCATCGGCAGATCGCTCAATGAAACGCTGGGTGTGGCGCTGAGCAAAGAATCGACAGCACTGGATCTGCTCAAGCGGCCGGAGATCGCTTATTCGGATCTGATGAAAGTGGTCGGTCTTGGCCCCGGCGCCAGCGATGTGAAAGTTGCGGAGCAGGTCGATGTGCAGGTCCGTTATGCTGGTTACGTGGCGCGCCAGGCAGCGGAAGTTGAAAAGAATCAGCGCAATGAACAAACCAGAATTCCTGCCGGCTTTGATTATTCAGAAGTGAAGAGTCTGTCAGCAGAACTGCGTGAAAAATTGCAGCACACCCTGCCCGAGAGCATAGGCCAGGCTACACGCATCCCCGGCATGACGCCTGCCGCTATTTCCTTGCTACTGGTATTCCTGAAGCGCCGGGGGAATAATCGCCAGGTTGCCTGACTGCGAAAAAATTCCTACTATCACAAATTAGCAACGTTAGCTTTACATCTTTTTAACCTGCAAAAAGGTATTCTAAGCCTGTAAGTTGACTGTGCTGGCGTATCGCGTCTCATGACAGGCAGTCCCCACTTCTATGCCTCTAGCGATGCGCCAATTCAAACCCCGGCTCTTTGCCGGGGTTTTTTTATATGCGGGCGGGGGAGGTTTTCTGTTCGAAATCCAGGCCGGCATGCGGGTCGTTAAAGACATCGAGATCCAGTTCGCCTTCGCTTTTGGCAACGATGGTGGTGACCATCGAGTCGCCGGTGATGTTGACCACGGTGCGGGTCATATCCAGCAAACGGTCCACACCCAGTATCAGGGCAATGCCTTCTGCCGGTAATCCAACCTGGTCCAAAACACCCGCCAATACCACCAGGCCCACGCCGGGCACCCCGGCTGTGCCGATGGATGCCAGGATAACCATGACCACCACCATCAGATATTGGCTGAATGACAGGTCAATCCCGTAAAACTGGGCAATAAAGCCGGTGGCTATCCCCTGCATGATGGCAGTGCCGTCCATGTTGATGGTTGCGCCCAGCGGTATCGTAAACGAGGCAATCTTGTTGTTGACTCCGATTTTCTTTTCAACCGTTGCCAGCGTGACCGGGATGGTGGCGTTGCTGGATGCGGTGGTAAAGGCGAACAACATGGCCGGGCGCAATTTGAACAGAAAGACCAGTGGGTTCAGACGTCCCAGCACTGTCAGTATCGCCGGATAGACAAACAGGGCATGTACAAATAACACTGCAAACACCAGCACCACATATCTGCCCACGGCCATGAAATCGGCGGAGCTGCTGGTGGCGGTAAGAATGGCGATCAGCGAAAACACGCCGTAGGGTGCGAACCGCATAACCAGCGTGACCAGCTTCATGATGATGGCGTTCATATCGTTGAACCAGTTTGCTGCCCGCACGCCTGCTTCTTTACTGAGGGTGATGGAAATCCCCAGCAGAACTGCAAAAAATATAATCGGCAGCATTTGTCCGTCCGCCATCGCCGCCACCGGATTGGTCGGAACCATATTGATAAGGACCTGTGTAAACGGGGTCGCTTCAGCTATCTGTGTTGCAACAACTGCGACCGGGTGCGCGCCGATACCGGGTTCAAAAATGACCGCGGCGGTCAGCGCCAGCGTGACAGCAATGGCCGTGGTCAACATATACAAACCGATGGTTTTGCCACCTACCCGTCCCAGCATCCGGGGATCGGATAGCGAGCTGGAACCACAAACCAGTGAAATAAATACCAGCGGCACAACCAGCATCTTCAGCAGGCTGATAAAAATCTGCCCAACCACTTTGAACAGCCCGTCGGTCAGCCAAACCTGGGACCACTCCGGGTGACCTGAAAAATTGAGTATCAGCCCGAGCGCCGCACCGGCGATCATGGCAATGAAGATTTTCATACTGAGACTGAGCTTGTTTGCAGATGCCATTTTGTTTTTCCGTGCCTGTATTTGTTTTCATGTTCATGTAAGAAAAATAGGTGTAGCAGTAGTGGCCGTTAACCGTTATGCGATAGAATCCATCGTTGTCAGCAGCAGCAACTACAGAATAGTCTAAAGGCTCAGTCAGTGAATAACGACCACACTCCACCTGTCAGCAATTTTATACGCAATATTGTTAAACGCGACCTCGAATCCGGCAAACATGACAAGATTGTTACCCGTTTTCCACCTGAGCCCAACGGCCATCTACACATCGGCCACGCCAAGTCCATTTGCCTGAACTTTGGTATTGCGGCTGAATTTGGTGGTACAACCAATTTGCGCTTTGATGATACCAATCCCCTGAAGGAAAGCGAGAATTTTGCCCAGGCCATTATGCATGATGTCCGCTGGCTGGGTTTCGAGTGGGATGAGTTGCGGCATGCGTCTGACTATTTCCCGCAATTGTACGAGTACGCGGTGGTCCTGATAAACAAGGGCAAAGCCTATGTCGACAGCCAGGATGCTGAGGCCATGCGTTCCAGTCGTGGTACCTTGAAGCAAGCAGGTACCAATAGCCCATACCGCGACCGCACGGTGGCGGAAAACCTGGATTTGTTTGAGCGCATGAAAAACGGTGAATTTGCTGATGGCGAACATGTTTTGCGCGCCCGTATCGACATGGCCTCAGCGAATATGAATTTGCGCGATCCGGCCATCTACCGCATCCGTAAGGTGGCACACCACCGCACCGGCGATCAATGGAATATCTACCCTATGTATGACTGGGCGCATGGTATTTCGGACGCCATTGAAGGCATCACCCATTCACTCTGTACGCTGGAGTTTGAAGACCACCGACCGTTGTATGACTGGTTCCTGGAAAATATTCCGGCAAGCTGTCATCCGCAGCAAATAGAATTTGCACGCGGCAACCTGGATTTCACGGTCATGAGCAAACGCAAACTCAGGCAGCTGGTAGAAGAAGGGCATGTATCCGGCTGGGATGACCCGCGTATGCCGACCCTTGCCGGCCTGCGCCGCCGCGGTTATACAGCAAGGTCAATTCGTACCTTCTGGAAAGAAGCCGGTGTATCCAAGGCGGCAAGCATCATCCCGATGGTGGTGCTGGAAAACGCCATCCGCAATGACATGAATGAGAACGCGCCACGGGTGATGGCAGTGCTGGATCCCATCAAAGTCGTGTTGACCAACTATCCTGAGGGTAAAAGCGAGATGCTGGAAGCGCCATCTCACCCGCAAAAGCCGGAAATGGGTAGCCGTTCGGTTCCGCTGGGCCGGGAGATCTGGATAGAGCGTGGTGATTTCATGGAAGATCCACCACGCAAGTTTTTTCGCTTGCGCCCGGGCGGCGAGGTGCGTTTACGCAACGCCTTTATCATCAAATGCACCGGTGTCAGCAAAGATGCTGCGGGCAAGATCACTGAAATTCATTGTGATTATGACCCGGATAGCCGCAGCGGCTTGCCGGGGGCATCACGCAAGGTCAAGGGAACCATTCACTGGGTTTCCGTAGAGCATGGTGTAAACGCTGAAATCCGCTTGTATGACCGCTTATTCAATGTGGCCAATCCGCTGGCTGACAAAGAACGGGATTACCGTGACTTCCTGAATCCCGATTCGCTGAAAATCATTACCTCCGCCGTGCTTGAGCCAGCTGTCATGCCGGCTAAGCCGGGTGATTTCTTCCAGTTTGAACGGGTGGGTTATTTTTCAGTTGATCAGGACAGCAAGGGCTCGGAGCGGCCAATTCTGAACCGTATCGTATCATTGCGCGATTCATGGGCGAGAATGAACAGATAAGGCGCAGCAGGAATACCAATGACTTGAGGCACACTCGCAATCGTGGCATTTTTGCTAAAATTTCATTTCAATAGTACTTGGATAAAAGGGAGTTCGTTATGGAGTGGTTAGCACTTGCTTTAATTGCCGCTGCGATCTTGTTTGCGATATCTATCTACAACCGGCTGGTCGCGGGCAGAAATCGTTTCAAGAACGCTTTCGCACAGATTGACGTACAACTCACGCGTCGTCATGACCTGATACCAAACCTGGTAGAAACGGCCAAAGGCTACATGAAACACGAGCGTGAAACCCTCGAGGCGGTTATTACTGCGCGCAATACGGCTGTTGCAGGCCTCAAAAATGCCGCCAGGGATCCATCCGACCCTGCAGCCATGAAGCAACTGGCAGAGGCGGAACAGGGGCTTTCCGGTGCGCTTGGCAGGTTGTTCGCATTGTCCGAGTCATATCCTGATCTGAAAGCCAACCAGAACATGATGCAACTGTCTGAGGAACTGACCACCACCGAGAACAAGGTCGCCTTCGCACGCCAGGCATATAACGACTCGGTCATGCAGTACAACACGCTGTGTGAAACGTTTCCGAATAACTTTTTTGCCGGCTGGTTCAGTTTCCTGCACGCACAGTTGCTGGAAATCGAGGATGAGGCAAAACGCCAGACACCCCAGGTTTCGTTCTAACGTTTTGTTGCAGGCCATAAACTGTCACCTGCTGCAATGGTCGCCCGGCCTGGGCGGCCATTTGGCATGGAAATAACATGACATGAATTTCTTTGAATACCAGGATCAGGCGCGGCGCCAGAGTCGCTGGCTGATCTTTTTGTTTATCCTCGCTGTCATCATCATTATCGTGGTGATCGATATTGCCATGCTGTTTGCATTCGGTGTGTTTGATCCGGATCAGCAGCAAGCTTTATTCAGCCTGCAGACACTGAAGAATAATGTGCCCATGCTGGTGGGTGGTGCGCTGGTGACAGCTGCTGTGATCCTGGTGGCCAGTCTGTTCAAAACGATGACCTTGCGTTCGGGCGGCGGTAAAGTTGCCCGTGACCTTGGCGGAACGCTGGTCGAAGCCGATGCACGTGACCCGTTGCGGCGGCGCTTGCATAACGTGGTTGAAGAGATCGCGCTGGCATCCGGTGTGCCGGTGCCGGAGGTTTATGTGCTCGATCAGGAGTCCGGTATCAATGCATTTGCGGCTGGTTTCACACCAGCAGATGCAGCGGTCGCCGTTACCCGGGGCGCATTGGAAAAACTCAGTCGCAGTGAATTGCAGGGTGTTATCGCGCATGAATTCAGCCATATATTTAATGGCGATATGCGTCTGAATATCCGGCTGATGGGGGCCTTGTTTGGTATTTTGATGTTGTCCCTGATCGGGCGGCGGGTGTTGCACGGCTCTTTCTACATGGGCCGCTCGAAGAACAACAATGGCGGTGCAGTCATGCTGGTTGCTGTGGCGGTTATGCTGGTAGGCTATATTGGCCTGTTTTTCGGCCGCTGGATTAAATCGGCGGTGTCCCGGCAACGTGAATACCTGGCAGATGCTTCAGCCGTGCAGTTCACCCGCGACCCGGATGGCATTGCGGGTGCGTTGAAGAAAATAGCCATCTACAGTGATGCTTCCTATCTGAATATCGAAAGCGAAGAAGTCAGCCACATGCTTTTTGGTGACGGTGAACGGACAAAAATGTTTTCAACCCACCCGCCTTTGAACGAACGTATCTCCCGGATTGACCCATCATTCACTTCTGCAGACCTGGTCAGCCTTGCGACGCGAATACAAGGCGAGCAGCAAAGCCAGGCCCGGCTGGCCGCCAAAGAGGAGCAGCAAGCGAAAAAGCGGGGCGGCACCATGTTCGACGCCGACAATATTATTGACCAGATCGGCAACCCGGATTTCTCCAGGATATTGATGGCAGCAGCACTGGCCGCATCCATTCCCGAGCGCATCAATCGAGCGGCACATTCGGGCGAGTGGGCGACAGAAGTGCTGTTCTATTGCCTGATGGATAAGGATGCCAAAGTCCGTGAGCAGCAACTGCTGGCAGTCATCCGACGCATGGGCAGTGACAGTGAATCCCGTCTACGTGGTTTGCTCAGTGCGGTACCCGACCTGGCGCCGGAGCAACGCTTGCCGCTGCTTGAAATTGCCTTCCCGGAACTCAAGCGCCGGCCACCAGATTATGTCCATGATGTACTCAGCACCATTAAAGACCTCAGCGAGGCCGACGGGCACATCGATGTTTTCGAGTACCTGCTGGCAAAGACTATCGCCCAGCATGTATGGGAATCCATGAATCCACAAAAGGTCCGGATGTCGGGGAAAAAGTCCCTGCAACAGGTGCTGGACAAGGCGACGGACGTGATCGCTGTGCTGGCGCAACATGGCCATGAAAGTAACCAGGGTATTCAGAGTGCCTACACTGCGGGTGTTGATGCGCTGGCGACGGATCGTTCAGTGGCAATGCCGCATATCGCAGACTGGATCCAGGCACTGGACAGTGCACTGCCGGCCCTCGACCGGCTCAAACCGGCAGACAAGCAAAGACTGGTCAAAGCATTGATTGCCACGGTCATGGCAGATAACCGGATTGCAGTGGCGGAAATGGAATTGCTGCGCGTCGTATGTGCCCTGATTCATGTACCTCTGCCGATGATTACCAGCGGTGAAGCAGCACCGGGCCATTCTTAAGCAACTGTTTTGTTACACCCGGCTAATTGAGGTAAAACAAACGCTATATTTCCAGCATCCCGCATATATTGAACATCGTTTTAGGTCAGCATTCGGGGTTAATTCGCTGCGAAGTCCCCGTTGACATGAATGATGGTTACTAAATTCTGACATGTTGGCCCCTGTGTCACGCCAATTTATTACCTGAGATGGGAAAAGCCCGCTTATAGTGCTGTCCAGATTTTCTGGGGGCCACCTCTGTTTGGGTGGTGTTGCCGAGCGCATCGGTGGGTTTGGTAAGGCGGTTGCGCTGGTCGTATTCTAACGTGGTGGTTTCGGGTATAGCCAACGCGGGGAGGAGACCCATTCGGCGCTGGCGCTTATTTTCTTACTATGACTGAGAAATCATTCACTATCGCCGTAATCACTCAGCTTCGGACGGTATTTGAGCATGAAATTTCTTCCCACTTTATAAGACCGGCCAAATTCAGCCAGGAATACCCGGGCTTCTTCTTCCCCCATGGCCTTGTTCATGGCGTCAATGAACGATGGTTCTTTTGGTGCCATATCGGCAAAACTTTTACGTGGGCTGACCAGGGTAATCTGGTTGCCCTTACCACCGGAGACAGTCCAGACGAAAGCGTAGTAATTCGGCCAGTCGGCTTCTTTTAATATCCCGTCAATCTTTTTCAGGCCTCGATTAAACGCCCCGGCATGCCCGGTCCTGATGTACCACTCTGTAATCAGGATATACTGATAACCGTCCATGCTGTCCGGCCAGATTCCCAGTTCATTATCAGTACGGGTGATTCTAAAATCCGCATCTTCAATGTACGGCTGTACTTTATTGGCAAACTCAGCATCAGCCTCTTCATCCCAGTCGTGCGTGACATCGAAATCTTCCCAGTTGTGGCCGCCGGTACGCGCGATATATTTTCCCGTATCAGGTCCGGTGGTGATGGAGTACCACTGGTAACGAAACGCGCCTTTTTTGTCAGCCATGTAATGGTGATAGTCAGTGATGGCTTTTTCCAATGCCTGCACCTGGCTGTCCCTGGCAGTGATTAGAACAACCTGTGCAAGACCATCGTTTTCTTGCTGGTCTTGCGCGACCGTCGTTGACACATAGGCAATCAACGTCAGCGATGCGATTAGCATCAGCGCTTTTTTAGTTTGCATGTTAGATTCTCCACAGTTGA
>ENA-OSCG01000014-OSCG01000014.1-marine-sediment-metagenome-genome-assembly--contig:-NODE-14-length-40575-cov-9.165424_pt1 | contig 40575 bp, 38 predicted proteins | sample MGYA00237880_ERZ529332 | MGnify/ENA primary metagenome ERZ529332 (study PRJEB26373, sample SAMN05710708) | marine sediment metagenome | biome: marine; feature: ocean trench; material: sediment... | reverse complement strand
CCATAGCTACCGCTATGCTTTTTCGAACGATCAACCAAACTGTTTCGCCAGCTACGGCGCAAACTCCGGATCCTTGATGAAATGTTCGGGCTAATGGCTACCCACAATTGCCAGAAAATTTCCATCCGGGCTGCTGGTCAAAAACCATGTCTACCTGACGCCGGTCAGGGTTTCGGCGGCCCGGATAGTGTTGATTTCGGCTGATTTCCAGCCGAGGCGCTGAAAGGGCCTCATTTTTCCAAACTACTTGCCAAATCAGCAGCAAAATTTCTGCGTTCATCAATAAATCATGCTTGGAAAAGAATGGTGCGCTTGGTAAGAGTTATGGCTGTCCAGAATCATTCCCGCCAGCCTGTTCATGCCGCACCTGCACATGCCCCAGGATCTTCGCAATCAGCCGTGGATCCTCAATACAGGCAATCACCCGCAGCTTGCCGCCGCACCTCGGACAAGCCTCGATGTCGATCGCGAACACCCGCTTGAGGCGCTGCATCCAGGTGAGTGGAGCGCGGCACACCGGTGCCTGATATTGCCCGCAAACTCGGTATCGTCCGTAAACTTCCCAAAAAAACGGCGGAGTTTTTAAACCCCGCCGTTCTTATTTCCAAAGCTTTCGAAATGCTTGCGATTACTTATTCGCTACCTTCATCATCTTAGCTTTAGCAAGGTCAAAGCGATCAAGATTCATCACTTTGGTCCAGGCATCAACAAAGTCGTTTACGAACTTATCGCCGGCGCCATCCTGGGCATAGATTTCTGCGATAGCGCGTAATTCGCTGTTGGAACCAAAGATTAAATCAACGGGTGTAGCGGTCCATTTAAGCTTGCCGGTTACACGATCACTTCCTTCGTAAACTCCTTCAGACTTGGATGACTTCACCCACTTCGTGGACAAGTCGAGAAGGTTTACAAAGAAATCATTGCTCAAGGTTCCGGCTTTGGTCGTAAACACACCGTGTTTAGAGTTGCCGGTATTTGCATCTAATACACGCATACCGCCGACCAGAACAGTCATCTCAGGTACGGTTAGAGACAACATGTCGGCTTTATCGACCAGCAACTCAGCCGGTGACCTTGAGTGACCTTTGCCAAAGTAGTTTCGGAAGCCATCTGCCGTTGGCTCAAGCACGGCAAATGAGTTCACATCTGTTTGTGCTTGCGTCGCATCCATACGACCCGGCGCAAAAGGAACTTCAACATCGTGACCGGCTTTCCTGGCCGCTTCTTCAATCGCAGCATTACCAGCCACAACGATCACATCAGCCAGCGATACCTGTTTGCCGCCAGAGAGTGATTCATTGAAATCTTTTTGAATGCCTTCCAGCGTTTCCAACACGTTTGCCAGTTCAGCCGGCTGGTTAACAGCCCAATCTTTTTGCGGTGCCAGACGAATGCGCGCACCGTTCGCACCACCGCGGAAGTCGGTACCACGGAAGGTAGAAGCAGAAGCCCAGGCTGTTCTGACCAATTGAGGAATCGTCAGACCTGATTGCAAAATGATGGATTCAAGTTTCTCAGTTTCATCATGGCTAATTAACTTATGATCAACAGCAGGAATGTTGTCTTGCCAGATCAATTGTTCCTTGGGCATCATTGAACCAAGATAACGTGCAGCAGGACCCATATCGCGGTGTGTCAGTTTGAACCACGCTTTCGCAAACGCAATTTCGAACTCTTTAGGGTCTTCAAGCCAGCGCCTGGTGATCTTGCCATATTCAGGATCGAATCTGAGCGCAAGGTCAGTCGTGAACATGATTGGTGCATGTCTCTTCGAGCTATCATGTGCATCAGGCACAAGATTTGACGCAGACTCATCATCTGGTATCCATTGAGTCGCACCTGCCGGGCTCTTTGTTTTTACCCAGTTGAATGCATAAAGGTTTTGCAGGTAGTTATGAGTCCAGGCAACTGGGTTGCTGGTCCAGGCACCTTCCAAACCACTGGTGATGGTGTCCGCACCTTTACCGCTTTTATAGCTGCTATTCCAACCTGTGCCTTGTGCTTCGAGGCTTTCGCCTTCAGGTTCTTTACCTACATACCTGGAAGGATCAGCCGCACCATGGGCTTTACCGAAAGTATGTCCGCCAGCAATCAGCGCAACTGTTTCTTCGTCATTCATCGCCATGCGAGCAAATGCAAGGCGAATATCCTGAGCTGCTGCAAGCGGATCAGGGTTACCGTTAGGACCTTCAGGGTTTACATAGATCAAACCCATTTGCACGGCTCCAAACGGTTTCTTCAACTCTCTTTTTCCATGGTAACGTTTGTTATCTGCAAGCCACTCACTTTCGGCACCCCAGTTGATATCTTCAGGTTCCCAACCATCCACACGACCGCCGGCAAACCCCAATGTTCTGAAGCCCATCGATTCCATTGCGACTGTTCCGGCAAGAACCATCAAGTCGCCCCATGAAATCTTATTCCCGTATTTCTGTTTGATTGGCCAAATCAATCGATGTGCTTTGTCCAGGTTGGCATTGTCAGGCCAGCTGTTGAGCGGTGCAAAGCGTTGCATGCCACCATAGGCGCCACCGCGGCCATCACTAACCCGGTAGGTGCCAGCGCTGTGCCAGGCCATTCGAATGAAAAATGGACCATAGTGACCATAGTCTGCTGGCCACCAGTCTTGCGAACTGGTCATCAATACTTCGAGGTCCCGCTTAACGGCATCCAAGTCCAGCCCTGCAAACTCTTCAGCGTAGTTAAAGTTTGCGCCCAAAGGGTTAGATGCAGGTGAGTTATTTCGAAGTGGTTTCAGATCCAAACGGTTTGGCCACCAGTAGTCATTCGTGGTTACGGTGTTCTGGGCCATGGCCGGGTTACCGGAAACGACCGAAGTAAATAGGATCACTAGTGAGGTCATTACAGATCTCGTTGTCAAATCTATTACGTTCTTAAGCATTTTATGCTCCTCGGTTTCAAGTTTTACTCTCAATGATTAAATCCTTGCAGAATAGGCACTATGTTTCCAATTGATTGTTTTAATAAAATTGATAGGCAATCCCTATCAAACTTTATGGTACTGACAGAATAAGTTTAGTGTGGGCAATTAATAACCAGGTATTGATTTGCGTCCAATATTGACTACTTTTTGCATATTAGAATTGACCTGGTCTGGCAGGGCTCCGAGCAACGCTGCCAAACTGTTAGACCGCTGCAGTTGCAGCGCAGAGACGACACTCATTACAGCCATCGTCAGGAGTGATAAGCTGTACTTCCGGGAACCGCCCGGCACAAAAGCCCACCAGACGGAAGAATGGAAACTTGACCGCAAAAACCTTTAACACTCTGATTGCGAAGGATGTGTCCGGGGACAAAGATGCCGGAGATCTTGTAAACAAGGAACCATCCCGCCTCGCTATCCGGGACGGTGGCCACACAACCTGGGTCGAGCAGCAGGATATCGAATGGATAGACGCTGCCGGTGATTATATGTGCGTCCAGTCTCATGGCGTGACTCACATCATGCGTAAAACCATGAAGGCACTTGAGAAGGAACTGGATGGCAACATCCTGCAACGCATCCACCGGTCAACCATTGTCAACATTAAGCAGGTACGGGAAATGGAGCCGCATATTAACGGCGAATATTTCCTGATCCTCGAATCCGGTCACCGGGTCAAACTCTCCCGTACATACAAGAACAAACTCGAGCTGTTCAGGTAGGAGTGTCCCGGCAGGTGGTATCCCGTGTCGCCGCAGTCGGGATGGTGCCTGGCACAAAGAATCCTGGCTGATATGCCCTGCGGGCCTGACCGGGATAGGGACGCACCATGCGGGTCTATCCGACCAGGGCCAGCAACACTGCCATACGTGTGTAAACACCATTGCTGACTTGCTCGCGGATCAGGGATTGTGCGCCATCGGCCACTTCAGAGGCGATCTCCACCCCCCGGTTTAGCGGTCCAGGGTGTAAAACCAGGCAACCAGGTGAAGCAAGCCCAAGGCGTTGAGAGGTTAGCCCCCATGTCTCAAAGTAAGCTTTTTCATCCGGTACAGCCAGGCGGTCAAAACGCTCCCGCTGGATGCGCAACATCATCACCACGTCAGCGTCAATAACCGCTTCATCCAGGCTGGTGAAAAAATCCACGCCATCAATATCATCAGCGGGCAACAAATCCACAGGACCGGCCAGCCGAATCACGGCCACAGCCAGTTTCTTGAACAAGACAATGCTGGAACGTGCGACACGGGAATGCCTGATATCACCGGCTATTGTCACGGTCAGTCCGGAAAGATCGCCACGGGCACGTATCAACGTTACCGCATCCAGCAAGGCCTGGGTGGGATGTTGTGAACAACCCTCTCCCGCATTGATAACATGCACACCTGCTGCGGCAACCGCCGCCAGTGGCGCAATCACTCCGTCCTCAGAATGGCGGATCACAATCACATCCGGTGCCATGGCCTGAAGCGTATGGAATGTATCGATAAGAGCCTCGCCTTTGACTGCTGAACTGGACTCAGGCTGAAAATTAATTACCTGCATACCGAGCCGCTTGGCGGCCATTTCAAACGAAATCCGTGTACGTGTACTGGGTTCCAGGAACAGGTTGATCAACACTTTGCCGTCAAGCCGATTGGCAAATGCGCCAGGCTCGCCGGCTATCTGAACAGCCAGGTCCAACAAGGAATCCAACTGTTGCCGGTCCAGGCATTCAATACCGAGCAGGTGCTGTCCAAGCATTTTTTCAGAATAAGTCTGGTCCAAGAGGCTGTCCCTGTAGTGCGCTGCTCCGGACCAGGGATGCCGGGTACAGCGGGTTAATCAATGTGCAGATTGTAACCAGTTTTCAAGAATGATTTGCGCAGCCATTGCATCTTTCAGTGCTGCATCTTTACGCCGCATGCTGCCACGCGCCCTGGCTGCAATAAAACGTTGTTCAGCACCAAATGAAGTCAGGCGTTCATCCACAAATAATACAGCGATGTTGAACCGGTCTTGCAGCCGGGCGCCAAACCGGCGTGCGTCCCTGGACATATCAGTTTCTTCACCATCGGCTCCCAGCGGCAGACCGACAATCAAGGCGGCTGGCTGCCACTCTTTGACAATCCCTGCAATGGCTTGCAAATAAGCTTCTTTGGCAGCGGACACCACCGCCAGTGCGTTGGCTGTACCCGTCAGCGTCTGGCCAACGGCAACGCCAATACGCCGGTGACCAAAATCAAACGACAGCAATGTGCCTGAAGGCCTGAAGTCATCAGGCATGCCCGCCTACCCAGTGCAGGTGATCTATGTCGACGCCGAGCTTGCTGACCGCTTTCTCCCAACGGCTTTGCAGTGGTGAATCAAACAGGATAGCCCTGTCAGCGGGTACAGACAGCCATGCATTCTGGCGCATTTCTGCCTCAAGCTGGCCGTTACCCCAGCCGGCGTAGCCGAGTGCTACGAGGAATTCCTGCGGGCCGTTTCCAGTTGCAATGGCGGCAAGAATATCTCGGGATGTGGTCACCATGATGTCGTCATTGATACGAATACTTGACTCAAAACCCTCTTGCGGGGGGTGCAACACAAAACCGCGGTCAGGGCTGACCGGCCCGCCTTCCAGCACTGGCAGCGAAGATATTTCCTCGTGCTCGCAAGGAATATCCAGCTGACGCAAAATCACACCCAGCGTGAAACCCGACAGGCGGTTTATGGTGATGCCTATAGCCCCCTCTTCGTTGTGCTGGCACATCAAGGTCACACTGCGCGAAAAGTTCGGATCAGACATGGCCGGCATGGCGATCAGCATATGCTGCTGTAAATAGCCACTGACAACGTCTTGTGATTTATTGCTCATAGGATAAATATTAGTCCGTATTCCCGCCAAATCAAGCACAACTATCAGATCGCGTGCATATCGTACCAGCATCCCGGATGCTGGCGCCCGACTGCAGGGGGACGGCGAGAGCAGGTGAGGCTGGTCCAGGCCACCGGGAACGGGTCGAAAGGCTGGTCCGGGCCATGCCGGCTGACTATTTCAGGCCTCTGAAATCGCGTGAAAAGCGCCACGTGCGGGTTATGTGTAAAACATCAACACTGGCCCTGATATGATCCGGTAACGGTGAATACGGCGCCGCAAGACGCACGATACGGATCGCGGCCTGGTCCAACTCCAGCTTGCCTGAACTGCGGCGAATATCAATGCTCTCCACGCTGCCATCATGATTGATGCCCACGGACATGATCAGGTCACCCACCAGCTTCTTGCGCCGTACTTCTTCCGGGTAGTTAATGTTTCCGACGCGCTCCACCTTGGCGACCCAGGCCTGGCTATAAGCAGCGTACTCATATTCTTTGGTGTTTGCGGAAATCCATTTACGTCTCGGCAACTTTGACCGGGACTCCCGGTTGCGTTGAATTCCCGGCTGCAGTTTTGCCATCGTCATACTTTCCTGCATCAGCGTCGCTGCGCTGGGCAGCAGCCGCTCCGGTTGTTCGATAGCAGTGATCTGCTGAGTTACCCCGGCATCTTCAACCTCAATCAGCAACAGCTCACGAGCCGCATCCGCAATGTTTGAGACCTGCTCCTGTTGATCCAGGGCATCTTCGCCCGCTGCAGGGCCGGGTAACGCACCGGTGTTTTCCTGTGATGGCCGGCTGGCCTTGGTGGACTCTCCGCCGCCCTGCTGTGACGCCTGGGCCAGGAAGTCTGCCTCCTCCGGTGCTGTTTCAGAACGCCAGTTAACCAGCACGACGTCCAGCGTTTGCAGCGGATGCGTCAGGGGTTTGAAATCAAGCACAAAGCCCAGCCCCAGTAATACCACCGCGTGCAGCCCCAGCGCCATCAGGAAGCTGACGGTAATGGGGTCGTAATTCCTCTGCAGGCTAATCTGCATCCTGCAAAATTTCCTCAACCGCATCGAAAAGCTGTGCGGCAATATTCAATCCAAATTCATCATCCAGCTCACGAATACAGGTCGGGCTGGTGACATTAACTTCGGAAAGCCAGTCACCAATAACATCCAGCCCTGCAAACAATATACCCCGCTGTTTCAGTTCGGGAGCAACTTGTGAGCATATCCAACGGTCCCTCTCGCTGAGCGGCACCCCTTTGCTACTACCACCCTTGGCCAGGTTGCCACGAAAATCACCTGCACCCGGGAATCGTGCCAGTGCATAAGGTACCGGCTCACCATTGATTATCAGGATGCGCTTGTCGCCGGCAGAAATTTCATCAATGAACTTCTGCGCCATCACCGGCCGGGAATCATGGCGGGTAATAGTTTCAAGAATAACATTCAGATTCAGGTCTGAATCGCTAACCTGGAAAACGGACTCCCCACCCATACCATCCAGGGGCTTGACCACACAGCGTCCGTGTTGCGAAACAAACTTTCTGATCAGTGCTGAACTGCTGCAGATCAGCATGGGCACACAGCATTGCGGAAAATTACTGATAAAAAACTTCTCGTTGGCATCGCGCAGGCTTTGCGGCCGGTTGATGACCAGCACACCTGCATTCTCCGCCAGTTCCAGCATGTAGGTCGTATAGATATAATTCATATCGAACGGCGGATCACGACGCATCAGCACAATGTCCAGTTCATCCAGCGATTGGCTGCCTGCGGGGGAAAGACTGAACCAGTCGGCGCGGTTGTCGCGAACCTCAAGTTGCTGCATCCGGGCAAACGCCCGCCCGTCTATGGCATACAGGTCACCCGGTTCCATGTAATAGAGCGAATGGCCGCGCCGCTGTGCTTCCAGCAGCATCGCGAAGGTTGAATCCTTGTAACTTTTGATGCCACTGATGGGGTCCATAACCACGCCGGTCTTCATGATCGCGGGCTTTCTGTCACAGCTTCAGCCATGGCCTTGTCCAGTCGTAATCCATTCATGATTCATGATCCTATTATCATATGCCGGACGGTCCGTTTCCAGTCGTATAAAACGCGCCAACATTAAAACCTTAGTGCTCAATGATATGAAGAACATTTCTGTATAAATACAATAAGCTGGAAACCGCCCTTTTCTACGGGTAGACTAGGGTCTGTCAACACTTGCCAGTTCACTGCGCTACCGGCCCAAATGGTTCGGCAGCGAAATCGGGGAGTGCTGGTGTACTGTCAAACTTATATTGATGGGGGCGATGTGAAATGCAAGGAAGTATTGTTAAAGTCGCATAATCAGGGAGGGATTATGGGCCAGGAAATTTTAACCACTGCGGAAGATAACAAGCAACGTTCAAGCGGGTCGAAACGCCTTGTTGTATTGGTGGTCGACGACAGCGCCACGATCCGTCGTGCAGTGGAGACCATGCTCACCAACGAAGGCTATGAAGTCATCTGTGCAGAGAATGGTTTTGAGGCACTCTCAAAAATTACCCGTCACCACCCCGACCTGATCTTCGTCGACATCATGATGCCGCGCCTGGACGGATACCAGACTTGCGCTATCATCAAGAACAACAGCGAATTCCGCGATACACCCGTAGTCATGCTCACCAGTAAGGACGGTCTGTTCGACAAGGCCCGTGGCAGAGTCGTGGGTTCGGATCAGTATCTGACCAAACCATTCACGCGTGAAGAGTTGCTGGGCGCGGTCAAGCAGCACACTGCTGCTTGATATCAGCATCAACCGGTGCGACCGGGACAATGATTAAAACCACCAGCTCCTCACAGGGCCAGGGTTCATGAGTACAGTCAACGCTTCGTTTGAAAAACTGCAGGATTACGAGCGACGCAGTCTTGCCTTTGAACCGGGCCAGGCCAGGGGGAAGTCCGGCGGTGGCGAATGGGCCGGCGTGATTTTCCGTATTGGCGATGTCCGCCTGGCCTGCAACATAGAAGCGGTCAGTGAGTTTTTACCTATCCCCATGTTTACACCTGTACCTGGTACAAAGCCGTGGATACTGGGTCTTGCCAACGTACGTGGGGACCTTTTAACGATTATCGATCTGGCCTGGTTCCTGAGCGGGGAACGCACAACCGTAACCATGCGCAGCCGGCTATTGGCCGCTACCCTGCATGGTCGGCCGGTCGGCCTGCTGGTAGATGAAGTATTCGGCCAGCGCCAGTTTGTCAGTGCCGAAGGCAAGAAAACACGACTGCCCAGGAAATCGCCGATAAGGAACTACGTGCACAAGCAGTACCGGTCCGGTAAAGAGGTGTGGCAGGAGCTGGATCTTGATTCGCTGTTTTCAACAGCCGAATTCCTCAATGGCGCCGCAGCCTGAGCAACCCGGGAAACAGGATGGACAAAGAACCATACAAAACAAAAAGCCAGCGCTCATGGGGCGTTTACGTGGCGACAGGCGTTCTGATTATTTCACTGATCTTCGTTACTGTGACATTTTTCCACCTTGCCCGGCATGCGCAGCACGAGCAGGAATGGATTTCGCTGGCCACAGATGCACAGGTCACATCGCAACAACTGGCTAAATCCGCCGGGGAAGCAGCTTCCGGCAACCTGGATGCATTCCTGGAGCTTGGCAACTCGCGTACAAAAATAGCGTCAGCGATGAGTAAATTACGTCTGGGGTCTGTAGCAACAGAACTGCCGCCTACTCCTGGGGCTGTTGTATCGCCAATGGCGCGACTCAGCCTGACCTGGGATCGTATGAGCACCAATGCAACCAGTATCCTCGACCGCGAAGGGCTGATCCTTGAACTGGCCTCGGCGCGCAATATTGTGCAACGAAACATTCCGGGGATTCAAAAACATACAGATGCCAGCATACGCGCCCTTACCCAGAGCGGTGCGCCAACCAACCAGGTTGTATTTGCCAGTCGCCAGCTGGTTCTGGCCGATCGGATTTTGCGGCGGGTTGCCGAGGTTCTCCAGGGCGGCAGCAATGCTGTCAGTGCGGCCGACAGCCTGCGCAAGGACCGCGACCTGTTTGCACAGGTACTGACAGCCTTGTTGCAAGGCAATCAACCCCTGGGCATCACCCAGGTCCGCAATACCCAGGCACTACGGTCACTGGGGCAGGTCAAAGACCTGTTTGCAATGATCAAGCCACAAATCGGGGCCATCCTGGATTCATCCAGTGATTTGTTTGAAGTACGCGGTGCCGCAGATGAGATATTCCTCGACAGTCGCGATGCATTTGAGCAGGCCGCAAACCTGAAAAGGGCCATCGCCGAGCTGCCACAAAACCGCCTGTGGCCTTCTCAAACGGCAGGCGCGATTGGCTTGGCGCTAATGGTTGCCGTGGTCTGGATATTGGTTGCTTCATTCCTGTCAGCTGAACGCCGGCGGGCAAAAATTGCGGCGAAAAACAACAAGAAAACCCAGCAGGCCATCCTGAAGCTGCTGGATGAAATGAGTTCGCTGGCCGATGGGGACCTGACGGTGCAGGCAACTGTCACCGAAGAAATAACCGGTGCGATCGCGGATGCGTTTAATTTTGCCATTGAGCAACTTCGTGAACTGGTCAAAGGTATTAAATTTACGGCCCTGGAAGTCGCCAGCTCAGCAATGGACACGCGCGCTTCAACCTCCGAACTTGCCAAAGCAGCCGCCTTGCAGGCTGAGCAAGTCGGTGCCGTTACAGACACTATTAAAAAAATGGCGCAGTCATTTGACACGATGGCAAAGCGGTTGCACGAATCCAGTGATGTGGCCCGCCACTTTGTGGAAATCGCCCACAACGGTGGCGAGAAAGTTCGCGAAACCATCAACGGCATGGACACTATCCGCGGGCAAATCCAGCAAACCTCAAAGCGCATCAAGCGCCTGGGCGAGTCTACCCAGGAAATAGGTCACATCGTTGAACTGATCAATGGCCTTGCGGAGCAAACCAACGTACTCGCACTCAACGCTGCGATTCAGGCCGCTTCAGCCGGAGGTGCCGGCAAGGGCTTTGCGGTGGTGGCTGATGAAGTTCAGCAATTGGCAGAAAGTGCTACCAATGCTACGCGCAGAATTGAAACCCTGGTGCAAACCATCCAGGCCGATACATCAGAAGCTGTTGTATCCATGGAATCAACCACCTCCGAGGTGGTCAGCGGTGCCCGCCTGGCCCAGGATGCAGGCACAGCGCTGGAGCAGATAGAAACCGTTTCCAGGGATTTGTCCAGCCTGATAGCCAGTATTTCGGCTGAAGCACAAACCCAGTCAGCAACCGCGACTGAAATCTCCGTTTTAATGAAGCGTGTGGAGGCTGTCTCCGTGCAAGCCTATGAAGGCAGTGCGCAAGCCGCAACATCGGTTGAGACCCTGGCCAAACTGGTGATGCGGCTGAGTGATTCGGTCACAGACTTCAAATTGCCGGAAGATGACTGAATGATGAGCGCAGCGACAACCATGGGCCGGTTGAACAACTCGCATGGTGTGGAGCCTGCCTGATGTTACTGCAAGGTTCTAATGCCAGTACGGTATTGACCTGGGTGCGTCCTGACCTGGATAAGCACCTGCTTCGGATCCGTACCCAGATTGAGCATATCGCCAACAGCACCTACGTGGGTGACGGAGTGGCAAACACAGCGAATAGTCTCACCCAGCTGAAGTACACCTTCGAAGCGCTGGTTCTGCAGGGTGCCACCCTCGTGGTGGAGGAAATGATCACCGTTTGCGATGAACTTAAACGCTTCAACATCAGGGACCGTGACAAAGCATTCAGTGCGCTGATGGATGCCATCGTCGTTGTACCGTCCTACCTGGATCGCCTGCAGGCGGGCCACCATGACCTGCCCATCCTGTTGCTGCCTATCATCAATGAGTTGCGTTCGGCTTATAACGCCAATATCGTGTCGGAGGCGACCCTGTTCACCCCCAGCCTTGATGTTCCGCTACCCGAACTGGAGCGGCAGACAGCTACGCATGAGGATGCGCCGGGTGAGCCGTTCATCATTTTTGCCAGGCGCATACGCCGCCAATATGAAAGCGCCCTGCTGGGCTGGTTGCAAAACCAGCAGGATATGGATCTGTTATCGCCGCTCCGCTCCGTTTGCGAGGCCTTGCGCCGCAGAGTGGACGGTATGGAATTACGGCGGCTCTGGTGGATCGCTACCGAAGTCATCGGTGGGCTGCTGGATGGCGTCACGGAAAATGATTTGCACCTGCGTCGCCTGTTCGCACGCCTGAACCTGAGTCTCAAAACCCTGGCAAACGGCGGGGAAGAGGCCAGCGACGTCCAATCTGTCAATTCGCTTTCGCAGGCATTGTTATTCCATATCGCACAGTCCAAACCCGGCAACGCGGGTGTGGATATGCTGTGCGAGCGTTTCGATCTCAATGCACTGGTGCCTGACCGGGATGCCCTGATACGGGCCCGTGGTTCGGTCACCGGCCGCAATCGTGAACTCTACATTTCGCTTGGCGTGGCGGTCCGCGACGAACTGTCCCTGGTCAAAGATGCACTTGACCTTGAGCTGCGCACGGGCAAGGTTGATAGCAGCAGACGACTGCAGAGCCAGCAGGCGCTCGTCAGGTTAAGAGACACACTGAAGATGATGGGCTTGAGTGACTCAGCGCAGTCCATAGATACATTGATGCCGGCATTTGAGGTCAGTGAGGATCCCGAGGCGGAGCAGGGCAAGAACGGTCAGTCGCGGGACTCGTTACTGATGGGGCTGGCGGAAAAACTGATACGGGTTGAATCGGTTCTTGAAGAACAGATCGCGACACTTGGCGAACCGCTGCTGGAAGACGGGCAACCGACATACATCGACCTGCCGTTGCACGAACAACAGCGCATTCTTTCACACCTGCTGGATGAAACCGTGGTCAGTCTGCACCAGGTGCAGGATGGTGTTCGACGGCATTTTAACGGTGACCAGGATGCAGACTACTGCAGCCCAATGGAGCACATTGCGGGTGCGCTGCAACTCATCGGTGAAGTCGAAACTGCCGCCCTGGCGCTGAAACTGCGCAATGCGCTCGGCAATCTGCTGCGGACAGCCCATTCTGAAGCAGCCGTCGCCCCCCCTATGCTGGAGTCCGTCACTGACGCAGTCGCGGCCTTCGAACTCTACCTGGCGGGTTGTCGTGACCAGCAAAGCAATCGGGATCGTTTTCTTGAAATCCTCAAAGACCGACTAAGCAATCTGCCCGTTGGTGAGATGGACGTGGTTGAAGCCGTTACTCCGCCGACAAAACCAGCAGACACAGTTACTGCAGCGGCTACAGATACCGAATTGCCGGCTGCCACCAATCTGGCACCGTCGCTTGACAACCAATTACTGGAAGTATTCCTGGAGGAATATGAATCTGTCGCTGCCATGCTGAGTGAACAAATCCCACGCTGGATGCAACACCAGGAAGACCACGTCCTGATGACCGATATCCGCCGTGGTTTTCATACCTTAAAAGGCAGCGGCCGCATGGTGGGTGCGGACGAACTGGGTGACTTCTCCTGGCATATTGAAGATATGCTCAATAATTTTCTGGATGCCAAAATCGAAGCAATCGATGACGTTACAGTCATTGTCCGCCTGGCCGATGCAGTATTGCCGGCCATGAAGCAGCGTTTGCTACAGCAACCATCTGACATACAACCCGTTGCAATTGAAGCGATCAGCAGACAGGCCGATAAGATCTCTGCCGGCGGCACACCTGACTGGAGTAGTCTCAACAAAGCTTTGCCGGCAACCCTGGCAGCCCTGTTGCCGGGCAGTATGGCGGTTCACAGCGGTTCCGGGACGGAGGACGCTGCTGCAACCAGTGAAACCCCGGTGGAAGTCACGCTGAAAGACCTGGTTCGCAAGGAACTGGCTGATAATCTCGCCGTCCTCGAAGGCCTGATGGACAGTATTTCAAGAGATCGCAACCTGTCCGCCACGGATGACCATATCCGCGCCATTCACACCATCGCCGGTGCCACTGCACTGGCACCGCTGAGCAAGGAGACCGATGTCGCCAGGGCGCTGGAGGGCCTTCTCGAGGCCCAACAACAAAGCCGCAAGAAATTCACTGACAGTGCGATGTGGGCTGTCGGTACCAGCCTGGCATATTTGCACACCTGCCTGGCCGTCCACGAAGGCGATCCGGAAGCGGAACTGACGGATGACGAAGATCAGCAGATCGAACAACTGCTTGCCCTGGCCCTCGAGTTCAGGTTGTCACGCGAAGAGCGCAAAGCTGCCCTCAGAACCAGTGCGGTCGCAGCTGAGCCGGCAGGTGGACCACAAGATGCACCGGGCGGCGAAGAAGAACAGCCTGCTGCTGATGATGTCACTTCCAAAGCTCAACCGGCCGATGCGACTGCAGCGGCACAGGACGCCGTGACGCAAGAGATTGAATCCGATCCTGTTGATATTGAAATACTCACAATATTCCTCGAAGAAGCAAGCGAAGTGCTGGCAAGCTGTGATTCCCTGCTCAACTCCTGGCGCGACAACCTGCCGGATCTGGAAATCGTCAAGAACCTGCAGCGCGAAATACATACATTCAAGGGTGGCGCACGCATGTCCGGCGTCAGCTCCATGGGCGACCTGAGCCATGCGATGGAGAGCTTGCTGGAACGTATCGCCGGCCAGCTGTTACCGCCATCGGTATCTGCTATTGAAGCGCTCGAGCAAGGCTGCGATCACCTCAACGGATGGGTGGAGCAGGCAGGCCGGGGCAACATTCCGCAAGCGGGTGAAGCCCTGAAACTGTTTGCACAACAAGTCGAAGCATTGACTGCAGTGCCGGTACGGCCAAGCGCAAACGTGGTTAAGTCTGACCAGATCGAAACAATTCCGGAGCAGTTGAAAGAGATTCCTGACGTCGCGGAAGCTGTCGAAGCGCCGCAACCCAGCGCCCGGGTTACGCAGGATGCCGCCGCAGAATCCAGGGGATCACAGCAAATCCGTGTCAATGCGGATCTGCTCGACTCGCTGATCAATTCAGCCGGCGAGATCAGTATTTTCCGCTCACGCCTTGAGCAGGAAATCGGCCAACTGCGTGACAACCTGAAAGAATTTGATGATACCGTTGCACGCTTACGGGAACAATTTCGTAAGCTTGAAATTGAGACTGAAACCCAGATTCGTTCCCGCTATCAGCAAGAAGCGCCCAACGGGTCAGAAGAGTTTGACCCGCTGGAACTGGATCGCTTCTCCTCCATGCAGCAACTGTCGCGCAGCCTGTCAGAGTCCGTATCCGACCTGTTAAACCTGCAGGAATTGCTGGGTGACGCCGCGCGCAAATCCGAATCACTGCTGGTCCAGCAATCCAGGGTCAGCACCGAACTGCAGGAAGGCCTGATGAAAACCCGCATGGTGCACTTCGGCAGCATTGCACCACGTCTGCGCCGGATTGTCCGTACTGCGGCGAGCGAAACCAAAAAGAATGCCCGTTTGCAATTGCGTATGACCGGTGGTGGCGATCAGCTGGACCGCAATGTACTGGAGAGGATTACGGCTCCGCTTGAGCACTTGCTCCGTAATGCGGTGGCACATGGCATTGAATCACCAAAACTACGGCGCAAACTCAAAAAGGGAAAAGAAGGCAAGATCAGCATTACCGTCGCAGCCGAAGCCACCGAGTTTGTTGTGCGCATTGAAGATGATGGCGCCGGTCTTGACCTGAAAGCTATCCAAAAGCGTGCGGTTGAACTCGGCTTAATCGACAAGAAAAGCAAGCCGCAGCCGCAGCAGTTATTACAAATCATTTTGAATAGCGGCTTCTCAACGTCTAAAACTGTCACCGGCCTGTCTGGACGGGGCGTCGGTATGGATGTGGTCAACACCGAGATCAAACAGATTGGTGGCTCGATAGAAATTGAATCCGAAACTGGCAAGGGCAGCTGCTTTACAATCAGGATTCCATTTACACTGGCGGTCATGCAGGCTATCGGGGTGGTCGCTGGTGAACATAATTACCTGATTCCGCTGGCCAGCGTGGTGGGTGTTGCGCGCATGTTACCCGCCGATTACCAGAAGCTGTTCGAAAATGACTCACCCCTGTATGAATTTGCCGGGGAGCAATTCCCGGTTCTGGAACTGGAGCCGCTGCTGGGCGAAGCTTTGACGCCGCTGGACGAAGACACCATTTCCATCCTGATGATCAAATCCGGCGAACAACGTGCAGCCTTGCGCGTGCCGCAGCTACTGGGCCACCGGGAAATCATCATCAAACCGGTTGGGCCGCAAATCAGCAGCGTTCCCGGTATCCTTGGCGGCACCATAACCGGTGACGGACAGGTGGTCATTATCATTGACTCCGGACCATTGATCAGGCAGGCACTGATGAGTGGTGCACGCCCGGCACCTCCGATGAGGAGTGCCGACATCCGACCCAGGCAGCCGCTGGCATTGGTGGTAGACGACTCGATCACCATGCGCAAAGTGACCTCACGGTTGCTGGAAAACCACGAGTTTGATGTTATTACGGCAAGAGATGGCATAGACGCCACTGAACAAATGCAGGAATGCATACCCGACCTGTTGTTGCTGGATGTGGAAATGCCCCGCATGGACGGTTATGAAGTCGCAGAATACGTGCGCGCCGATGCCAGGCTCCGTCACATTCCGATCATCATGATTACCTCGCGTGCGGGCAAGAAACATCGTGAACGCGGCAAGAAAGCAGGTGCCAACGCGTATCTTTCCAAGCCCTACAAGGAATCGGATTTAATTGCCGAGGTCAATAAACTGCTGAACCCGCAGTTATCACATTGAAGGAGCACTACTAATGGCTGCCAAAGAAATCCGCACCATCATGGCGGCCCTCTCCGAAGGGCATGTGTTGTTACCCAACAGCGCAGTAGCTGAGGTACTTGATTACACCGCGCCCGAACCTTTCAAACAAGGCCCGGCCTGGTTACTCGGTGAACTGGCCTGGCGTGGCTGGCAGGTGCCGGTGATTAGCTACCAGCGCTTGATAGATGACAAAGCCGCCGACGCTGTTACCCCGAAAGCGCGCATTTTGATCATTAAAACCCTGGCTGAATCTACCCAGGTCAACTATATCGGGCTGGTGATTCAGGGCTTGCCCCATCTCAAGACGATAACGGCGGAGAGCCTGATTGAGCAGCAAACCAACAAGTTGCCAAAAGCACTGTTCAGCAAGGTAAGCATAGACAACCTGCCCGCCTTGATACCGGAATTGGGTTATCTGACACGTATCGTTGAGCGGGCTGCTTACGGTAGCTGACGACCCTGCCCCCTGTTATCAACTATGCTACTGCAATCGCTGCGGGGGAAAATATAATTGAACCCATGCCGAATACACCATGCCAAAATCGATCATGAATGAAATTGACCCTAAAGAATTTCTCCCGGTCGCGCTGACAGCCGCCAAAGCAGCGCGCAAATTGATCCTGTCTTGCTACAACGGTGAATTCGATATCGAGATCAAAGCCGATCAGACACCCGTCACGACGGCTGATCGTGGGGCCGAACAGGTCATTCGTGACACGCTCAGCAATGCTTTCCCTGAACACGGCATATTCGGCGAGGAATATGGCTCAGAAAATAAAGACGCGCAATTCCTGTGGCTGGTAGATCCCATCGACGGCACCAAGAGTTTTGTCAAACGCTACGGCATGTTTTCTACCCAGATCGCACTGATGCACAGGGGCGAACTGATCCTCGGTGTGTCCTGCGCTCCGGCCATGAATGAGCTGGTCTGGGCGACCCGCGGCGGTGGTGCTTTTGACGAAAACGGGCGTTTACACATCAGTACAGTGAGTAACATAAACCAGGCCAGCATTTCCACTGGCAATATCCAGAGCCTGGCTGCAGGTGACCGCTGGTCGGCACTGGGACGGATTCTGGCAAAAGCCAACCGCACCCGGGGTTACGGCGACTACTACCATTATCACCGATTGGCCGCCGGTCAACTGGATGCAGTGATCGAATCAGACGTCAATATCCTCGATATCGCCGCACTGACGCTGATCGTCACCGAGGCCGGCGGTGTGTTTACAGATCTTGATGGCAGGGCGATCGGCCTCAGCACGCAATCTGTGCTGGCTGCGACACCGTCCCTGCATGCCGCATTGTCAGCAGAGCTTAAGCGGAGTTGACTCGTGCACAGGCTTCCGAAAATCCTCGCGACCCGTGAAAAAGATCCTGGAAAAATGTTCAGGATAGAACAGCTTGAACTGGAGTTCAGCAACGGTGAAAAACGCACCTATGAACGTCTGCACAGCCGCGGTCTCGGCGCTGTGATCGTTGTACCGATGATCGATTCCGACACCGTTTTGCTGGTCAGTGAATACGCAGCTGGCTTGCACCATTATGAACTCGGACTGGTTAAAGGCCGCCTGGAGGCCGGTGAAACCGTGCTGCAAGGCGCTGAAAGAGAGCTCAAGGAAGAAACCGGCTACGGTGCACATAAGCTGGTCGAGCTGACCACACTGAGCCTTGCGCCAGGCTATATGACCCACATCACCCACGTGGTACTGGCGCGCGACCTGTACCCGGAAAAGCTGCCGGGTGATGAGCCGGAAGAACTGGAAATCATCCACTGGCCACTGGCCGATCTGCATGCACTGGTACAGCGACCGGATTGTACCGAGGGGCGCAGCATTGCAGCCTTGTATATTGCCCGTGATTACCTGCAACGGGAAACAAGTTGATGTCAGGCCCAATGTCAGACTCGAACCTGGAACATGATCTTGACCAACTGGTAGACTTAAGCCGCCGCGCCGGCATCGCGATACTGGAATGGTACGACGGTGACATGGGCATCACCCAAAAGGCTGACAACTCGCCGTTAACGAAGGCCGACCTTGCCAGCCACGAACTGATCACTGCCGAATTAGCAAGACTGTGGCCGGAAATTCCTGTCTTATCTGAAGAGTCCGCTGATATCCCCTGGGGAACCCGCCGAAACTGGCAGCAATACTGGCTGGTAGACCCGCTGGACGGCACCAGGGAGTTCATCAACCACAACGGCGAATTCACCGTCAATATCGCCCTGATCCAGGACCACAACCCCGTGCTGGGTATTGTGCATGTACCGGTAACCGATATCAGCTACTTTGGTGCCCGGGACTTTGGCGCATGGCGCCGACATGGATCTGAAGCGGCCGCAGCCATCGATGTGAGGCAGCCCGCGACAGAGCCGGTCATCATCGTCGGCAGCCGCTCACACGCGAACCCCGATCTCGCCGGCCAACTCAACAAACTGGGTCCGCATGAACTGATCAGTATGGGCAGCTCATTAAAATTTTGCCGGGTGGCGGAAGGCCTGGCCGATTTTTATCCGCGCCTGGGACCCACCTCAGAGTGGGATACCGCCGCCGCACAAGCCGTGGTCGAGGCCGCCGGCGGCCAGGTAGTCAAAATCGATGGTTCCCCACTGACGTATAACACCAGGGAAACCTACCTGAACCCGTTTTTCTTCGTCTTCGGTGACCCTGCCAGGGAATGGCTGTGGCCGTTTCAGGACAAGGCCTGCTAAGCCGGATATTTCACCAGAGATTCGAGATTTACACTGTAGCTGGCGCAGCTTCTCAAAAACATGTTCGGGTCAAAACGGTTTCAGTACAGCCAATGCCACCACCGCGACCAAAATTAATGCGGGAAACTCATTAAACCACCGATACCAACGATGGCTGTGGCGGTTTTCACCCCGCGCAAAATCGCCCGCCAACCGCACACAAACAAAATGATATCCCGTCAGGACCACCACCAACACCAGTTTAACCTGCAACCAGCCCTGGTCCAGCCAGGCCGGGGTTTGCCACAGCAATGACAGGCCAGACAACCAGGTCAGCATACCGCCGAGATGGGTCATGATCATCAGTTTTCGCTCCATCACGGCAAATGTTGCCGCCGTATCCGGACTGTCGTTCATCGCGTGATAGACAAACAAACGTGGCAAGTAAAATAATCCTGCAAACCAGGTCACCATGAAGATAATATGGAATGTTTTTAGCCAAAGCATGGATTTACAGTTCCTTTTCAGGCCTGGGTCAGCTTGACGCAGGGGGGGTTCAGGGAGTATAAACTATACTGTACAACCCTCCTGTGGGGCTTGCCAAAAAACTACAACTATCGACAAAAACGATAAAAATTGCAGGAATGTAAGCGGCTTCGGCCGCTTTTTTTACAATCGATGAGCCTTCCCATCATTCCAGAATGGCAACGAATCAGCATGGCAGCCTAGTGGAGCTGTAGTGCGTACAATGCACTGGCAAGAACCGGTTGCACAGGTAGTGACAGACAACACTGGGATACAACAGCAGGAAGTACACATTGGTGATTGAAAAAGCCGGTCTGAACCGCCATAGTTAACGATCATCCCGTTGAATTGAAGTTCTTATGCAAAACGATATTCCAACAGACGCAATCAAGTTTACCGATGCCGCCGCCAGGAAGGTCATGGAACTGATCATGGAAGAGCATAATCCGGAGCTTAAATTACGTGTTTATATCTCGGGTGGGGGTTGTTCCGGGTTTCAATACGGCTTCTCCTTCGACGAAGAGAGCAGCGAAGACGATATAGCAATCAGCAATGAAGGTGTGACACTGCTGATCGACCCGATGAGCTTTCAATATCTGATTGGCGCCGAAGTGGATTACACCGAGAACCTGCAGGGTGCTCAGTTTGTGATCCGCAACCCCAATGCCGCCACCACCTGTGGTTGCGGCTCCTCTTTCTCAATTTAGGCGGGACAATAGCTTCCGGCATGGATCATCTGGCCAGGTCGAGACTGAACAAATTCACCGCTGTGCGTCTGGACCGTTATGTAGAACGGCGAGATGATGCCCAATGGGTAGCCGAATCACTGGCCAGGCCTGGTACCCGCTTTGTACCACTGTGGCGTAACCGCAGCCTGCTGGAATGCAGTGCTGACGGCACCATCGCCGTATACCTGTCATCCGCTGAACTCACGGAACCGGATCGCATCCAGCCACCTACCCTGCTCGGCAGTGATGGTGCACGTGACTATTTCGCGGTATCGCTTACTGATGCGCAAAGAGATGATATTCACAGCCGTTATCCGGAAGCGCGCTTTACTGATCTGCGCAGGGCGTCCATTAATATGGCAGCCAAGCACGCCGGCATTCTTGCCTACGCCAAGGCTCTGCACTACTGGCAACACCGCCACGCGTTCTGTGGTGTCTGTGGTAACCCGAACCGCTTACGCTCCGCCGGTCATCGTATGGCCTGTGTCAATGACGAATGCGCGCGGGAAACCTTCCCGCGTATCGACCCCGCCATTATCGTACTGGTGACCCACGAAGATGCCTGTCTGCTGGGGCATAATGCCAGCTGGCCTGCAAAAATATTTTCCGCACTGGCCGGGTTTGTTGAACCGGGTGAAAGCCTCGAAGACGCTGTGGTACGCGAAGTCTATGAAGAAGCACAGGTACAATTATCCGAGATTCGCTATGTATCTTCGCAACCCTGGCCGTTTCCTGCATCTGCTATGTGCGGCTTCTATGCCGAAGCGCTGAACCGCAGCTCTGGTGTCAGCAAAGAAGTGGTTGAAACACGCTGGTTTACCACCGAAACACTGACGCAGGCCGTGCTGAACAACGAAGTCCGTTTGTCACCACCTGTTTCTATTGCATTCAGGCTGCTGGCCGACTGGTTCCGGAAAAATAACGGCGGTGACCTTGAAGAACTGGTCCGCCAACAGCACCGGTGAATAAATCGAGCTTACCGGGCCATGCTGTTAGAATAGACCCGCAGCCACAGTGGCTGCCAGCGCATACATAGAAAGGGTATGGGTCAATGACCATTATCTCGATACTGATAGCATTTGCACTTTGTCATTTTGTGCGCGAATTGCGGCATCTGCGCCGCTTTGAGTGGGTAACCACGTTTACCAGTCACTGCAACGACAAGCTCAAAAACGTGCCTGGCTGGTCCGGCCCGACCGGCTTCCTGGTAATACTCGGTCTGCCGCTGCTCGCGGCTTTTTTGATCAACAGCCTGTTGTTTTCCGCCCTTGGGCTTATCGGTACGTTCCTGTTCGCCATTGTCATGTTGATCTACACTTTCGGCCCCCGTGACCTGGATATTGATGTCCGCGACGTTATCCAGGCTGAAGATGATGAGAAACAAATGGAAGCGCTCGAATCATTACTTGGCGGACCGGTACCAGAAGATGAAAAAGCCTGCCAGGCCGCCGCAATTGATGCGGTTTTCAGCAAAGCACTGAAGCGCTGGTTCGGGATTGTTTTCTGGTTTGCGGTACTCGGCATCTATGGTGCATTGCTTTACCGCCTTGCCGCCTGGCTGATTGACGGTGATTTCGGGCTGCATCAGGAGCAGAAAGACCTGATGACCCGCTTGAGTAAGCTGCTGGACTGGCCCGTCGCCCAGCTAATCACGCTGTCGCTGGCGATTGCCACGGATTTTGATTCCGTATACCGCGCCTGGAAAAAATACCACGATGAACGCGGCCACAGTCTGTTTGAAGGCAATAACCAATTCATGCTGACCAGCGCACGCACCATCGTCATGACCGGCCACGCTGAACATGACGGTTATGCAGATCAGCTGCAGGGCCCAATGGCCACGATCAAGCTGGCGATGGGCCTGGTGTGGCGCACACTGGGCGTTTGGGCCACTGTGCTGGCCATACTGTTGCTGGTGAATGTGATCGCATGACAGGGCCCCGGGGAGCCCGCCGCTGTCCTGCCCATCACGCTCCCGTCAGGGTGTTTGCTGCCATATTTTTTACCGGCCTGGTTTTTTTGGGTGCCGGCCTTCCCCGGGGTGTCCTTGCCGATATCACATTGCTGCAGGCCAATGGCGAATCTCTCAAACTTTCAGCCCCGGCCAGACATATCATCACGCTGGCACCTAATCTCGCCGAACTTGTGTTTGCGGCCGGCGCAGCAGACCGGTTGCAGGCGGTGGTTGAATACAGTGATTTCCCAGCACCTGTTTTACAAATCCCCCGTATCGGTAACGCTTTCCGGATTGACCTTGAACGCATCATCGAATTAAAGCCGGACCTGGTCATAGCCTGGAAATCAGGCAATCCGCAGACCGCGTTGCAAAAGCTGGAACAACTGGATATCAAAGTCTGGCAAATGGAAATCACGCGGCCGGAAGAAATTGCCGACGCGATTGAAAACATTTCCCTTGCGGCAGGTACCCAGGCCCATGGCCACGCTGTTGCGCAGAAATTGCGCAACAGATTGTCCGCTCTTATACAGCAAAATGCAGGGAAAACACCGGTAGAGTTTTTTTACCAGATCGCAGCCCGCCCACTGTTTACCGTCAACGGTCAGCACATCATCAGCCGCAGCATGGAGATATGCGGCGGCCGGAATGTCTTTGCAGACCTCCAGACCCTGGCACCTCAAGTCAGCCGGGAATCCGTCATCCTGGCGAATCCACAAGCCATGATTGCACCTGAAATTCCGGGAGAACCAAAGGCATTGCAAGCCTGGCATGACTGGCCCCACTTGCAAGCGGTTCAAAACAACGCAATGCTGTACCTGCCTGCCGATGACATCAGCCGTGCGACGCCACGATTACTGGACAGCATAGAATTGGCCTGCAATCTTCTGGATGAAGTACGCAGTACCACCAATCAAATCCCCGTCAGTGGATAAACAATGAACTCAACCATCATCTCATCTCCGGCCGGCGTCATGACGGTACTAATTGCAGTCGTTGCCTTCTGGTTCTGGTTGGAACGCAGCACCCGCTGGAAAATATTTGAATTCCTGCCGCCGCTGATTTTCATCTATGCCTCACCGGTGCTGCTGTCAAACTATGGCTTAATCCCGTTTGACAATGGCGCTTACGACTTCCTGTACAAATATGGGCTGCCCGTTTTTATTGTACTGATGTTGATAAAAGTGGATGTGCTCAGCGCAATACGTATCATGGGTAAGGGTGTGTTCGTGATGTTGATGGGCAGTGTCGGCGTTGTAGTCGGGGGTGTCATTGCTTACAAACTGGGGCAAATACTTCACATTGGTGATTACTTGCCGCTGCCACAGGACAGTTGGCGCGCCTTTGGTACGCTGGCTGGCAGTTGGATTGGTGGCACCGGTAATATGGCAGCCGCCTATGCCGGGCTGGAAGGTACACCGGACCACATGACCATGGCGGCAGCGGCCGACCAGATGGTATATCTCATCTGGCTGCCGATATTGCTTGGCTCCAAAGTGTTCGCTGAGCGTTTCAACCGCTGGATGAAAGTACCGGCAGATCGAATCGCATTGATGGAACAGGCAGCAGGCAAGTTTGACACGCGCGAAGATGAGCCATCCATGATCGGCTTTTTGTACCTGGCGTTGTTGGCCATCGGCTTTACTGCGATAGCGATGAACCTGTCAGAAATATTGCCACCCGTGGTCATTGCCGGTGCCACGGCAATCAGCGCAGGTACCTGGCTGATCTTGCTGGTCACCACCTTTGCGCTGCTCGCATCGGTCACGCCGGCGCGCAGGCTGCCGGCTGCACAGCCCATCGCCATGGCTATCATCTATGTGTTTGTCGCACGGGTTGGGGCCACCATGGATCTGAGCGTGGTGGACTGGGACAAGATGGCCGGATTTATTGCCATGGCCTACGTCTGGATCACTATCCATGCCATGTTCATCCTGGCCGGTGCATGGCTTTTCCGTGTGGATATCCATACCGTAGCCATTGCATCCGCGGCCAATATCGGCGGTGCGGCTTCTGCGCCGATCGTGGCTGCACATCACCGCAAAACGCTGGTGCCGGCATCCATTTTAATGGCCCTGATCGGCTATGCGCTCGGTAATTACCTGGCCATTCTGACCGGACGTATTGGCCAGTTCCTCGCTGGCTGACCAGCAGAGCGCATGGCACATTTACACCAACGTGAGGCATTGAAACACAACACCTGCCCCCATGGCGGGAAAACACTTTGAAGCAAAATATTTTGCTGCAGCGCTTTACCCTGATTGGCCTGGTGGCCATGCTGGCCGTTTCCACCGACCTGTACCTGCCAGCCATTCCCCAGCTTATCGAAAGCCTGAATACGAATAATAGTCAGGGACAATTAACCCTGAGTATTTTTTTAATGGGGTTTGCCGCCGGTCAATTGTTTTACGGCGGTGTTTCTGACCGGTATGGCCGTAAGCCCGTGCTCTATGTTGGCCTGGTCATCTACCTGGCCGGCACCCTGGGCTGTATTTTCGCCCCGGACATCGATACGCTGATCAGCGCACGCTTTATACAGGGTTTCGGTGGTGCCAGCGGCCCGGTATTGGCACGCGCTATCGTCGCTGACAGCTACAACCGGGTGGAGGCGGCAAGCATCATGGCCTCCATCGCCGGTGCCATGGCACTGGTACCAGCTATTGCCCCGGTCTTCGGTAGCTGGTTGTTGTACTTTTTTGAGTGGCGGGCGCACTTTGTACTGCTGCTGATACTTGGCTTGCTGGCCTTCGCTGGCGTCATCCGACTGCAGGAATCACTAAAAGCACCCAGTTCAAAACCATTGAAGCTGAGCAGCATCATCAGCCAGTTTCCTGTTTGCCTCAGAAACTCCAGCTTTGCCGGCTTCACCCTCTGCGGCGGCGCAACTTACGCAGCCATGTTCTGCTACATCTCTACATCCTCATTCCTTATCATTGGTCTGCTGGGACTGGCGCCGGAATATTTCGGTTACACTTTCATGGTGGTGGTATTTGGCTATATTGCAGGCGCAATGACCAGCTCGCGGCTGGTCGGACACTGGGGGGTCATCCGGGTTTTAGCCCTGGGCCAGTTGGCCGGCCTGCTGGCAGGCGCGCTGCTACTGACGCTGGCAATCTTTGAAGTCAACCGGCTTACACCCATGCTGGTGGCCTTTTTCATGGTATTCATGGCAGGGGGTCTGAGCTTGTCTATCAGCCAGATGGGGGCCATTGCAGAGCTGCCTGAAGCGGCCGGCAAGGCCTCTTCCGTTTTCGGGTTTCTGCAAATTGCTTTTGCGTCGCTGTTGGGCTACCTGGTGGGGCTGTTCTATAACAATACCCTGATGCCGACAGCAGTCGGGGTCGTCCTGGCGGCGTTGATGTCAGCCGCCGGATACATGATTGTTCGCAAGACACATGACCCGGACAATGAGCGGTTGAACCACACCAGGTAGATGGCTCGCTGGACAGACATATATTTGATGTGGGGTGAATAAATGAGCACAGGATCAGAAGCATATTTCTCAAACCAGCATGCAGTCATAACTGGCGGGGCCAGCGGCATTGGTGAAGCCATTGCAGAACGATTGGCTGAGACCGGCATGCGTATCACGCTGATGGGTCGCAACCCTGAACGGCTGTCCGCCACGGCCGACCGACTCAAGGCAGCATCACAGCAGGCTGATATCACCTCCCCGGATGATGTCCGGCGAGGCTTTGCGGCGGCCGTGCAGGCCAATGGCCCGGTTACTATCCTGGTCAACAATGCCGGCTCAGCTGAATCATGTCCATTTACGAAAATGGACGATGACCTGTGGGACAGGATGCTGGCGGTCAACCTGACCGGCACCTATCTGTGTACCAGGTCGGTGATCGATGCGATGTCGAAGGCGGGCTTTGGAAGGATCATCAATATCGCCAGCACTGCAGCACAAAAAGGCTATGCCTATGTGTCAGCTTACTGCGCAGCCAAGCATGGCGTGTTGGGTTTAACCCGGGCACTGGCCCTGGAAATGGCCCGCAAGGGTGTCACCGTAAACGCGGTTTGCCCTGGCTTTACAGATACTGACCTGCTCACCCGTTCAATTGACACCATCGTTGAAAGTACCGGCATGCAACGTCAGCAGGCACTGGCTGAACTGGTCAGGAACAACCCACAGGGTCGCCTGATCACGCCGCAGGAAGTCGCAGAAGCTGTCCTTTGGTTATGTAACGCCAACTCTTCATCCGTGACCGGGCAGGCAATTTCCGTGGCGGGTGGCGAAGTTTAACAGCACTGTCCTCTTTTGCATTGACAAGGGACCCTGCCTACCTGAGATAATATTGGGAGTGTGCTGTGAGTCCGGATAAATTTCAGTTCTGAATTGAATTGATTTATGCTTAAACAATCTTATTTAAGGTAACGCCTTCATGTTACAAAAATTGATTTTTCTCAGCTGGATTTTACTTTTTCCACTTACAGCTCAGACCGAAGTCAGGCCAGAAAGCCTGCCGGCAACCGTGCTGCTGCCTGCCGAACCCAACCCCCACTGGGTATGGATCAATGATATTGTTTTTCATCACATGGCGGATGGCAAAGCCTACCTCGTTGATGGTGACACCGGCCGCTTCCTTGGCATGCTGAGTACCGGCTACGGATTTGTAGGCTTGGTTTTACCATCAGACTATGCGCAGATTTATTCTCCCGAGAGCTACTTTTCCCGTGGCAGCCGGGGTGAACGAACGGATGTCATTACCTTCTATGACCCGCAAACGCTTGCACCAACCGGGGAGGTTGTCATCCCGCCCAAGCGCTTTGCCGCGATGCCGACCAATAATTATACTGCGCTGACAGATGATGATCGTTTTCTGATTGTTTATAACTTCACGCCGGCGCAATCGGTCAGCATTATTGATGTGAAAGAACGTCGTTTTGTTGCCGAGACAGAAACAGCGGGTTGCGCATTGGTCCTGCCATCCGGCGACCGGTCTTTCATGATGGTATGTGGCAACGGCGGCCTGCTGACACTGACCCTGAATGACAAAGGCGAAGTGACAGATAAACAGCGGATCAAGCCGTTTTTTGACCCACAGAAGGATCCCGTGACTGAAAAAGCCGTGCGTTGGGGTGACACGTGGATTTTTGTCTCCTTCGATGGTTACGTCTACCCGGTCGACGTGTCTGGCGACCAACCGGTTCCCGGCAAGCGCTGGTCTTTGTTCAGCGAAGCCGAGCGCCAGGCGTCATGGAAGCCCGGTGGCATTCAACACCTGGCAGTCCACGAATCCAGCGGCAGCCTGTATTCGCTGGTACATCAGGGAGGACAGGACACCCACAAGGATCCCGGACAGGATGTCTGGGTTTACGACCTGGCGACCCGGCAGCAGCTGCGCAAGATAAAACTGGATAAATTGTCAACTTCCATACAGGTCAGCCAAGATAAAGCACCGCTGATGTTCTCACTATTCATCGGCAATCCGATACTGGACATCTATGCTGCTTCGAGCGGTAAATATTTACGCAGTGTCGATGAAATCGGATTTACACCAACCATCATGCAGACGCCCTAGTGCTCCTTCAATGTGATGGATCCGGTCATAACAATTATCATCAGCATCTCAATGTCCTTGCTGTTCGGCTTTGCGGCAGTGCATAAACTCAGGGCGATTGCTGTATTCAGGGCAAGCATGGATGGCTACCAGCTGATCCCACGGCCGTTATCCGGCCTTGTTGCCGTACTCCTGATAGTGACGGAACTGCTGGCAGCCATGCTGGTATTGGTTCCATCCACCCGCACAACCGGGTTTGCGCTCATGGCTGCCCTGCTCTTTATTTACACCGCAGGCATCAGCATTAACCTGCTCAGGGGCAGGCACGATATTGACTGCGGCTGTAGCGGACCGGCATCACGACATGAGCTTTCGGCCTGGCTGGTATTGAGGAATTTGTTTTTACTGGGCCTGGTTCTGCTTGCCGCCGGCTGGTCAGCCCAAAGGCCTCTGATCTGGCTGGACAGTCTGGTAGTTCTGTTCAGCGTGCTGGTTGCCAGTGGCCTGTACATGAGCCTGAATCAACTGCTTGCCCAGGCCCCACGACTGGCCGCTCTGCGGAGTGGTACATGATCAACACGCTCATTATTTCCAATATCATTTTATGGATCCTGGTATTGGTACTGGTGGTTGTCGTGTTTGCCCTGGTTCGCCAGATCGGTGTTTTATACGAACGGGTTGCACCCGCAGGCGCACTGATGGCAGGCAAGGGATTGAAGACCGGCGAATTAGCCCCTGTTCTTGACCTGCAGACTCTCCAGGGTCAGGCATTCCGCCTCGGCGGTGAGCGCAGCGATGGGAAGAGCACCTTGCTGTTTTTCCTTTCACCCACCTGCCCGGTCTGCAAAACCCTGCTACCGGTACTGCAAGCCATGCGTAACAGCGAAGCCGACTGGCTGGAGATCGTACTGGCCAGTGATGGTGACGAGGAAGAACACCGCGCCTGGCTCAAAAAGCAAAAGCTGGAGTCCTGGCCCTATCTGCTGTCATCACAACTCGGCATGACAATGCAGGTAGCAAAGCTGCCTTTTGCAGCGCTGATCGATGAAAAAGGAATTCTCTGTGCCAGGGGTCTGGTCAACAGCAGAGAACATATTGAAAGCCTGTTCGAGGCCAAGGCACAGGGCGTCGCCTCGATCCAGGAATACATGCAAGCCCGTCATCAGATTGACAGGCAACAGGACAAACAGGAACAGGATGTTGCGTAACGAGGGCAATTACCTATGAAATGGCTGGACAAATTTTCTGAAAACTCCGCGAGATCAATAGCGCGGCAGAGTTCAAGACGCAGTTTTATTGCCGGGGTCGGTACGTTGATGCTGGGTGGGGCAGCAATTCCGCTATTGCCAGTGGCCAGGGCGGGTGGGAACTCCCGACCAGATGCCCCGGCGGAGAGCGGTGATCCACGCAGCTGTGATTACTGGCGCTATTGCGCCATCGACGGATTCCTGTGTGATTGCTGCGGCGGCAGCTATAACAGCTGTCCACCGGGAACGACAGTTTCTCCCATTACCTGGATTGGCACCTGCCGAAATCCTTTGGACGGCAAGGATTACATCATTTCATACTATGACTGCTGTGGAAAATCCAGCTGTGGCCGCTGCCTGTGTACCCGCAACGAGGGGGACAAACCCGTTTATCAGGCACCCCTGTCCAATGATATCAACTGGTGTGCCGGATCATCGGTGGACATACCCTACAACTGTTCCACAGCCGTCGTGCTGGGGCTGGCTGTAGCAGACGCTGACGCCTGATGCTACGTCAAACTGCATTCGCGACAATAGGCGGCATGGTATTGCTGCTTAGCTGCCTGAACGCGCAGGCAAATGGCGGATATTCACCACACACTAACTACATATTGATGTGCCAGGGCTGCCACCTGGCGGACGGTGCCGGCACCCCGGAGAAAGTACCCGCACTCAAAAACGAAGTGGGCCGGTTCCTGCAGGTTGCAGGTGGCCGGGAGTACCTGATCCAGGTACCCGGAACCTCCCAATCACCGCTGACGGATAAAGAGGTGGCCGCTGTTCTCAACTGGATCCTGGATAACTTCAGCAGTGCCGAGCTACCCAGTGATTTTATCCCGTATACGACCGCTGAAGTGGCGCGCTATCGCTATGAGCCATTGGCCAACGCAAGCAATGTGCGGGCCGGACTGATGCGCTTGCTGGGCCAACAGGGCCAGTGAAGCCAGCGCTGAGGAAAGCGGTGCTTATGAAGAACGGCGCTCCTGGTCTACGTACTGGCTGGCTGTCAGACAAAGGGTGAACAATTGGTTCTGGGTAGAAATATCCAGTTTTTCATAGGCGCGGCGCCGGTAGGTAACCACACTGGACTGTGCAATATTGAGGTCGAGCCCGATACCGACTGATGTGTAACCCAACAATATGCGTTCACAGACTTCCCGCTCGCGTGGGGTCAACTGGGAAAACGGAGATACATTTTTGCTGATGATGTTATGCACCAGGCTACGCGCATTCCGGTACTGCCCCTGTTTGTCCGCAGGGCTCAACTGGAGAATACGGTAATGCGTGGAAATCAGCGTCGTGATCAGTGGCAGAATGGCTTCGAGCAGTTGCCAGTCCTTGTCGGAATAAGGGCCGGAGCGACCCATGCGATAAAAATTGCAATACACGCTGCCCTGCTCGACCTTGCCAATGGTCGATGCTTTGTCGATCAGGTCATGGCGATCAAAAAAGTGATTTTGATAAGCCGCATCAATATCCGCATCGACGGCCAGCGGAATCAGACAATCCTCACAGCCTTCGGTTGCAGCGCTAAGCTGTGGAAAGTTCGGATCCTGCCGGTGAAAACTCCGCACATAATCATTAGCAAGTTGCTGGGCCTCTTCAACCCGCATCCGGCCGTGGGTAAAAAGGTGGCCTGCGCCGCTCTCCCCGTAGGTAAACACGACACAGTGATCTACGGGGGTTACTTTGTTAAGTAATTTCAGCAGGCACGATTCAAATGCCGGCGAGCCGATGCAGCGGCACAACTGCGTCAGACCTTCCAACCAGGCGGGGTCACCAAAAGCACTAAGCTCCCCGAAACGAATATCGCGTAAACCGAAGTTCTGGCTACGGCTGGTTTTTGGTGATGACGTCATAACTGTAGTGTACCAGCCTAATAGAGGAGCCTGTCGGATTTGACATGCTCGACTACGAATAAGCCCGACAGCCCCAGGAAACAATGCATATGCTATCGCAAAGAGATAAAGAGATATTAACCAATAAGGATTTCGACAAGCTCGTGACCATTCGCCGCAGGGTGTCATGGTCATTTCTGCTGGTATTGCTGGGCCTTTACCTCGCATTCGGGCTTCTGTCTGTCTATTTTCCTGAAGTTCTTGCCAGGCCTGTATTTGCCGGTGGCGTGGTACCGTTTGGGGTCGTGATGGGGTACGGAATTCTCAGCATGATTTTCATCGCCACGCTGGTCTACGTGTTGATTGCCAACCGCTATTTAACCCCACTGAAAAGAAAAGTAATTGCCGCGGCCGGGAAAGAGCAATGAATGTCACGGCGATCATTATGTTTTTCCTGTTTGTGGGGGTTACTCTGGTCATTACGGTATGGGCAGCCAAGCGCACTAAAACACGTTCGGACTTCTATGCCGCCGGCGAGAGTATCGGCGGACTGCAAAACGGGCTCGCAATCGCAGGGGATTTCATGTCGGCTGCGACCTTCCTCGGTGTAACCGCGCTGGTCTACAGCACCGGTATGGACGCCATGTTGTTCATCATCGGCGGCACACTGGGCTGGGCAGTCATTTTGTTGCTGGTAGCGGAGCGCTTGCGTAACCTCGGCCGCTACACATTTTCTGATGTTGTTGCCTTTCGCCTGGAGCGCAAATCAGTCACAACCATGTCTGCGATCGGTTCCCTCGCGGTAGCGATTCCATACCTGCTTGCACAAATGGTGGGTGCCGGCGCATTAATCCAGATCCTGTTCGGTATGCCATATGAGGTAGCTGTCATACTGGTGGGGGTATTGATGACGCTCTATGTGATGTTTGGCGGCATGCTGGCGACCACCTGGATTCAGACCATCAAGGCCGTATTGCTGCTGGTGGGTGGCACCATCCTCGGATTGGGTGTCATGTCCATGATGAATTTCGATTTTGGCGCGTTGGTGACCGCCGCAGTCAGCGAACACCCGAAGGGGTCGGCTATCATGGCGCCGGGTGTGATGTTCACCGATATAATCACGATCATTTCAATCGGCCTGGCGTTTGTATTTGGCACTGCCGGTCTGCCACACGTGCTGATGCGCTTCTTCACCGTGCCCGATGCACTCCAGGCAAGGCGTTCGGTAGCATACGCCATTGGTTTTATCGGTTATTTTCAGAGCCTGATATTTATCATCGGCCTTGGTGCGGTGGTTTATGTAACCAACAACCCTGAATTCCTGACGGCCGACGGCAGTCTGATCGGCGGCACCAACATGGCCACGGTGCACCTTTCCAAGGTCATTGGCGGCGACCTGTTTCTTGGTTTCATATCAGCCGTGGCGTTTGCCACCATCCTGGCCGTTGTATCAGGTTTGACTTTATCCGCCGCTGCTGCGGTCTCGCATGACCTCTATGCCAATGTGATCTGCGATGGCGATAGTGACAGGGACACCGAGTTAAAGATTTCCCGCATAACCACACTGGTGATCGGTTTGACCACCATGGCTTTGGCAATCCTGCTCGAAGGTGAGAATGTCGCGGTGCTGGCGCTGATCGCGCTGGCGATTGCCGCCAGTGTGAATTTTCCGGTCATGTTTTTGTCCATGTACTGGTCAAAATTCACCACACGAGGGGCCTTGGCCGGTGGTTATGCGGGCCTGGCAACTGCGCTGATCCTGGTCCTGCTGGGGCCGACGGTATGGGTTACATTATTCGGCTTTGACACGCCGATCTTCCCCTACCATTACCCAACTCTGTTCGCGATGCTGGCGAACCTGTCTTGCGCCTACTGGTTCTCAGTCAACGACAAGAGCGACAGGGCCTTCGCTGAAATAGAATCGTATGATGCACAGTGGATACGGTCCGAAATTGGACCTCTCTAGGGCTCCTTCAAGGTGATAATGTCATGAGTAGTATAAATCACGCTCAACTCGAACCGATTGAGAAAGCCAGCCTGGATGAATTGCAGGCACTGCAATTACAACGGATGAAATGGAGCCTGCAGCATGCCTATGACAATGTTGCCCACTACCGGAAAAAATTCGATCAGGCTGGGGTAAATCCTGCTGATCTGAAATCCCTTTCCGACCTGGGCAGGTTTCCGCTCACAGCCAAGCATGATCTGCGTGAAACCTATCCCTTCGACCTGTTTGCAGTGCCGATGGATGATGTGGTGCGAATACACGCATCCAGCGGCACAACCGGCAAACCGACAGTGGTGGGCTACACGCAAAATGATATCGACATGTGGGCCGATGTTTGCGCACGTTCTCTTCGCGCTGCGGGCGGCAGCCGATGCGACAAAGTCCATATAGCCTATGGCTATGGCATGTTTACCGGTGGCCTGGGCGCGCATTATGGCGCAGAGCGCCTGGGTGCGACTGTCATTCCCATGTCCGGTGGTCAGACCGAAAAACAGGTTCAGTTAATTCATGACTTCCAGCCGGAAGTCATCATGTCTACGCCATCCTACATGCTGAATCTTGCCGATGAGTTTGAGCGCCAGGGCCTTGATCCGGCTGCTTCTTCACTCAGGCTTGGAATTTTCGGAGCAGAGCCCTGGACCGATGCGATGCGCGCGGAGATTGAATCGCGCTGCGGTATGGACGCAATTGACATATATGGTTTATCAGAAATCATCGGCCCGGGTGTGGCCTGCGAATGCATTGAAACCAAGGACGGGCTAACGATCTGGGAAGACCATTTTTACCCGGAAATTGTAGATCCGGACAGCGGTGAAGTGCTGCCTGATGGGGAATATGGCGAACTGGTTTTCACCTCCTTAACCAAGGAGGCGCTGCCCATGATCCGCTACCGCACACGCGACCTGACCCGCTTACTGCCAGGCAGCGCACGCACAATGCGCCGCATGGACAAGATCACCGGTCGCAGTGACGACATGATGATCATTCGCGGCGTCAATGTATTTCCCAGCCAGATTGAAGAGGAGATACTCAAGCTCAAAGAGTGCTCACCCCACTACCAGATTGAGCTGTATACCGAAAAGCAGATGGACAGGCTGCGCGTGCTGGTCGAACTGGCACCGGAGTATGACCGGCTTTCCAGTGAAGAACGGACCGTAGTTGCCGCTAAACTCGCGCACAACATCAAGTCATACATTGGTGTGAGTTCGATCATCGAATTGCGCAATAAAGGTGGTGTGGCACGCTCTGAGGGTAAGGCCGTGCGGATTGTTGACAAACGCTCCCGCTGACCCTGTCCTCCTTCGTGTAGACTGCTTACCGCACGGCATTTTGGCATTATTGTAGAAATATGGAATATTCATGACCAAGAAATTTGCTTCCCAGGCAGACCTGGATGAAAAACAGATCTCTTTTACCAGGCTCGCCGATGGCCTTTATGCCTATACTGCGGAGGGCGACCCGAATACCGGCATCGTGATTGGCGATGATTCTGTCATGGTCATTGATGCGCAGGCCACACCGATCATGGCACGCGATGTCATTGAGAAAATTCGTACGGTTACGGACAAGCCGATCCAATACGTCGTTTTGAGCCACTACCACGCCGTGCGCGTACTCGGTGCGTCTGCTTATGATCCGGATGAAATTATTTCCAGCCACGACACCTACGACCTGATTGTGGAACGGGGTGAAGAGGATTTCAAATCAGAACTGGAGCGCTTTCCACGCCTGTTCAGCGGGGTCGAATCGGTGCCGGGCCTGACCTGGCCGACGATGACATTTAAAGGTGAGATGACCATCTGGATGGGCAAGCGCGAAGTCAGGCTGATGCAACTCGGCCGCGGCCACACCAAGGGCGACACGGTCGTATGGCTACCCGAAGAAAAGGTACTGTTCAGCGGTGACCTGGTTGAATACGGCGCAACCCCTTACACGGGCGACGCCTATTTGAGCGATTGGCCACAAACGCTGGAGCGGCTTGCAGCGCTTAATCCGGTGGCATTGGTACCCGGACGCGGTGATGCGCTGACCACAGCGCAGATGTGTAAGGAAGCGCTCGAAGGCACCAGGGCATTCCTGACCAACATGTTCGAATCGGTCAAACAAGGCCGTGCAGCAGGCAAAAATCTCAATGAAATCTACGCTCAGACCTACGCACGCCTGAAACCGGATTTTGGCCATTGGGTGATTTTTGACCATTGCCTGCCTTTCGATATCAGTCGCGCCTTTGATGAAGCCGGCGGCACGATCGATCCGCGTATCTGGACGGCAGAAAGAGATGCCGACATGTGGCGTGACCTCGAAACCGGCCAATAAGGAAAATAATGCGGGGCGTCCGTCGAATCTATCCATTCACAAGACCACCTGAGCTCGATTCAGATGAACGGACGCGTGTGCCGGTTATCATCGTCGGTGCCGGACCCATTGGCCTGGCCATGGGCCTGGACCTGGACCTTCACGGCATCCCCAACATCATCCTCGATGATGACAACAAGGTCAGCATCGGTTCGCGCGCGATATGCTGGGCCAAACGCGCTCTGGAAGTGGCGGATCGTCTGGGCTGCGGCGAACGCATGCGGGACAAAGGTGTCACCTGGAATATTGGCAAGGTATTTTTTGGGGACGGAAAGGAACCGGTCTACGGCTTCAACATGCTGGAAGAGGGCGATCAGCAGTTCCCGGGCTTTATCAACCTGCAGCAGTATTACACAGAAGAGTATCTGATCGATGCGATCGACAAGCGGGAGCTGACCAGGATTCGCTGGGAAAACGAGGTCACGGGCGTCGACCAGGCCAGCGATGGCGTGACCGTCAGTGTCAGCACGCCCGAGGGCGAATACCAAATCGACTGTGATTACCTGATTGCGGCAGACGGTGCCCGTAGCCCGCTGCGCAAAATGCTCGGATATGACTTTGGTGGTGAAACATTCCAGGATCACTTTCTGATCGCTGATATCAGGATGAAGGCTGAATTTCCGGCCGAGCGGTGGTTCTGGTTCGATCCGCCTTTTAACCGTGGCCAATCCGCCTTGCTGCACAAGCAACCGGATGATGTCTGGCGTCTGGACTTCCAACTCGGCTGGGATATCGACCGAGAACAAGAGCTAAAACCCGAAAATGTTTCCCGGCGCATCCGGGCCATGCTCGGTGAGGACCTTGAATTTGATTTTGAGTGGGTCAGTATTTACACCTTTCAGTGCCGCCGCATGGACAGGTTTGTCCACGACCGCATCATTTTTGCAGGTGATGCTGCCCACCTTGTATCGCCATTCGGGGCGCGCGGTGCCAATAGCGGGCTGCAGGATGTTGATAATCTTGGCTGGAAACTCGCATTGATTCTGAAGGGTAAGGCACCAGCCAGCCTGCTCGAGTCTTACAATGACGAGCGCGTAACGGCAGCCAGAGAAAATATCCTTAATTCAACGCGCGCCACTGACTTCATCACACCCAAGAGCGATGCCAGCCGGATTTTCCGTGATGCCACGCTTGAGCTTGCAAGTGAACATGAGTTTGCCCGTCGTTTCGTCAATAGTGGCCGTTTGTCTGTCGCCACTATCCTGGTTGATTCAAGCCTGAATACGGATGACAGTGACCACTTTGACAGCAACCTGGTCCCCGGCTCACCTGCCACCGATGCACCAGTGACAGTTAATGGCAAGGAAAGCTGGTTTCTGAAATCTGTCGGTAATGATTTTACCGGCGTCTACTTTGCCAAAGAAGGTGCCAACGCGCCTGCCGGCGCCGGTGATCTGGAGCAGGATGATATTCCGGTGAAAACGCTGGTGATTTCTGAAATGGACGTGATCTGCGATGGTTTGGGCAATGGGTTGTTGTTTGATCACAAAAGCCTGCTCAAGCAACGTCTGGACGGGCAACCCGGAACCTATTATCTTTTCCGGCCGGACCAGCATGTCGTTGCCCGTTGGCGGGATTTCGATTTGCAGGCGGTCCGGGATGCGGTTGCCCGCGCGACAATGCAGACAGGTTGGGAACAGAAAGGTCAACAGCCGCATGAGTAAGAAGCTACATAGCGAGCCGAGAATCGAAGACCCTGATGATTTCTACGCCAGCCTCATCGCTTTGCACGATGGTCTGAGCCCTGAACAAAGCCAGCGCCTCAACAGCAAACTAATCCTGCTGATGGCCAACCAAATCGGTGAGCGGGCAGTGCTCGATGAAATACTTGATGCCGTCCGTATCCGGACCCGTTAACACTGACCAACTTTACTTTGCCGACATAGATTCCAGCACCTCCTCCATGTGTTCAAATACCGCATCCATTTCGCGACCGGTGGGCAGCGTTGTCAGACGGAAGTGATTCTTGTAAGGCACGTTGAAGCTGCTGCCCGGGGTAATCAGGACGTGTTTCTTCTGTAGTAATTCCAGCGCAAATTGCTGGTCATTAAAGTTCTCAAACAAGCTTGTATCCACAGCAGGGAATGCATACATGGCACCTGCGGGTTCGCACATTGACATGAAACGGCTGCGGGCAACACCATCAATGATGGCCTGACGCGACTGGAACAGGCGGCCACCCGGCCGCGTCAGTTCGCGAATGCTCTGATACCCGCCCAGTGCAGTCTGCACAGCCCACTGTCCCGGCACATTGGCACATAATCGCAGTGATGCCAGCAGCTCGACTGCGTGCAGGTACTCGCTGGCATTTTCCCGCTCACCACTGAATGAGACCCACCCTACACGGTAGCCACAGGCACGGTAGATTTTCGACAGCCCGTTGAAGGTCGCGCACAGGCTGTCGTGTACCAGCGTGGCCATCGGGATATGTTGCGCCTCGCCAAAAAGCATCTGGTCGTAGATTTCATCACTGAACACAACAATCTGGCTCTGTTCAGCGATACGGGCAATTTCTTCGAGTAAATCCCGGCTGTAAACTGCCCCGGTCGGATTATTTGGATTGATCAGGACGATGCCGCGGGTGCGCGCAGTTATAAGCGCACGAATCTCATCGGGGTCAGGCTGGAAACCATTTTCCGGCCGGCAATGATAATAAACCGGCGTGCCGTGATTGAGTGAAACCGAGGCGCTCCACAAAGGGTAATCCGGGCTGGGGACCAAAACTTCGTCGCCGCTGTTGAGCATCGCGCGCAAGGCAAGATCGATACATTCACTGACACCGTTGCCCATCAAGACGTCATCTGCAGTGACGTCCATCACCCCCCGGGCCTGTTGCTGCATGACGACGGCCTCGCGGGCCGGGAAGATACCTTTCTGATGGCAATATGCCTCACTCTGGCCGAGGTTCTCTATTATCGCCAGGCGCATGGTTTCCGGTGTGCGGTAACCAAATAACCCCGGGTTACCGATATTCAGTGAAATAATCTCGTAACCCTGATGCTCCAACTCTACCGCCAGCGCCGCCAGTTCGCCGCGAATTTCATAACGGACACCGGTAAGAATATGGTTTGTTTTTACTGCCGATTTACGCACTGCTTCACCCCGCTTGTCATGGTCAGAGAATATCCAATGCCAGGTGACTTGTCGTTACTTTTTACGCTTCTTCGGCACAAAACAGTCTAAGACAGTTGACGGCACCCACATGAACAGGCTAACCTGCAATTGATGAATATTTCTTTCAACTGTATGTGTGTCTGTTGCTGTTGCGCTTGTATGCGTAGCGGCCAGCCGTGCGGTGTCTGAATGTTCCGATCCACTCAATTGATTTAACCACCACTTAAAACAGACATAACCGCACCGGCAGGCCGGGGCGAGTGGTTCTGTGTGCGCCCCGGTCATTTAATCGACAAAGGAGTTTGCACCTATGAAATCACCAACAGCCGCCCAGCGAAGCCTGGCATACCGCAGCATACCTGCGCAGCTGGAAACTACTGACCTGCGCCAACGACGGGTTTACGACAGCGTCGCCGACCTGATCGCCAACCCGGACAACCCAACTCCGATGGTGAAGCTCAGCGAGCGCTTTAACCCCGAACCGGATTTCGATATCTTCGTCAAGCTCGAAGCGTTCAATCCGTTTGGCTCTATCAAGGATCGCACTGCGCTTTACCTGATACGCGGCACACAGCTTGCTGAAGGCCAGGTGCTGGCCGAACCGACCGCAGGTAACACCGGTATCGCTTTGGCTGCGCTGGCAAATGCACAGGGCACCCCCATCACACTGGCGGTGCCTGACGCCACCCCTGAGGAAAAGAAAGTTCTGTTGCGTTTCCTTGGTGCAGAGCTACTGGAAGTTGAAGACGAGCTGTGCCCGCTGTTCCCGACCGAGGGTGCCCGCGGCGTGATCAAGAGCATGGTCGAAAGCCCAGCATTCAACGGCAAGTATGTCAGCCCCAACCAATACGAAAATGAACTGAATGTCGAGGCGCATTACCGCACCACCGGCCCGGAAATCTGGAACCAGACGGGCGGGGATATCGACTATTTCTTCGCTGCTTTCGGTACCTGCGGAACAATCACCGGTGTAGGCCGTTACCTGAAGGAGCGTAATCCGGATATCATGATCATCGGTATCGAGCCCGCTTCAAGGAATCACAAACTTTCCGGCATCAAGAAAATCACTGACCTGCCGGATGAATTCAAGCCGAAGATCCTGGATTACTCGCTGATCGACGATATTATTGCTGTCGATGACCGCGATGCTTTTGAAACCGGCATCCGACTGGCCCGCACCGAGGGCATCATGGTCGGACCGACAACCGGTGCCGTGCTCCACGCTGCGCTGCAAACCGGCGTAAGCGCCAACGGACGCGCCGTGGTTATTTCGCCGGATGACGCTACCAAATATATCAGCGCTTATGCACAATACCTGGAAAAGGAGTAAAAAAATAAACGCTTCTCTACCTGGGGTCAGGCGATATAACTCCGGATTTCTGGCAATATTGCTTTAATGCTACTCCTTTCCGCGTTTCGAGACATTGCGGGATGAGCCCCGCTTCAAGGATATCCTGCGCCGGGTGGGGCTGCCTGAACACGGCCACAATTTACCCGGGAGAGGGACCGGATCTTTGGGACCTGGCGAAAACTGAAATTGCAGATTGGGTAATACCCCCTTTATTTTGGCCGTGTTTCACTGTGTACCCAGTCCATGTAAGCTTGTAAACCACCTGTGACTGACAGCACAATTATCTCCGGCAGATCATAACTATGCGCTTCTCTGATCGCCTCAACAGTGGCTTCAACACGGTCAACTGCTGTTTTCACCAACATGACCACTTCGGTCTCAGTCTGGATCGCATCATTCCAGCGAAAACGGCTGTTGACTTCGAATTCCTGCGTGCAGGCCGCCAGTTTCCGGTCAATTAACATCTGGCTCATATTCCGAGCCTCGTTTTCGTTAGCCAGTGTCGTCAACAGAACGCACATCTGATCGTTCATCTCTTGTTCTCCTGCTTAGCCCAAACATTTCACCAAGGCGGACGATATAATGGAAGTTATCATTTTAATTCAAAATCTTACAAGATATTTAAGCGATTGCCTGAAGTTACAATTTGTCCTATCCGGTTTTGCACAGCATCGAGCCTGTCGGTAAATAGATGAATTATGTGGAATA
>ENA-OSCG01000013-OSCG01000013.1-marine-sediment-metagenome-genome-assembly--contig:-NODE-13-length-40724-cov-7.831420_pt1 | contig 40724 bp, 32 predicted proteins | sample MGYA00237880_ERZ529332 | MGnify/ENA primary metagenome ERZ529332 (study PRJEB26373, sample SAMN05710708) | marine sediment metagenome | biome: marine; feature: ocean trench; material: sediment... | reverse complement strand
TTCGTAGAGTACCTGTCTCTCGTTCATGCGCGGGTCGGTCAGCGAAAAGCCATCGCGCCGGCGCCGGCGGTGCTTTGGCCCGACCCAGACGGAAAAACCGTCACGTTGTTCGATCTCGTGTTCGACCAGATTTTCCGGGTCGGTTTTCCCGGGGACCTTGAAAGAGAGCCAGCCTTTAACTTGTGTGCCGAACAGTGCACTGGTCATCGCCAGGTAACTCCAGCGCTGCACGGTATCGAGCAGTTCAGCGGCGATCCCGGCGCCAGAATTCATTGCCAGGCATTCAGCGAAGACTTCTCTCGCCCGTGGATGGTTGCGCAACCGATCAGTTAAAAGCGAGAGTTCCTCAGCGGCATCGCTACCGTCATCCGCCGCCACATCATTCTCTGACTGCAACTGATCATACAGGCGAAAAAGACTTACCGCGACGCGTGCCAGTGCACGCTCGGAATCGTCTGTCGCAGTCTCGGGAAACGCAACTCGTTGTAGGAGTCCAACGCTCTCCATAATCAAGTTCTGATCCCACGCCGTGCAGTCGACACCTCTGAATTTGCGCTTGAGCTTCGCCACAATCTGACTGCGGTATACGAATACCGTATCGATCTCATCCCGAATCGATTTGCGTTGGGCGGCACACTCAGACTCGAGTTTGAACAATCTGGCAATGAAATCGCCGACCCATGGTGCGATCCGAACCAGGATGTCCGAAACTGCCTCGGGCGCCATGCCCTCACCCCGGGATTCGCGATAGCTGAGGAATTCCTTGAACAGCGTTGTATTACTCTCTTGCAGGTAATCATCGAACGCGCGCGACAGGTCCGCCAGCCTGATGGGGTCGTACAGGTCTCCGTATTCGAATCCGGGGATGCCGAGCGACATGGACAAGGGCGTACTACCCATGGGGTCGTGGTTAATTTCAGTCATCGCCGGGTCAGTTCCTTGCCTGGTGTGCGACCCTTTGGCGCAGCGCGGTTACATTGTCGCCACGCAGTTCGCGCAGCGCATACGACATGAAAACGGGGATCATTTTCTTACGCCAGGGTGGTGCGAGGTCGGTATTGTCAACAGGCCGGGCGACTCTGGTCGCGATGCGGCCGGTTTCTTCGATGACCTCATCAATGATCTTCTTGCCGATCAGGAACTCTGCGGCATCGGTCGAAACCACCGGCTTCGACGCGACCGCGCCCAACACAATGCGTGCGTCCTCGACCGTACCGTCATCTGCGAGCTTTACAGCAGCCGCAACCGACAGGATGGGAAAGTCGAAAGAACCTCGCCGGCGCAGTTTCCAATAGGTGCTTTTCCAGCCTGAGGCCGGCTGCAGGATGACCTCGCCAAGAATTTCGTCCGCGCGCCGGCCCATGTAGTTGATGCCGTCATCGTGATAGAAGTCCTTCAAGTCGACCACGCGCTCATTGTCTGCCGAAACCAGGCGGATTTTCGCGCCAAGTGCGATTAGCGCGGGTGCGGTATCGGTGGACGATACGGCCAGGCAGGTCTTGCTGGAAGTCGCGACCCAGCAGATCTCGCCGTCCTTCTTGAGGCAGTAGTTGATCGCCTTGCGCCATTCCTCGCCCTGGTTATAGAAATTGCAGCGCGTATCGAGACAGATATTGCCGCCGAGCGTTGCCATGTTCCGCAGCTGCGGTGTCGCGACCACTTTGGCGGCCTGCCACAACGCCGTGTAGTTCTGCTGGACGGATTCATTTGCCAGCAGGGCGGTCAAAGACAAGCCGGCGCCGATGCTCAGGCCGGAACCGTTACGGATATCACGCAGCGGCTGGATCTGGCGCAAAGCAACCAGGTGCTTCGGCGTCTGCTGGCCGCGCTTCATGTTAGGCAACAGATCGGTCCCGCCGGCCAGTATCATCGCATCAGGGCCTTCGCCCGCCAAAATCCTGGCGGCCTCTGCAATGGTTTCCGGTGCGTGGAAACGAAAATAGGGCAGCCTCATCATGATGCCGCCACCTTGTCCATGGCGTGCATTTTTGCGGCACGCTTTCGCTCAGGCTTGTTGCTGGCGGTACCGTCGCCACCCTCCCAGGGCGGCAAGACGAACACCGACTCCGGCCAGTCGATCTGTGGGAAGCTTTTTGGCCCGATGCGGGCTTCTCGCCCGCTGGCCTTGAGTTTCAGCGCTTTGAGCACTTTCTCTGGGGTGATCGGCAGCTCGTCGATGCGCACAGCAACCGCATCATAAACCGCGTTTGCGATCGCGGGCATAATCGGCAGCAAGGGCCCCTGACCGACTTCCTTGGCGCCAAACGGGCCGTTCGGATCCGGGTTCTCGACGATTTCCACCTGAACCTCGGGCATGTCGTGCAGGGTCAGGCTCTTGTAGTCGAGCATCGACGGGTTACGGTGCACCAACGCATCGGAAAGCCTGGGGGCGAGTCGCCTGGTGGTGTGTTCCTCCATCAGTGCCTCGCCAATACCCATATACACGCTGCCGATTACCTGCCCCTCGACCAGCACCGGGTTCAGCGCCCGGCCGAGGTCGTGTGCAATCGTGACCCGGGATATCTCTATGATGCCGGTCTCGATGTCCACCTCGACTTCAACCACCGCCGCCGAGTAGGAGTAAGTCGGCGAGGGACCGACGCCCGCACCTGGAAATTTCCCGGCGGTCTTCGGCGGGGTGTAGGACCCGACCGAAACCAGGGTCCCATGTTTTTCCTCGGCGCAGACCACTGCCTCGCGAAAAGTCATGCCCCTCGATGGGTCGCCGACATAAAACACTCTGCCTTCGGCGAATTCCAGATGATCCACCGGAATCTCCAGTTTTTCAGCGGCCGCCCCGGCGATCAGTTCGCGCGCCCGTCCGGCCGCCTGGATCGCTGCATTGCCCATCATCAGGGTGACCCGGCTCGAGTAGGAGCCCAGGTCTACCGGGGTCAGGTCGGTGTCACCGGTGATGCACTTAATGTCGATTGGCTCGATCCCCAGCACCTCGGCGACCAGGCCTACGAGTACATCGTCGGATCCCTGGCCGACTTCGGTGGCACCGCAGTACACGGTAACCAAACCGCTGCGGTCGAGTTTTATCTGCACCCCGGAATGCGGCATTTTATTCCAGTAGATCGCAGTGCCGGCGCCGCTCATATAAGCGCCGCAGGCGATTCCGACGCCATGGCCGATGGGCAGTTTGCGATGTTTGTTGCTCCAGCCGGACTTATCGACCACCCGCTCGATGCATTCGGCCAGGCCAATGCTGCCTATTTTCAGATAATTCGCGGTCAGAGTGTCCGGCTTCTCTACAATACCCAGCCTGAATTCGGCCGGATCCATCTGCAGTTTCTCGGCGATCTTGTCGAGCTGGATCTCCTGGCCAAAACGCGGCTGTGGCGTGCCGTGACCACGTTTGGGTCCGCAAGGCGGCTTGTTGGTGAATACCCGGCAGGCCTGATAGCTGTACGTCGGCAGGTGGTAGGTAACCGGTTGCAGCACGGCGGTATAGAAGGTGCTGGCAACACCGTAAGAACCGTACGCGCCGCCGTCGAGCAGGGTCTGTAAATGCATCCCGGTCAGTTTGCCAGCACGGGTCACGCCGGTGCGCAGTCGCATGGTCACCGGATGTCGTCCACGGTGGCAGTAAAACACCTCCTCGCGGGTCAGGCAGATTTTCACCGGTCTGCCCAGCATCAGGGCAGCCTTGGCAACCACGATTTCGTGATTGAACGGATCGGTTTTTCCACCGAAGCCACCGCCATTGGGACAGGCGATCACGCGAATCCGGGCGGCCGGCATTTCCAGCGCCTTGGCCAGCGCGCGGTGGACGTAATGTGGGCACTGAGTACTCGACCACAGCGTGACCCGCCCGTCCAGATCCGCCACGCCAACCGCCGCGTGCTGCTCCATTGCAAGGTGGGTGTTGCCCGCGTAAAAGAAAGTGTCATCGAAGACGTAGTCGGCGTCTTCAAGTGCTGCGTCGACGTCGCCGAATGAGTACGCCAGCCGCCGGTGTATATTGGCCTTCTCGGCATACTCATGCAGCGGTGTGTCGGTGGGCGCGATGGCCTCTTGCACGTTTGAAATCGTCGGCAGAGGCCGGTAACGAATATCAATCAGGCAAAGTGCGTCACTTGCCGTCTTCTCGTCGCGGGCAATCACCGCAGCGACCGGGTCGCCAACGAAGCGGACCTTGTCGCGGCATAGGGGCCGCTCGTCCTGGCTGACCGGCAGGATGCCGTATTCAACCGGAAAGTCCTGGCCTGTCAGGACCAGACTGACGCCAGGGTACTCTCGCGCCGCCGACACATCGACAGACTCGATTTCGGCATGCGGCAGCGAAGAACGCAGCAACTTACAGAACAACATGCGTGGCAACACGATATCGTCGGCGAATTGCGTCTGCCCGGTAACCTTGGACAGTGAATCCACCCGCACACGGCGCTTGCCGATGACGCTGAAACCGTTCGCGCCGGTCATGGTGTATCCCCAGCAGGCGAATTTTCACCCTCGCGCATCATCGCGGCCGCAGCCTCGACCGAATCGATGATCTGCTGGTAGCCGGTACAGCGGCACAGGTTGCCTGAAAGCGCTTCCCGTATCTGCGACCGGTCCGGTTGGGGCTGGCTCTCGAGCAGCGCCCTGGCACTCATCAGCATGCCGCCGGTACAGTAGCCACATTGCGAGCCACCGTGTTCCCCGAACGCCTGTTGCAGCGGGTGGAGTTTGCTTTCACCTGCCATGCCTTCGATGGTTTCAACCTTTACGCCCTCGCATTCGAGTGCGAGCAGCAGGCAAGACAGCACTGTTTGTCCGTCCACCAGGACCGTGCAAGCGCCACACTCACCGAGCTCGCAGCCGTGTTTGGTTCCAGTCAGTACAAGATCTTCACGCAAGACCTCGAGCAGCGTCTTGTACGGCGCGACCGAGACCTGCAGATCCTCGCCATTGACGTTCATGCTCAGGTGAAAGTTACCTGGCCGGTTGCGGGTAAGCTTGCTCGCATCAGTCATTTGTATTTCCTTTTCCGGCCGGTGTTGCCTGAGTGATCGACTCCTGCGGGTCTGCGGTGAGGCCCCGAACCAGGTAGTGGGCCAGGGTATCGGCGATTTTTCCGACGCTCAGGCTGCCCTGGGGATGAAACCACTGCGCAGTCCAATTGCTTGCGCCGAGTATGGCCCGGGTGACCAGCGTGGCGTCGAGGCGGGCGAATTCACCGCGCTCGATACCTTCCTCGATGAGTTCGCGAATACCCTGCTCATAGCGGTCCCGTTTGTCGATCAGCTGATCCCGCAACTCCGGCGGCAGTGCGCCGATCATCAGGTGCGCAACCGATCCCTCGAGATCATCCAGCATGCAGTGAAGGTGAGCCTGGATCAGGGTGAGGAGACGCCCGGCGATGCCGCCGTTTCCTTGTTGCGCCTGTTTCAGTGCGCCAAGCATCTGGTCCAGCGCCTGGTCCTGGCAGAAGAACAGGATTTCCTGTTTGCCCTTGAAGTAGTAATAAAGGTTGCCGGGTGACAGATCGGCCGCCTCCGCTATTTCCCGCATCCCGGCGCCGTTGTAGCCGTGCTCGCGAAAAACGGCCGCGGCCGCGTGCAGGATTTCCCGGCGACGGGTTTCCGAGCGGCGATTTCTACGCTCTGTACCGGTTGATTTAAAACTACTGTTCAAAATTTGAACCTCTGTTCGAAATCTAACCGATTCCGGGCTGGAAAGCAAGCTGTAAGAGCTCGGTTTGCATCCGGATCCTTGATGAGATGTTCGGGCTAGCCTACACGCAAAAAAATCTCCGTAAGCAAAATCCGGGTAATAAAAAATGTCAAATCACGTATGATTTACCAACCAAGCCTGCAATAAACATTTTGTGAAATGAAGTACTATCCCCGTCGAGGGGTAAGATTAAATTCAAATCCACATCAACCCTGTCCGGTAATACGACTGGGTACGATACGAACAGGCAATTGAGTTTGTATGAGAACTTGAACGGATAGCAGTGATGGAAGAACTTATTCTTGTTGACTCACAAAATGTAGTTTTAGGTACAGCACCTAAAGACCTTTGTCATGATGGAGAGGGAATACTTCACCGCGCCTTTTCCATTTTTGTGTTCAACAGCAAAATGGAGCTGCTGTTGCAAAAAAGAGCGGCAGGAAAACGCCTTTGGCCTGGTTACTGGAGTAATTCCTGCTGCAGTCATCCAGGCTTGAATGAATCAATGTTATCCGCCACGACGCGTAGACTGGACCAGGAGTTAGGTATAAAAGGTTTCCGAATTTCTGAGTTATATCGCTTTGAATATCAAGCCAGCTATTTGGACCTGGGTAGTGAAAATGAACTCTGCTCCGTCCTGATCTGCAGGTCTGATGATGATTTGGCAATAAACCCTGCGGAAGTCGCTGCAATACGCTGGGTCAATATGTCCGACCTGGAAGTAGAGATTGAAAATCATCCGGAGCAATTTACCCACTGGTTCAAGCTTGAAGTTAAACAGTTGGTTTCAACCTATCTTCAACAAATACGAAGGATGTATTCCTGATAAAAAGCTTGCCTGTGAAAAAGCATACCGTTCATTTTAACCAAACATTATTTCCACGCAAAATGCGTTTTCCCATGATTTCAGCAAAAAGTTGGTGTAAATGAAACGCCAATGGGTATTGCAAGGAAGGGTGGTGAGTGGCTCCAAAGCTGCCGCACACTTCACTCAGCTTGATTGGGTACAGCAGCAATGCAGAGAAAAACTCGATTTCGCTCCTTTTCCCGGTACGCTCAACCTTGATATTGATCCGGACTATATTCCTATACTAACTGACCTGCAGGGAGCGGATGCCATTGAGTTGATACCCCAGGGAAGTGATGGCTGTGCGGGCAAGGTGATTCCACTATCCATCGAGGGTATCAGGGGGGCCATTGTCATCCCCGAACGCGAGGTAAATATCCATGGTCAAAATATCATTGAGGTCATGGCGCCAGTCGGGCTAAGGGAGTCTCTGGGCCTGGCAGACGGCCACCGGGTCACCCTGTTTATTGACCGGTCAGGTCACGTTCCCCTGGATGCAGTAATTTTCGATCTGGATGGGACCTTACTGGACTCCATTGGGGCTTATTTCGGAATTGTAAGATCTACCCTCGCCCGGCTTGGTTTTCCGCAAGTTTCATTGGATGTGATGCGAGAAGCCGCCAAAGACGGTGAGTTTGAATGGGCAAGGGTTTTGCCAAAGTCTGCAGGCAGGAATCAACCCGGTCTACTGGCCAAAATTCAATCAATGGTGGAGGAGGTGTACCGCCCAATGTTTGAAATTGAAGCCAAACCAATTCCAGGGATGAAAGGTGTTGTAGATGACCTGGTTGCTGCAGGCATCAAGCTGGGAATAGTCACTTCAACGCCCAGAGAGAATCTCGACTGTAAACTAGAAAAGCTTAAACAAAATGGCACATTGAGCCACTTTGAAGCCATTGTGGCATCCAACGATACCGTACGGAAGAAACCGGCTCCGGACCCGATGATAGAGTGCTGCCGCCAACTTGATGTCAAATTGGAAAATAGTGTCTGTATTGGCGATTCCAGGTCTGATATCAGGTCAGGCAGATCCGCCGGGATGAAGACCATTGCCGTTCTTTCCGGCTTCGATGACCTGCATGCATTGAGCAAGGAATTTCCTGATGCGGTGATTAACAGCGTGGCCGAACTTAAAACGATTATTGATTATTGACTAAATCATCATATCACCTGTAAACAGCACTAAGTATGTGATCAAATAGCGACTTTTTTTGATTGGAAAGATTCCAAATAATTTTATAAACAAGGTCGACCACAGGCTTAAGCTTCTGGCTTGTCAGCTATCGTATTCACGAGTAAAAACATTATCTTAGTAAATGTTCATAGGAAATTTTCCGGCCGGTAAACACAAAGATAATCGGTCCGGTGAATTGCTTGGCATATCCCTTGCATTGTAAGAGACGGTACGATGTTCAACCGTCGTATTCCAAACCGCAGAGCGGAGCCATAAGTGAGATTAGTTTTGCACCAGATTTATTACAATTTTTTACGCGACACCACACCTCGGAGGAAAACCCATGGGTAAGAGCAAGTTTCCTGATCCTCATGAAGTAGAAACAATCCCGGGTACAGAAGGTTGGGAGAGAATGTACCCCTATCAGTATCAATTCGTTACTGATGACCCCGAACGCGAACAATACGAGAAAGAGTCTTTCTGGTTTTACGATGGCCTGCACTATCCTGAACCCCTTTATCCCTTTGATACGATTTGGGATGAAGCCTGGTATCTGTCACTGTCACAGTTCAGCCATAGAATCTTTTCCATCCCGCCGGTGAAGGGTGTGGACCACCGGATGAAAAACGGTTACGTCTATATTTCGCCCGTAGCCATAACCGATCCCAAAGAGATTGAAGGACGCGTCGCCCATTTCATGGAACGCGCTGGCTACTATTACGAAAACTGGAATGAGCTTGAAGCCAAGTGGGAAGAAAAAATGAAAAAGACCATCGCCGAATTAGAGGCGGTGGAGATTGCTCCCTTACCCGATCTTGAGGATATATCGATTGTAACCGAGGGTATTGGAGAATCATCCGGCTACCAGCTTCTGAAAAATTATGATACGGTGATTGATCTGGGTATTCGCTGCTGGCAGTACCATTTTGAGTTCTTGAATTTGGGTTATGCCGCTTACGTCACCTTTATGGGGCATTGCCAGAAAATCTGGCCTGATATTCCTCTGCAGCGTATCACCCAGATGATTTCCGGCATCGAAGTGATCATGTACCGGCCGGATGAAGAGTTGAGAAATCTGGCCAGAAAAGCCGTTGAATTGGAAATCGTTGATAGCCTCAAGAGCAGTACTTCATTCAGCGAGGTTAAAGCCACCCTGGAGCATATGGATGCGGGTAAGCAGTGGCTGGAAGCGCTTGAAAAAGTGCGCTATCCCTGGTTCCACGTCTCCACAGGCACTGGCTGGTTTCATCATGACCGGTCCTGGAATGACGATCTGGATGTTCCTTTGGGTTCAATCTGCACCTACGCAGAAAAGCTGCTTGCCGGTAAATCCATTGATCGCCCCATTGAAGCGGTCCGTGCTGAACGTGATCGAATTACCAGTGAATACCGTGGCCTCATTGACAACGATGAAGATCTCGCGGCATTTGACCAGTTATTGGCCACGGCTAAAACCGTTTTCCCTTATGTGGAAAATCACCTCTTTTATGTCGAGCACTGGTTCCACTCTATCTTCTGGAACAAGATCCGTGAGGTTGGCGCGATTATGAAGGAGCATGGCTTTATCGACGATGTTGAAGATATCTGGTTACTGAAGCGTAGTGAGATAAAGGACGCATTGTGGGACCTGGTCACCGCCTGGGCGACGGGGGTTAAACCCCGTGGCCCAAAGGTCTGGCCCCCGGAGATTGAATGGCGCAAAGGCGTAATGGAGAAATTCAAACAATGGACACCTCCTCCCGCGCTGGGCCCCCCACCCGAGGTCATTCAGGAACCCTTTACCATTGTGCTGTGGGGCGTGACCAATGAATCCCTGGCCAACTGGGCCGAGTTATCTGAAGCTGATGGTGATGTCCGTATAATCAAAGGATTTGCCGCAAGTCCCGGCACCGTTGAGGGCAAGGCCAGGGTATGCCGGACGGTTAAGGAAATTGGTGAACTGGAAGAAGGTGAAATCCTTGTTGCGCCCACAACGTCTCCTTCGTGGGCGCCCGCCTTCGTCAAAATCAAGGCCTGTGTGACTGATGTCGGAGGCGTCATGAGCCATGCCGCCATTGTATGCCGTGAATACGGTGTGCCAGCCATTGTGGGTACCGGTAGCGCAACGAAAATTATTAAATCCGGTCAAATGATCCGGGTTAATGGATCGACTGGTGAAGTGGAATTGCTTTAGTGAACGCAACACAAGCACCGTTCGTTTGTGATTTTAGAGATTGCAACAGGAATTCCATCGAGTTGGTTGGTGGAAAATGTGCTTCGCTGGGTGAATTAATCAATGCCGGAATACGCGTCCCGCCAGGGTTTGCGGTCACTACAGAAGGTTTTTTCGACTTTGTCGGTGGGGCAGGAATCCAGGACGCGATATATCAAGAACTGACTGACTTAAGTGGGGACGACACAGTAAAGCTGAAAGCTGCCAGCAACAAGATTCGAAGCATGATTGAAGCGGCGGAGTTTTCTACCGAACTCGAAGACCAGATTGGTGAATGCTACCGAGTACTTTCCGTGCGATGCAATGTCCCGGCAGTTCCTGTTGCGGTACGTTCCAGCGCCACGGCCGAAGACTTACCTGGCGCCAGTTTTGCTGGCCAGCAGGATACCTACCTGTGGATCAGGGGTATTGAAGATGTCCTTGACCACACCAAGAAGTGCTTTTCTTCACTCTTTAGTACACGGGCCATCGCTTATCGAATCCGTATGGATTTCGAACATTCCGCAGTAGCGATCAGTGTCGGCATCCAAAAGATGGTTAACTCCTATGCTGCAGGAGTCATGTTCACGATCAACCCGACCTCTGGCGACCGTTCAATGATATTAATCAATTCAAGTTTTGGATTTGGTGAGGCAGTGGTATCCGGTGAAGTAACGCCTGATGTCTTTATGATCAATAAAGTCTCCCTGGATTTGGTGGAGCGAATCATTACCACCAAAGAGGTTGCTTACATAGTGGACCACGAAACACACTCTTCAAAACGGGTGGATCTTCCCGCCGAGCGACAGAATATTCAATCGATTGTCGACGAAGAGATCGCGGAACTGGCTCGGATGGGAAAAATCATAGAAAAACACTATGGCGCACCGATGGATATCGAATGGGCTGTCGATAACGACATGGCCGCCGGAGGAAACATCTTCATCCTACAGGCCCGCCCGGAAACCGTCTGGGCAAACAAAAAAAGCAAACCAGTCGCTGTGGGTAACAAAACAGCAATGGACCACATTTTGTCTTCCGTGATGGAGGGTGTGAAAATGAAATGACCGAAGGACTCTCTGATTTATCCAGAGGATTTTTGAATAAACCAAAAACCGAATTCACAGCAAGGAAAAATGAAAATGATTAATGACCTGAGAGATTTTATCAAGGCTCTGGAAGAGCATGGTGAGTTACACCGTGTTACTGCAGAAGTAGACTGGAACCTGGAAGCATGTCACGTTTCCAAGGTAAACGAAGAGGCCAAAGGCCCTGCGTTGCTGTATGAAAACGTCAAAGATTACCCTGATATTCCGTTATTCACCAGCGCCTTTACCACACCCAGGCGTTTGGCTATCGCGCTGGAGCAAGACCCGGATCTTCCCATGTCCCAGCTGTCCAGGAAATGGATGGAGTTGACCACTCAAAAGTTGGTCAAGCCTGAATTTGTCGATAATCCAGCCGTATTGGAAAATATAATTGAAGGCGATGATGTTGATCTGCTCAAATTCCCGGTACCCCAGTTTTATCCCGATGATGGCGGTCGATTTTTTGTAACGGCGGGCTTTCTGGTGACCCAAGACCCGGACTCGGGCTGGACCAATCTCGGCACCTATCGTTCCCAGGTACTGGGCAAGAACATACTCGGCTCGCAAATCATCAAGGGCAAGCATGCTGACTTCCATATGAAGAAGTACCAGGAACGTGGGGAGCTAATGCCTGCTGCAGCCGTGGTGGGTTGTGATCCCGTTCTGTTCCTTGCCGGCTCAACTCTGGTCAGTGCAGAAACAGATGAATATGACATTGCCGGCTCATTGCGGCAACGTCCCGTTCCTGTTTTCAAATCTGATTTAACCGGGCTTACCCTGCCTGCCAATGCAGAGATTATTGCCGAGGGCTTTATAGACCCGAATGAACTGATGGAGGAAGGGCCGTTTGGTGAATATACCGGCTATTATTCCGGCAACAAGGGCAAGGATTATCCAAAACCCATTTTACGCGTTAAGCGCATCATTCACCGCAACAATCCAACCATGTGGGCAACAACGGTCGGCAAGCCGATCAATGACATCCACATGATTCAATCGCTCAACAGAACTGCAACCCTCTGGCACGATCTTGAAACCATGCGCGTACCCGGTATCGAAGGGGTTTATATTCCGGCAGAAACCTGCGGACGCTTTTGGGCTATTGTTTCTGTACGTCAAAGATATCCCGGCCATTCAAACCATGTCGGTAACGCGGTTATTGCAACCACCACCGGACACTATGGTTTGAAGGGTGTGATCGTGGTTGATCATGACATAGCGGTAGATGACTGGGATCGAATCTGGTGGGCACTGTCAACCCGGTTTGATCCAAAACGTGATGCACAGATTATTGACCGTGGCCGGTCTACACCCCTGGATCCTAGTTTGCCGATTGATGCGCGGGATATCACCAGTCGTATCATCCTCGATGCCTGTACACCTTATGAATGGAAAGACAAGCCAAATGAGATCTTCATGGACCGGACCGTTCTGCAAAAAGTGTCAGATCGTTGGAATGAATATGGCTTTGAAGGCAGCAGTCCGGTGGCCAACATGATTGATCGTCTGGTGAGACCTGAGCCGGTAAAAAAAGCAGGAAAATAACGCCGACGACCTGCTGTGATCCAGCAATGCTTACCGGGCGGCATGATTTTATGTGTCGCCCGGTATTTTTAACCACCGATGAAGTGCTTTTTTAAGCTCTGTGAAGAATGCAATTTTGAGGCTTTAGGAAACCATGAGTGAACAGAAAGGTATTGTAATAATCTGCAACCTCGATACACGTGGCGAAGAAATTATTTTCGTCAAGCAGCTTATCGAACAACGTGGCCACAACGCCATTCTCTTCGATTTTTCCATGGAAGAACCACCACCCTTTGCCGGCGATATCACCTGTGAACAGATCGCAGAGCGTGGGGGACTGGATATCGAGTCCGTGCGCAAGCTGTACCGTGTGGACCGGGCCCGGGCAACGGAAAATCAGATCAAAGGTGCCGGACTCATTGTCGATGAATTACTGCAAGAGGGCAAAATCCATGGCATGTTCGGTGTTGGTGGTGGCACGGCGACCCTGGTCGCAACCAGCATAATGAAGCATCTTCCCTTTGGTATGCCCAAAGTGATGGCGTCACCCATGGCCGCCCATCCCCGCTATATCGATAAGTATGTCGGCACCCACGATATCACCATGCATCACACCGTGCTGGACATTGTCAAGATGAACCCCTTATTGAAGGCGCAAATTACCAATGCCGTAGGTGCAATCTGCGGGATGGTGGAAATGACCGAAGGAACGGACTTCAGTTTTGATAAACCAGTCATCGCAATAACGGCTTTCGGCTTTGGTGAAATGGCGGTTCAGACTGCCGTCGGCATACTCGAAAATGAAGGTTTTATACCCGTTGTGTGTCATGCCCAGGGCAAAGGTGACAAAGCGATGGAAGAAATGATCGCCGATGGCATTTTTGATGGCGTTATGGATATCTGTATCGGTGGTGTTATAGAAAACCTGTTTGATGGCAACCGCGATCCTGGACCAGATCGGCTCATGGCAGCGGTCAGGCGTGGCATTCCCACGGTACTGGCTCCTTGCGGGCTCGATATGTTGAGCTATGGTGGGCGTGAAGATAAATTGGCCCAGACGCGGGACAGATCGCAGTATGTCCAGGATGCACTGCGTGTCCAGGTGCGCAGTAATGCGGATGAGTTGCGGCAGGTTGCTGATGTCATAGCGGAACGCCTCAACCAATCTACCGGACCATTTACTTTCATGATTCCGCTCAAGGGCTGGTCGTCACTGGATCTTGAAGGGCGGCAGAACTATGATCCGCAAGCAGATGCTGCATTCGTCAAGCGCTTAAAGGAAAAGCTGAATAATCCGGATGCAATCAAGGAGGTGGACCTGCACCTCTATACACCGGAATTTGCCCAGGCTGCTGTTGCTGAATTTGTTTCGCTTTATAAGCAAATAACACCCGCAGGTGCATCGTGATCAGCGAGGTCAATTAGATGATTGTACGTAATTGGATGAGGCTCAACCCGACGACTATAGAGGGTGGCATGCTGCTTGCTGAAGCCTATCGTATATTTTCAGACCAGAGCATCCGGGCCGTGCCCGTGGTAGAAAATGGCATTTTACGTGGCTTGTTAACCCGTGCCCACTGCCTGCGTGCAGCGGAAAATGTTGCGCGTACCCAGGATAAGCATGAATTTGACTACTTCACCAATAAGCTCAAAGTGAAGGATATCATGGTGCGCAGTCCGGCCACGATTGCAGCGGAAGATACCATGGAATACTGTATGCGCGTAGGCCAGGAGGATGGCAACAGCCAATTTCCAGTACTGGATAAAGAGAAGGTAGTGGGCATCATCACGGCAACAGAAATCTTCAGTATGGCGGCCCAAATTATTGGGGCCTGGGATAATTCCAGCGGAGTCACTTTGCAAACCAAAACCATAGATCCTGAAGATATAAACAGGGTTGCAGCCCTGGTTGATGAAGGTGGCGCCAGGCTCCAATCCATTTATCCCTTACAAAAGGAGGGGGAAAAGCACAGGCGAATTGTGGTCCGCTTCGAAACCGATAAGCTGGACACGATGGTCAGGCTATTTGAGAATGAAGGATTTGCCGTATTGGAAAAGAATTTTCGGGGAAAGCCTGTCGTGAATTCGAATGACAGCTGACTCCGGTAGCGATATTTACGTTCGTACGCAAAAGGCAAACCTGTTGGTCGAAGCCAGGGCGGTGCAGATTGGAGCAGATATTCTGGTCTATATTTGGGGGGGCGACAGGCCACATATTGGTGCAGTCGCTGCGGCCCAGCCAAGGCCCAGCCTGGCAGGTGAAAACAGGAGAAGCGCAACGTGCTCAGTATTGACTTACCTGGGGCACAAAGAGGATGAAGTTGTTAAATTGGTTGCAGAGCATTTGTCCGCAGCTCTGGATACTCATGTTGTTGTTACGGCTGGCATTCACTGGGACGGACTCGATCAAGATGAAATCAGGGCTATCGGAGCCGGGATTAAAGAAATCATCCGTCAGTTGACGGCAAAATTGAAAAATAGGAGCGCATAGCATGAGTTTACCCCTGGTTGTTGGTATTACCGGTGCTTCAGGTGTCATTTACGGTGTAGAACTTCTCAAGGCTCTGCAAAACACCGAGGTTGAGACCCACTTGATATTGAGTGAATCGGCAGGGCGCAATCTGGCCATTGAAACCAACCATTCCATTAAAGAAGTGAGCGCACTGGCTGATGTCGTATACAGCAATAAAGATGTGGGCGCCGCAGTGGCCAGTGGTTCATTTCTCACCCGCGGTATGGTGGTGGTGCCCTGTACCATAAAAAGCCTGTCCGGTATCGCCTATTCCTATGCCGATAACCTGATCACCCGGGCGGCAGATGTGACCTTGAAAGAAAAGCGCCCCCTGGTGATGATGGTTCGCGAAACACCGTTGCACAAGGGACATCTGGAAATGATGGCCCGCTGTGCTGACCTGGGGGCGACGATACTGCCACCCATGCCGTCCTTTTATCATGGACCACAGTGTATTCAGGATATTATCAATCAAAGCATCGGTAAGGTACTGGACCAATTGAGCATTGAACACAATCTCTTCCGGCGCTGGGGTTCCAAACCGGAGGAAGCCGCCAAGGCAAAGAGTGCGATAAGGTGAGTTGTTCGCTACCCGGGAATCCGCAGCCCGCATCATTAAATGATTAAGCCCTGCCGGCAAGATGACGATATGATTACTTTTAAAATTTTCCGAATTGTTCTGTCTTCCACTATAAATACCCGACAAATCAAATAGTAACGCCATTCTGATAATTCTGGCGCGATTTTTGCATCTCCATGCATCCGTAAAGCGGTTGCAGTTGCCCATTCAATGTACGAGGCACTATCTGGATTTTGAAAAAGCACCTACGCATAAGTACCATCTGCCTGCTGGCTACCGTGCTGGCAGCTTTGACGTTGACGGCCTGCGAATCTCGCCTGGTACTCGACCGTGTTGTTGAACAGCAGAAAAAAACATTACAAAGAACCGATTTGTTCCAGGCGTCAACGGCCAACGACGAGGTCATAGTCACGGTCGGCAACTACGGTGTGATCGTCGTATCGAATGATGGAGGTCAAAGCTGGCAGCGACACAAGCTGGAACCACAGCCATCGCTGATCGATGTCACGCATTGTCCGGATGGCAGCCTCCTTGCACTGGCCATGGAAGGGCAGGTCTGGTTGTCGCAGGACAACGGCGATAGCTGGACCGAGCACGACATGGGCACGGTCGAGGTGCCGCAGGCAATCACTTGTGACCCTGCGGGTCGGTTGTGGGTGGTTGCCAGCTATAGCACCATCCTGAACAGTTCCGACCTGGGCTCAAGCTGGGAGATGCACTCATTTGACGAGGATCTGATCTTCAGTGACGTCCAGTTTTTTAGTCCATCGGACGGTCTGGTGACTGGCGAATTCGGCACCCTGATACTAACCCGGGATGGTGGGCAGTCGTGGGCAAGGGCCGAACCGGTTCCGGCCGAGTTCTATCCCATGGCTTCCCTGTTCCTGGACATGGAGCACGGCTGGGTGGCTGGCCTTAACGGCACAGTGTTCCACACTTCGGACGGGGGCAAGACATGGGTCAAGCAGGAATCAGATAGCTCGGCGCCGCTTTACACACTGGTGCAGTCCGGCGGGAAAATATACGCCCTGGGCGACTTTGGCACCCTGCTGGAGTACAGGGCACCAAACGGCGCACAACACAAGAGCAACGACAACGGCCGTTGGGTGAAGAGTTCAATTGATGTGGGCAGCCGCTCTTTTCTCAGGGCCGCGCTGGCATTGCCGGACGGTGGTCTGCTGGTGGGCGGTGGCGCCGGGGTGCTTAAAGTCGTTGGGCCCGGCGTGGATAACAAGGGCTGACCCGGGATCAGTGTGATGCACAGTTTTATCAAAGACCTGCTAAAAATTGATAGATGGATTTTTGCGTGGCCCAAAACTATCCTGTTCCTGGTGTTCCTTGCCACGGCGTTTTTTGCTTTCCAGCTTCCCGCAGTCCGCATGGCTTCCGATTTTGCCGATCTGCTGCCCCAGGATCATCCTTACATCCAACTCCATAACGAGATACGCGATACTTTTGGCGGCGCGAACACCGTGATCGTCGCAGTGGAAGTTGAAGAGGGTACGATTTTTACCAACGAGACACTGCAGCGCATCCATCGCATTACCCAGGCGGTCGACTTGCTTAACGGTGTCAATCACAACTTGGTCAGCAGTCTCACCCACCGCAATACCCGGAAGGTGTGGCTGAACGAATACGGTACGATCAGGTCAGCCCCTCATTTCGATCCACTCAAGGATAAGTACAGCGCTGAGGAGCTGGAAAAAATGGCGCAGGACGTTATTTCCAACCCGCGCGTGTATGGCCTGATGGTATCACCCGACCTCAAGGCAGCCCTGATTCGCGGCACCCTCATTGAGGGCGAGCTGGACTACGAAACCGTCTTCAAGCAGTTGCAGGAACTGCGCCAGGCAGAATCCGTCGAAGGCACCCATATTTATGCCACGGGGCAGCCGGTATTGATCGGCTGGGTTACTTCCTACGTAGGGGAGATTGTGCAGATTTTCCTGCTGACGCTGTTGATCATGCTGGTCATGCTGGTGCTGTATTTTCGTAAATTGTACGGTGTTCTTTTGCCGATGATGGGCATCGTGGTCACCAGCATCTGGGGACTGGGCATCCTGGCATTGCTGGATTACAACCTGGATCCACTGATGATGGTGGTTCCGTTCCTGATCTCGGCGCGCGCCATGTCACACGGCATCCAGTTGGTTGAACGCTACTACTTTGAGTTGGATCGGCTGCACGACAAACAAACGGCAGCGCGGGTGACTTTCGAGGGCCTGTTCAGACCGGGATCCCTTGGCGTTATTTCAGATGCGATCGGCTTGTTGCTGATTTCGCTGGGTTCGGTACCGATCAACGACAAACTGGCCGTTTACGCCTCGCTGTGGGCCGGAAGTGTGCTCATCACCGTGCTGATTTCGGTGCCACTGGCGCTCGAAGTGCTGCCCACTCCGAAAAACCTCAAGATCCGGCACGGTTTTTTGCGCAAAATAATGCAGTCAACGTGCAAGATCGCCAGCACGCGAAAAGGTGCGGTATTTACCTTGACCACGGTTGCTATACTGTTCGTGGTCGGTGGGTTCATGAGTTCAAAAGTACAGATTGGTGAGGCCGAACCCGGTTCGCCGCTGCTCTACCCCAATCATGACTACAACGTATCTTCCAAGGCGATCAACGCGTCTTTCCCTGGTTCAGAAGAGCTGTTCATCATTGCCAGCACCGAGGAAAATGGAGGTCTAAAAAAACCAGAGGTGATCCGCGCGCTGGCTGATTTTCAGAATCACATGCAAATGGACCCGGATTTGGGTGGCGCAAAGGGTCTTCCTAACCTGGTTATGTCAGTTAATCACATCATCCATGGCTACGATCCTCGCTGGCTGGCCTTCCCCAAGAATGAAGCTGAATCCGGTGGCCTGATGTTCATGTACATGATGTCCAGCCCGATACCGGGTGCGCTGCTGGAATTCATCGACACCGACGAGAAAAACGCCAATATGGTGTTCTACTACAAGGACCACAAAGGCGAAACCATCCGGCGTGCGATCCACATGGTCAAGGAGTGGGCGCAATCCGCTGCGGCCCAGATTGATGGTTTCAGTATTCGCCTGGCCGGTGGTGGTATCGGGGTGACCGCTGCGATCAACGAAGCGGCCTACGACACCAATGTCATCGTGATACCACTGGTGTTCCTGCTGATTCTGCTATCTGTAACGTTGTTCTACCTGTCTTTTCATGCCGGCTGGCTGATGCTGCTGGCGATGTCGTTTGCCACCACGTTGACATATGCCTACATGGGTTGGGCCGGGATTGGCATCAACGTCAACACCGTGCCCATCATTGCCGTGGGGATCGGTGTTGGTATCGATTATTCCATCTACATCATGGACCGGATTCGTGCTTCGGTAGTGCGTACCGGCAGTATTGAAGATGCCATTGAGCGTGCGATCACTACAACCGGCGTGGCGATTGCATTTACTGCCATGACCCTGATAGCAGGAGTCGTCATGTGGGTGTTTATTTCATCTTTGAGGTTTCAGGCCGATGCAGCACTGTTGCTGATCGTGATGCTGGTGCTCAACGCCCTGGCAGCCATTTTTCTGGTGCCGGCATGGATCATGATTTTCAAACCCAAATTTATCATGGGTGGAATCGAGGAAGTTAGTGAGGGGCCTGTTGCAGTGTCCTGAAAAGACACTGTTCAAAGGCGTAAGTTGGAGCCGTGCTGAATCCGTGAAGATTTAAATATCAGTCAGGAAGAGCCGGGTTCTGAATACAAATGAGGAGAACAAAATGTCAAATGAACACACCGATTCGAGGACAGTAACGCGGCATCTCGTAGTCGTGGGCCTGGCTTCGATGCTGGCATTACCATCGATAACAGTGATGGCCGAAGATGTCGAGTTCGCTGGATTCGTGGAGAACGCAACCTTTGTCCGTGATGGCATAGGCCTGTCCAAAATGCGCAATACCGTTCAGATTGAAATGGAGAAGGTGTTCGATCAAACGGGCTCTTTTTCTTCGGTCTTCATCAGTGGCACGTTTCGCGCTACCTACGATGCTGTATACGACCTGAATGACAAGGACTACGGCAAGAACGCGGGTGGGCCAATCCTGTTGGAGCAGGTGGGATTACCCCCTGGTGCCTTGTTTCCCGGCGCACCGGGGTTCCCGCCAGCGCTGGTGCCCCATGGTGGTGGTATAGTTCTCCCCGCCGGGGACTTCGACAATGCGGTGAACCCGAATACCGGTTTGCTGGTCTTGGGCAACCACCTCCAGCCGACCAATGGCGGTATGGCTCTCGGTGTGCCGCAGCGTCCTTGTAACATTGACTCGCGCGGTTGTATCGATGGCTACATGGATAGCACCCTGAATGATTTACGTTATCCTGAGTTCAACAGCCGTCTCGACTTTCTGCGTGAGCTGTATATCGATGCCACGCTTCCGCTCAAAGGCGGTGGCGAGTGGGGGTTCCGTTTCGGCCGCCAGCAGGTGGTATGGGGCAGGACTGACCTGTTCCGCGTGCTCGACGTGATCAACCCGGTGGATTTTTCCCGCAACAACATTTACGACGAACTCGAGGACATTCGCATCCCGATGGGTATCTTCACCGCTGAATGGCGTGGCGGGCAGACCAAAACCTTCGATGACCTTAATCTGCAATTTTTGTGGAAGTGGGAGAAATTCCGGCCCAACAACCTGGGCCAGGGGGGAACGCCAAACATCATCCTTGACGCCGGATCATTCTTCCGCGGCATGAATAACTGCTGGGAAAATGGCTGCACGGTGGCCAACTTCGCCGGTGGCGGCGTGGCTACGGACTTCCCGCAACACGTTATCGGCATCCGCCAGGCCAATCTGCCGGGTAAATGGTTCTCGGACGGCGAGTACGGAATCAAGCTCGAGGGCGTTTACAAGGGTGTCGGTTTCTCGTTGAATGCCTTACGTTTCTACCAGCAATTGCCGGTTTTGCGGGGTGGCATCCCTTCGGACAACCTGTTTACACCCGAAGTGGAATCTCAGCCACATGATTACCTGATTGCGTTTGATATCGACTTTCCGAAAGTCACTTTATTGGGTGGTTCAGTTGATCTCTATGTCGATTCGATCAAGTCTGTGTTCCGCGTGGAAGTTGCACACACCTCGGGTGAGGAGTTCGCCAATACGCTACAGCCGCGCCTGTTTTCCGAATCGGCCGTCATTCGCTGGGTGGTCGGATGGGACCGCCCCACCTTTATTCCTTTCCTGCACAAGACCAGGGCCGTTCTGCTGTCCGCACAGCTTTTTGGTCAGCATTTGCTGGACCATGAACTCGAACAGGGTCCGCTGGGTCCGATCGGTATGCCGGACTGGAAGAACAATGTCCTTGCCACCTTTCTGTTCAAGGTTTGGTATTTGAATGACCGCCTGAGCCCGCAGTTGCTGTCGGCTTATGACAGCAAGGCGGATGCGCTGATCTTAGCGCCGTCCGTGGACTGGCTGATTAACGACAGCTGGCGACTGACTGCGGTAGTCAACGTGAAATTCGGTAAAGGCGCACAGAAATTCAGTGACTGTCGTACCTGCAACCCATTCCCGCCGTTCACCTCGACACCCTTACACCCGGACCCGTTCCAACCAGGAGATGTAGGCCTGGGTGGATTCGAACCGTTGGGCCGTTTTCGTGCAGGACCGATCGGCATGGCGCAGGAAGAAAACGAATTCCAGGTGACGCTCCGTTACCGGTTCTGATCTGAATGAATAATTGGAGGTAATAGCATGAAATTTTTTACTAGAATCCTAATCGCTGCTTCGCTGCTTTCTTCGCTGGTGACAGCGATGGCGGCGGATCCTGCGGTAGTGGAAAAGTCCTTTTTTCCGTACAAAGATGGTGTGCCCACAGTTGACGGGCTGGTGCCCGGAACCGTGATTAATGCCGCTAACGCCGACCGGTTTCAGTCGGCTGTAGACCCGGTTTTGCTCCAGCAGATTAAGGATGGCTGGGTCGAAATTACCGTGGGTGAGACCACCGATTTCGCCTTGCACCCGAATTACATTTCGGCCACCGAGGCGGGCAGTGTTACGCTGGGTGCCACAGCAGGCGAAATCCAGAACTTCGTCGCTGGCAGGGCGTTCCCACAAGAACCGGATATCAATGATCCGCGCGCTGGTGAGAAGCTTGCATGGAACTATCAGTACGGCTATAACTGGGGCGATAACGCGGCCATTTATCCATTTTACTGGCGCTATCGCAAACTGGAGACAGGTAAAATCGAACGCCAGATCAAGTTCAATTTTCACTTCCTGAACTGGAAGCACAGAGTTAACCAGGACCCTGTACCTGAGTTCGAGAAAAACCCCTCCGGCCTGTTTCGTTCAATCTACGTGCAGGTGCTGGCACCGTTCGATGTGAAGAACACGCAATTGCTGATCCACCGCTATGCAGATGACCTCAAACGCGATGATGCCTGGTTGTACCTGGGCTTCCAGCGCCGTGTGCGGCGCCTGGCTTCCGGGCAGGTCACCGATGCTTTCCTTGGCAGTGATCTGATGATCGAAGACTTCGAAGGTTATAACGGTCGCATTTCAGACATGCATTGGACCTACAAAGGAACCCGGAACGTCATCCTGCCTTTCTATAACCATAATGAGCAGGCTCTGACCTCGGAATTCGAAGATAAGGACGGTTATGAGTTCATTGACTTTCACGGCAAGGGCGGTTGCTACCCGAACGTTACCTGGCAGGTGCGCAAGGCTTACGTGCTGGAATCAGTGGCGGTTGATCCCAACCACCCGATCAGCAAGCGGGTTCATTATGTGGACGCCCAGACCTTTACGCTGCCGCGGACGATTATTTATGACCGCAAGGGTGAACCGTGGAAGTCCTGGACCATCTGCCAGGCGCATCCGGATCATCACCTGGCCAAGAACGCCGGCACTGGTGTGTCCATCGATGACTGCTTCAGTATGATCGACCTGCAGGCCAAGCACTGCACCACCGGCCAGTTCAAGGGTCAAGTGGATCCAAAATTGAACCCGGTCAACCTGTTCACGGTACAGAATCTGCGCGCCAAGGGCCGATAAAACCAGATCTTGGTATTAATGTGTATTGGGGGGGGCGGCAACGCCCCCCTTTTGTATGGCATAATCACTTGTTGCAATGCAAATTAATGTGTACGCGCCGATAAAAAATACATGAGCACACAGATTTCAAAAGAATCCTACGAATTTCCTGATATAGGTGATTTAAGGAATACTGTTCGCTTCGACGCGGGTACCGGCTGCATCTGGCTGGAACAGCAGCGTGTCATATTATTGCATACCTCGGCTTTTGGAGCCCTGCGTGACGAATTGTTTGAATCCCTGGGAATGGAAAGCGCAAAAGGTGTGTTGTTTCGCATGGGGCTAAAGTCCGGTGAAGCGGATGCCCACCTGGCGCGCAGGCTGCGGCCTGATGCAAGTGATGAGGACACCTTTGCAGTGGGCCCGCAGCTTCACGCCCTGGAAGGCGCCGTTCACGTAACGCAGGTACAGCTCGAAATCGACATCGCCTCGGGTCACTACCTGGGGGAGTTTATCTGGCGGAACTCATTCGAAGCCGAACAGCATCTTGCATCCCAGGGGCTCAGCAAAGGGCCGGTATGCTGGCAGCAGATTGGTTATGCGAGTGGGTACACGTCCGAATTCATGAAAGCAACGGTTATATACAAGGAAATCGAGTGTGTCGGCAAGGGGGATGATCAGTGCCGGATCATTGGCAAGCCGTTGAAGGAATGGGAAGATGCTGACGAATTGCAAAAACTCTTCAGCCAGGAGTGCCTGGCAGAGGAACTATACTCGCTGCACAGCGAAGTCCAGAACCTGCGGGATATCATTGCACCTGCCCTCACGCCGCAATCCATCGTAGGGCGTTCGTCCTGCATTACCACGGTGCTGAAGATAATGGAACAGGCCGCCAAGACTGACGTCACCGTGCTGATGCTGGGCGAAACCGGAGTGGGCAAGGAAACTTTTGCGGGCGTGCTGCATAAGTTGGGTACGCGCTGTGACGATCCCTTTATCGCCGTTAACTGTGCAGCCCTGCCGGAAGGGCTGGTCGAGGCAGAATTGTTTGGCGTAGAAAAAGGCGCCTACACGGGAGCCGAAGTATCCAGGGCCGGTCGTTTCGAGCGTGCACACGGTGGAACGCTGTTTCTCGATGAAATTTCTGAATTATCCCTGGGATCCCAGTCCAAGCTGTTGCGGGTGCTTCAACACGGTGAATTCGACCGGGTCGGCGATACCAGAACACGCAAAGTCGATGTGCGATTGATCATTGCGACCAACGCCGACCTTGGTGAGTTGGTCCGGGAGGGCAAATTCCGGGCCGACCTTTTCTACCGGATCAATATTTTCCCAATCGTGATTCCACCGTTGCGGGAGCGCCTGGATGACTTGACCGGACTCATCGAGAGATTCCTCGATCGTTTCAATTCCAGGTATGGAAGAAACGTCAGTGGCATCACGGACAAGGCCATGGCCTGCTTCAGGAGTTACCGCTGGCCGGGTAACATACGTGAACTGGAAAACCTGATTGAACGCGGCGTGATCCTTACTGAAGACGGCGACTTGATCGAACACGATTTCGTTTGTATTGGTATGTCAATGGACTATGTTGATGAGTCGCGCATCACCCAGACAGGTGAACTGATAGCGGCCGCTGGGGCTGGTGCAAGGAGAAACACATTCCAGTTATACCTCGACCACGGAGCAGGCAGTTTTGATGAATTCGAAAAGCACCTGCTCAATGGCGCTCTGGAACAAGCGGGTGGCAACATCGCCAGGGCCGCCCGGTCGCTAGGCATGAGCGCACCACAGTGCCGCTACCGCATGAAGAAATTTAGTCTGGCCTGAGGATCGTCCAGGCTGCTTTGCCAGCCACACTCTGAATCCTGAATCCCTGGTGAAATGTCCGGGTTTGGTCAGCGCAGCTTGAATCGCTGAATCTTACCGGTAGCGGTTTTCGGTAGTTCGGAAACGAATTCAATCCAGCGGGGACGCTTGTATGACGTGAGCCGGCCACGCACGAAATCGATCAACTCCTGTTGCAGTTGGGTTGAAGGTTCGACGTCATCGGCAAGCACAACAAAGGCTTTGGGTTTGATCAGTTGGTCGTCGTCCGCAGTGCCAACCACGGCTACTTCGTTCACCGCCGGGTGGCCCAGTAATGCGTTCTCCACTTGCATCGGAGAGACGTAGATTCCGCCGACCTTGATCAGGTCATCGGAACGTCCGCAATAGACGTAGTAACCGTCTGCATCCACGTAGTATTTGTCCCCGGTTCTGACCCAGCGCCCCTGGAACGTCTCGGCGTTCTTGATACGCTGATTCCAATAGCCGGTCGCGCTCGAAGGCCCGGACACAAAGAGATCGCCGGTCTCACCATCTGCTACCGGCAGGCCGTTGTCATCGAGGAGGCGCACCTCGTACCCTGCCAGTGGTTTTCCCGAAGTACCCGGACGGACCTCTCCTGCCCGGTTGCTCATATACATGTGCAGCATTTCGCTGGAGCCGATGGCATCGAGAATGTCGAGACCGGTCTCCTCCCGCCACCGGTTTAACACGGCCTCGGGCAAGGCCTCACCGGCTGAGATGCAAGCGCGCAGGCGCAGGCCCTCCCGCTCGGGGAGAATGCCGGTATTGAGCATCATCGAGTACAGGGTCGGCACCGAGAAAAACAGGCTCGGGCGATGGGTGTTGAGGATGCCGGTGACCGATTCGGCAGTGGGCCGCTCATCCAGCAGCACGACGGTGGCGCCCACCGACAGGGGAAAAGTCAATGCGTTGCCAAGTCCGTAAGCGAAAAACAGCTTGGGCGCGGAAAACAGCAGGTCTTGCTCGCCGATATCGAGGATTTCGCTGGCAAAATGATCGGCCGTAGCGCGTAGATCAGTCTGCGCATGGATGACGCCTTTCGGTCTTCCGGTGGTGCCGGAAGTATAAAGCCAGAAAGCAGCGTCATCGGGACGCGTCGGCGCGGTTTCGAAACTGTCCGCCATGCCGTCCATGGCCCTGGCCAGGCGCTCACAGCCCCTCCCGGCGGAAGCGCCGGAAACCAGCACTTTATCCAGATTATGATTGGTTTCAAGCAGTGGCTCAAAGACCGCCCTCAGCTCTTCCGAAAACACCAGCATCCTGGCGCGGGAATCATCCAGCAGATACGCATAGTCGTCCATGCCTAGCTGCGTATTGACCGGCACCGGCACGGCGCCAGCCTTGATCGCACCGAGAAAACAGGTGTGGAAGTCGATGGTGTCGTGCAGGCACAGCAGGATACGCTGCTCGATGCCGATACTATGCCGGGTCAACAGGTTGGCAAACCGGTTGACGCGCCGCACCAGCTCCGAGTAACTGTGGCAGCCGTCACGATCGATCACCGCAATCGCATCACCCCGGCCCGCCGCGAGATTGTGCAGCAACAAGTCGTCCGCGGCATTGAAAAGCTCAAAGCCGTAAGCGGGGCCGCCGTCTTTCTCCAGATTCATGTGGGTTTGCCGTTTCAGGCGGCTATCCGGACGGGAGGATCACCAGGCAGGCTCGATGCTGCTGTTTTCATACGAATTCCTTAAAAAAGATGCAGTATTCTGCATATGCAATAGAATAATTACCTATAATATGCAAGATAGTATACAATTTTACACTTCAGAAGCAAGGATCGGTTTGACAGCCCATGCAGGCAAAACGCAATTCCACACACCATGAATGTTCAGATTTACTCGCTTTGATCGGCAACCGCGTCCGCAGTCTGCGCGCTCGTCGTGGTATGACGCGCAAATCACTGATGGCTGAATCCGAGGTATCCGAGCGTCACCTGGCGGAGTTGGAAATGGGTAGAGGAAACATGTCCATCGCCCTGCTGGAGCGTGTGGCTCGTGCACTGGAAACCGACCTGGGCAACCTGGTACGGGGTGGGCAGTACGAGACCATCGAACAGATCCTGATCAACGAGCAACTGCAGAGTCTGACTCCGGCCGAACTCAAATCGGCGTTGGAATTGCTGCACTCACGATACTTCGCCAAGACCGGAATCCGCCGGCGAATTGCGTTGATCGGCTTGCGTGGGGCAGGCAAGACCACGCTTGGAAAACGCTTGGCCCGGCAACACAAAGTACCTTTTATTCGGCTGGTGGCCGAGATCGAAAGGCTGGCCGGCATGAACGCATCGGTGATTTTCGAATTGTCCGGCCAGTCCGGCTATCGACGGCTGGAAGAAAAAGCACTGACCGAGACCCTGTCCGGCTTCCAGGCCTGTGTGATTGAGGTGGGTGGGAGCATCGTCGCAAATCCCGATCTGTTCAATTTGCTGCTCACCAGTTGCACTGTGGTCTGGATCAGGGCGCTGCCCCGGAGATCTAAGCCGTATAGTATTAACCTCATGACCACACCCGAATCGTTTTGGAATTTCGCCGTTCGCACCTACCGTTGTGAGGATGTCCCTGAAGCTTGTCTCGCCCTCCAGAACGAATGCGGCGCAGACGTCAACGTGTTGCTGTTTTGTTGCTGGATGGGCGCTACCCGCGGTGAATTCGAGACCGAAACCTTTGACCGGGTGCTGGAATTTTCGCGTGCCTGGGCTGACCGGGTCGTGCGACCACTGCGCAATGTGCGTACCTGGATGAAAATCACAGGCTGCCCCGATCCCATGATGCCGGTAGAAAGTTGCATGAATCTGCGCGAACGGATCAAGAAGGTGGAATTCGAAGCCGAACAAATGCAGGAAAACGTGATGCAGTCCCTGGTTGACACCATTCCCGGAATCACTCTGAGCTTCGCCGAACAAGCCCGCGCCGCAAAGCTCAATTTACGCCGTTATTGTGCCGCGGAAGGCATCGACTGGGACCACGAGACTGAAACACGCCTGGATGTCATACTGCAGGCGGCGATTAATTAGTGAGGGGATCGGGATCAGGGGGGGGGAGGACAGAAATTCTTCAATGCATCGGTGGAATACTCATAGTTAATTACCGCCAAAACCATATTTGTGTCATCGACTCCTAAATGTCTGATTATCTGATGGTCTGCTATTTGATCAGCGTCGGGATCAATTTCAATCCCGTCCCTGGTTAATTCTTTAATCAGTTTTGTACATCCAGTACGTTTCTCAGTTGAAATCAAGGTATCGTAACATTCAAAAGATGTATTTATACCTTCTCTTTCGTAGCCGCCTGTTTCTAATTCTCTTTCTGAGTAAAACAATCGTGCAGCCACATCATCGGAATCGCCCATGCAGATCACAGGAAACTTCTGTGGATTGGCAAGACTGGGAAAGAAATTACCGATTTTACCTTGCCAGCCACCATTCAAATTATCCGGCAACTTATCTAGGTCTCCCACACACCCGTCACCACCGTTGGAGCAATCTCCACCCGCATAGCAAACGTATCTGGCACATTCGATCTTTGAGCCATTACTTTGAATCCCACAGTCCTCTTGGGTTTTAGTAAAGGTAGTGCAGTAACTTGGAGAGGTAGCCCGGACAAACGGGTCCGAACTGTTATAATAAATCAAACCTGAGAATTTAAGTATTTTACCACCAAAAACTGTCAGTTTAATTTTTGCAATTGGAGTGCCTTGATACACAACCAGATTGTCATCAGCATCCTTGCCGGTATAAATATCATCAAGGTCGGTATCTCCTTTCTCATCTAATGTCCCAGAGACAATTCCAATCCCTTCACTCACTGGACCTTCTGTGGCAGTCCGTGAATTCGGTGAAGCCAATCTGCCCACATCACCGGATCCGCCAGTTAAAAGTGAAGCCATTTTTAGCGCATCTGAAAATGCGATTATGCTATTCAGCACCACGTCCTCAGGGCCGCCTTCATTGTTTTCCCAGCTCACTTTCACAATCACATCTTTAATCACATCTTTCAGAGAACCAACAGCAGTACCGTCAGGCAAGTCCTCGTCAGGCAAGTCCGCCAATAACCAGGAGCGATTAAACGTTGCTTTCACGCCCGTAATGCTTTCAGGGGCTGACATTCCGCCTGTATTTAACAAGTCAGAAACATACTGCCCCTTTTCAATTGAATTCCTCAACTCCTCCGTCTTTTCGCGTGCAAGCCCCAGCGCTTCATTTCTGGCTTTGCTGGCACTACTGCCTGAAATCAGCTTGCCCTGCAGTGCAGCGATTGCCGCCCAACCAATAACAAGAACGACCAGGACAATAAGAATCTCAATAAGCCCCACACCATTTTCTTTACGTCTTGCGTTTAAATTATTCATACATAAACCTTCGGGTTTTGTAGGTTCAAACTTACCAATCTTTCCACGTACCAGCTTTAATTGCAGCAATACTTCCCAGGGGATTACCAAGCGATCCATCATACAATGCTTCATCATAGATTATGACCGGGGTACCACTAGTGTCTACATCGCCTCCAACTATAGCCCCTCCCTGTACAATGAAATTACCACGACTGGTCCAGTCACCGATAACATAGATCATTCCGATAAGGGTGACTTCGTCATTTTTTCCCGAACCACCTGTTGAAAAATTGCCATCAATTATCAGTAACAGCGGGTAATTTTCTGAGCCTATGGTTTCCAAATTACCGCTTGTTGAAAAGTCGCCATCGATCCATACAAGCCCCTTAATTCCATCAGCAACCTCCAGTTCATTCCAGGTGATTGCATCTCCATCGAAAAGTTGCCCGATTCCTGCTGCAAATGCTTTTACGGTTTGCTTGTCTTCAAGCATAAAATTTCGAAAAAACTCGTCTCCGGTCATGTTTGCCAAATTGACATCACCCTCAATGACATCAGAGTTTAAACCAGCTTTGGAGTACGAAGCATTCAGTACCTGGTCAGGATCAGGACTGCCCGCAAAACTAACAAATTCAGCGTGATTGGCCGGTAGGTCATTGGGGTCGGCCACATAGGTGTTTGCTGAACCAATTACCGAGGTACCTGCACCAGACCAAATAGTTGCATTTGAATATCGGTTAATAATCGTAAAATTCCCAAAATTTCCTGCAACACCCTTCGTAACCATTGGAAAACCCGGCAAACTACCACTGGGCAACAGACCAAACAGATCAACCTCGACAGTAATTGTCCGCGTTGCTGAAGAGTCTTCGGTGGTGCCTATGGCTGTTATTGTATGTGGCCGGTCAAAAGCATCATTGGTGGGGTCTCCATCTCCATCCTGGTCAACGGTATCATCCCCGTCTGTATATGTGACATTTACCAAATCTTTGAACCTTGTATCTTTTAAAATATTGTTATCAACGATATCATCCCCGTCTGCATCAGGCCCGCTGTTTACGGCGTAGTAAGCAATCGCATAATCCAACCCGGCATTTGCGGTAGACAATGCCTTGTCTGCACGGTACTGATTGGCGGAAACCTGTTGTTCTCTCACCATGGAATTGGCGGTATATAGCGTTACCAAAGTCGCAACAAACAGCAAAATCATGACTATAACCAGCGTCGACATGCCCTTTTCATGATGCAATTTTCTGAAGCGTTGTTTATTCATTTCTGTTTACCTGAATTTTAAGGTGCCACTATCGTACGAACATGATTGTTTCTGACATTAATAGCTACCCGTTGGCTCTTTTGCATTGAATCATCATTGGTAAGTTCAGCCGTAATTTGCACATTGACCTGTCGCGTTCCGATCAATCGATCCCCCTCCTCCGGCGGCACAAATGTCTGATCACTTATATAAACATCAAAATCATCAAGAACATGCGTATTCAGGTTTGTACCCGTAGTGGCCATACAGGGGAACTCCGTTTCCGCAGGGTCACTTGTAACCCAGTAGTTATTTCGGTTTTTGAGGTCTTCGACATTATCTGAATGAGTGATGCTGATACACTTGGAATTAACAGAATTAAACGAAAGGCCTGTGACAGAAACTGTATTGGCTTCAATGAGCGCTGCCCACGTGCCTTTCGAACAATCGGTTGCACAGGTTGTTCCATCAGGGCAAGTAGTGCGCATGTGGATCTCTTCACCAACCAGCTTGAATCCAAACTTCTCTTCAGGATCCAGGACATCATCTCCATCCGCATTGTAGGCATAAAGAATACAGCTGGCAGAAACTATATTCAGATCTTCCTTGTCCGCGAAATCAATCCCTGCCCCCCCTGTAAAACTCGCGGAATAACCCGCACGGCGAATATCATTCACCATAACCTGTATCACAGAATCAAGATTCTGGTTTAACCTGGCCGAATTCAAAGTATCGGCGTTCATGACCATACTTTGTACGGTCATGGCCGTTGCAGCTGACAATATCAATAGCCCAAGTACAATGGATATCATCAGCTCTATGAGTGTTACACCTGCCTGACGGTGTTTTGTATTGAGTGTTTTCTCAATTAGCATCTTCACATAGCTCCATTAACTCATTAGCAATCGTTATAGCCAACAATGTTCTTTTCACCCGTGGGAATACATATGTTCACATACCCCAGTTGGGTCACCTGAACCTGCAACTTGTAATTTGCTGATGCAAAATCATATGCGCCGGTTCTGGCAAGCCCGCGCACAAAATCGAAGCATGCCTGCTCACCATTAGTGGTTATGCAACCACCGAGGAAAACAGCAGGGTTAGCAAAACCAGTCGCCTGACTCATGGTGATGTTTTTGTAGTCAATTCCTTGAATACGCATCAATATATCGTTCGCGGTACCAGGATCATTATCATAATCAACGGTACAGGAGGTATCTTCTGCATTGCAGCCCGTCATTTTATCCGTGAACCCTATCGCCCAGCTGGTTCCATTGACGTTAAAATCCACCAATATCGGTTTTGAGCGCTTCACAGCCTGCGACCTCGCACGCTGCAATTGCTCGTAAGCTGCCTCTGCTGCTCCGCCCACTGCTTTGCGTTCAATCAAGTCTGAAAATGACGGAATCGCCAGCACGATGCTGATCCCTATCACGGCGATAACAATCATTAACTCAACCAAGGTAAAACCACGATTCCTGTTCATTCCAGTTTTTTCTCTTTGTTTCTAAAAGTATATATGCATAGCAGTGGTGTTTTTTACCCTTCCATCAGTGAAATGCTACCATTTGTCTGAAAGTGGCACTTTGATTGATGTTCTTTGCAAAAATCATACCTGGGGTATTATTGTATACCGATGGGAGTTCATACAATGAATGTACGAAAAAAAGGGTTCACACTGATCGAATTGATGATTGTTTTGGCGATAGTCGCCATATTGATTGTGCTGGCGCTGCCTTCGTTCCAGGATACGATCAGGAAAAGCCGAAGATCAGATGCAATGAACGCAATCCTTGATATTCAGCTGTCGCAAGAAAGGTGGAGGGTGAACCACACGACATACGGCACACTTACCGACCTGAAAATAACGAATGCATCGCCGGATGGACATTACAGTTTGACCGTCACCGATGAGGGTAGAACAACCTATACCATAGAAGCCGAAGCCGAGGGTGATCAGGCATATGATTCTTGCGGTGATTTTACTTTGGCCGTTGTTGCTGGTGTCATAACCAAGACAGCAGACGGAAATGACGCCCTATGCTGGAAAAAGTGAGCATGCGACAGCATTGCTGCTAACCCGAACATGTACACACAGCTCAGTTTATCAATTTCTTATAGCGTATATCGTGTCAGGAGACGGCTTGTTTTATCGTGCATTGGTCACACCGGCAAAGCGAGGCAAGGGAAAAAAGGTCAAAGCTCTAAATGAAGCTTTTACCTTATGATGTTTCGTTGATTTGATCCCGCAGGGCTTTACGTTTCAATTTACCGATGACGGTTTTGGGGATTTCACCCATGCGAATGATTTTGCGGGGTTTTTTATAGGATGCCACGCGCCGGCCAACAAAACTAATAAGCGCAGAATCGGTTACCGTGCAGCCTGGTTTCAGAACAATCACGGCGGTCACCGCCTCGACCCACTTTGTATCGGGAGTGCCAATTACGGCGCATTCCAAAATGGCCGGATGAGCCATAAGGATATCTTCAATCTCGCGCGGATACACATTGTAGCCACCGGTGATAATCATGTCGGAGCTTCGGTCTCGAAGATAGAGAAACCCGTCTTCATCAAATTGACCCATGTCGCGCGTGCGCAGCCATCCGTCCTTCATCATCGTTTTGGCATTCAGGTCGGGCGCATTATAATATCCGACCATCATTGATGGACCTCGAACGACGATCTCGCCAATATCCCCGACTGCAACGTCATGGCCCTTGTCATCTATCAATCGAATATCCACGTCACTTGCCGGCAGTCCGCATGCATCAAGGCGTTTTTTGATATGGTGTTCGGGTCGCAATACCGTGATACATAACGGGCATTCCGTCTGGCCATAATATTGCCAGAAACGCTCTTTTCCCCATAGGGCCATCGCCTTTTCCAGTATCGGGCGCGGCATGGGCGATGCACCATAAATCACCTGGCGCAAGCGACTGATATCCGTTGTTTCAAATTCGGGTTGTTCCATCAGCATTTGCAACATGGTGGGTACCAGGTTGATTGTTGTCACGCCGGCGGTTTCGATCAGGGATAGATATTCTTTTACGTCGAACGAGGACATGATTACGGATAAGGCTCCGCGTACCCAAAACGGCAACACAAAGACACCACTGGCATGAATAAGAGAGGACGCATGCAGCATGACATCATCGGGCTTAACGGTGATCAGGTTTAACAGGATATTGTGGCAAATGCCTGCGTAAGAGGCCTGGGTGTGCTGTACCGCTTTTAACGTGCCGGTTGTGCCGGAGGTGAATATGGTGAGAATTATGTCATCTGCGGCGGCATCGACATGCGGATCGTCGGGGTTCATTTCTTTGGCAAGGGCCAGTAAATCCCTGCCACCGGAGATGGTCTTTCCAAGCCCAAAAAATGACAATTCTGGAAATGCTGTTTTCAGGTTTTCCGCCCTGTGGGCAAGGTCTGGCCCGTGAATGAGAAAGCGGCAGCTGGTTTCTTCCAGCATTTTGCATTGTTCATCCAGTGAAAGCCGCGAATTAAGAGGGACACGATTAATACCGGCCTTAACACAGGCAAATTCAAGGGGGATGCTCAGCAGGCCGTTATCCACCAGGATGGCTAATTTTTCGCCGTATCTTGCTCCCGTTGCAATCAGGGCGTTGGCGAGTTGGTTGGCCAGCGCATTGACCTGGCCATAGGTGCGGCTCTGCGTGCCAAATATGATGGCCACCCGATCAGCATGCTCATGCGCACCCTGCCGTATGAGATCAATATAAAGCGGGGGCAATGATTGATCAACCGCACTCATACGTCAAAACGGCCATGACGTCCGGCCCCTTTTGCAAAACGTTTGGCACCGGAGATGCTTTCTTTTTCGATAATTGGAAACCCGCCGGCCCCTTCGCGGCATAACGCTTCACCAAGATCATAATCCCATTGCGTGTATGCGGAGGCCCTGTCAGCCGCCATGCAGGCTTGTGGAAATCCGGCGATCTTGTGTGCCAGCTTCAAAGCTGTGGTAAAAGCCGCGCCTTTTTTTTCGAGACGATTGACCAGTCCGATTTGCAAGGCCTCGGTGGCATCGACCGGGCGGCCTGTGAGGATCATATCGAGTGCGCGCCCCTGGCCAATAATACGCGGAAGGCGGACTGTGCCGCCATCAACCAGGGGCACTCCCCAGCGTCGGCAAAATACGCCAAAAACGGCGCTGTTATCTGCTATACGCAGGTCACACATAAGCGCCAGTTCCAGTCCGCCGGCAACGGCAAACCCGGAAATGACAGCTATTGCAGGTTTGGATAAAACCATGCGTGTTGGCCCCAACGGGCCTGGGCCTTTGCCCGTCGGCTCTATGATCGGGGTTCGCGAGGGGTCGCCAATGCTGGTCAAATCGGCACCACTGCAAAAATGATCACCGGCGCCCGCAAGAACCGCCACATGCAGATTGTCATCGGCTTCAAATCTCTCAAAGGCCTGTCTGAGTAACAAGCTCATCGGCGCATCAATGGCATTGCGTATTTGCGGACGGTTAAGTGTGATAATACAAACATTACCGTCACTTTCGTAGAGAACGGACTCTCCTGACATTTCTCAATCCTTTGCACTGCACCTTAATCGAGTATAAGTAAATCGAGCACTATATTGCCTGAGATCCGCCTATATGTCACATCCCAACCCAGCAGCTTTTTGGGGCAGGAAACCGCGAATACCGAAAATAGCACGAAATGAGTATGAGGACATTTAAACGCCATATTGCCGGAATCCCACATGTATTAAACATCGCATTACGTCAGCATTTTGCTCAATTCACTGCGAAACGTTGCGCCAGTTGCACGATGAAAACTGGATGCTGCTCTTTTATCTCTCTATTTCATGCCACCCTCAGAAAGCCATGCTCAAGCCTTCCGCATTTCAAATACTCATTGAATTCTTTCTAACCAATTGATATACAAGCCAGACGCAGCTGATACTGCATCAGCGGTGTATGGGAAACTTGTTTGGAAACGGCTGGAGAAGACATCACGGAAAGTGTAACGTAGGAAGTCCTGGGTGACTATATCGTGCCGGTAAAACTTAACAGACTCCTGGCGAATTTATCAGAAGGAGTTATAGGGCAAATTTGTGCAGGAATTTGAATCAAGCGTGACGGAATTATTGACGCAACTGGCAGAAAAGCTGACTGCGCGTGGTTGGCGCATGGCGACTGCCGAATCCTGCACCGGTGGCTGGATTGCGAAATGCTGTACCGATCTGGCCGGCAGCTCTGCGTGGTTCGATCGTGGCCATATTGTTTACAGTTACAGCGCCAAGGAAGACCTGTTGGGCATATCGCATGATGATTTGCTGAAGTTTGGCGCGGTCAGTGAACAAATTGCCTGCCAGATGGCCGAGGGGGCCAGGCAGAGGTCGGGGGTCGCGGTGACCGTGGCTGCAACCGGCATTGCCGGACCGGGGGGCGGCATGCCAGGCAAGCCGGTCGGCCTGGTGCACTTTGGCTGGTGTATGGAAGGCCAGCCTGCGAGTTGCGATGTCAAAGTATTTTCAGGCGATCGCAATGAAATTCGGCAAAAAACAGTCTTGCATGCGCTGGAAGGAATCCTGATCCGGCTGGATGCGATCAGCTGAAGCATATAAGCAACGGTTTAGCTGGCGACGTTTTACATTCTCGTCATTTGAGAACGTGGTGTTGCAAACTGCAGCCTGTTTCAGTAACTACGCTGATGTTTGTAGGATAATGCAGCGCTGGATCTGGCAGGGGTTAAGATGATATCAGGCCTGTGTCATAATGTTGAACAGCGGTGCCAGACAAATTTTAGTGGCACAATTATGGAGAGGATCAAGTGGACGACAATAGAAAACAGGCGTTGACAGCGGCGTTGGCGCAGATTGAAAAGCAGTTTGGTAAGGGCGCTATCATGCGCATGGGCGATGGCGGCACCATTCCGAGCGTTGATGTTGTCTCTTCGGGATCCCTGGCGCTGGATGTTGCACTTGGTATCGGCGGTTTGCCGCGTGGCCGTGTTATTGAGATATACGGTCCCGAGTCCAGCGGCAAGACCACGCTGACACTGCAGGTGATCGCCGAAATCCAGAAAATTGGCGGCACTGCTGCATTTGTTGATGCAGAGCATGCACTTGATCCGCAGTATGCAGAAAACCTGGGCGTAAAAGTGGAAGATCTGTTGCTGTCGCAGCCCGATACCGGTGAGCAGGCGCTGGAAATTACCGACATGCTGGTGCGTTCCGGAGCCGTGGATATCGTGGTGATAGATTCCGTTGCAGCCTTGACACCCAAGGCTGAAATTGAAGGCGAAATGGGCGATCACCATGTCGGCCTGCAGGCGCGCCTGATGTCACAGGCATTGCGCAAACTGACCAGCAATATCAATCGTTCCAATTGTATGGTGGTGTTCATCAACCAGATTCGCATTAAGATCGGCGTCATGTTCGGCAGTCCTGAAACCACATCCGGTGGCAATGCACTCAAGTTTTATGCTTCGGTCCGTCTCGATATTCGCCGTATTGGTGCGGTCAAGAAAGGTGACGAAATCATCGGCAACCAGACCCGCGTTAAAGTCGTCAAGAACAAAATGGCGCCACCCTTCAAGCAGGCTGAATTCGAGATATTGTACGGCACGGGTATTTCCAAGCTTGGCGAGTTGATCAGCCTCGGCGTTGAGCATGGCATCGTGGCTAAAGCCGGAGCCTGGTACAGCTATGGCAATGATCGCATTGGCCAGGGTAAAGAGAACGCCCGCGCCTACCTGAAGGATCACCCGGAAGCGGCAGAGGAAATAGAGGCCAAGTTGCGTGCCATGCTGCTGCCGAAAAAGGACACCGTTGAGACCAAAGCCGTTACCGGGTGAAGCCGAATGCGTGGAAATAATGCGTGGTGAGGCTGCGCGTGACCTGAGCAAAGCCGAAGTTCGTGACCTCGCGGTGCGTTACCTTGCCCGCCGCGAGTACGGGATTGAAGAACTCAAGCGCAAGCTTGTACAGCGGGGGGCAGAGTCCGATGTTGCCGGGGAGGTTGTGTCCGATTGTGCTGAACAGGACCTGGTATCAGATGAGCGTTTTACGGAGATGTATGTCCGCATGCGAATCCGGCGTTTATTTGGGCCGGTGAGAATCCGCGGCGAACTGCGTCAGCGTGGCATTCCGGATCGGCTGATTGTCGCCGCCCTGCGAGTTGATGAGGAAACCTGGTTAGCGGCAGCGGCTCAGTGGGTCGGCAGGCGAATCCATGCTGAACTGGATTTTGCACAAAAGGTAAAAATTCACCGCAGGCTGATGCGCCGGGGTTTCAACCATGAGCAGGCAAATATTGCTTTGGAGCGTGTGATTTTTAATGATTGATTTCAGCCAGTGATTCCAGCAAGTGATTCCTCTGGCCGCTGTGTTTCGGTAAACTTATCGCTTCGGTCTCCTGGGCACAGAAACATTGAAGACTACAGCTGAAATTCGTCAGGCGTTCCTGGATTTTTTTGCCTCCAAACAACATGAAGTCGTCGCTTCAGGCTCGCTGGTGCCAGCAGACGACCCGACACTGCTTTTTACCAATGCGGGTATGGTTCAGTTCAAGGACGTGTTCCTGGGTGCCGAGAAGCGCTCGTGTCCGCGTGCCGCGAGCGCGCAGAAATGTGTCCGGGCTGGCGGCAAGCACAATGATCTGGACCAGGTTGGTTATACTGCCCGGCACCATACATTTTTCGAAATGCTGGGTAATTTCAGTTTTGGTGACTATTTCAAAGAAGACGCCATCCGCTTCGCCTGGAGCTTGTTAACAGAGCAATTCAAGCTGGATAAAAAACGTTTGTGGGTCACGGTCTATCACACCGACGATGCGGCTTATGACATATGGCGTAACGACATCGGGCTGTCACAAGAGCGCGTGATCCGCATCGGCGACAAGCCTGGAGGCGCGCCATATGAAAGCGATAATTTCTGGGCCATGGGTGATACCGGCCCCTGTGGTCCGTGCAGCGAAATCTTCTACGATCACGGCGAGGCGTTTTCCGGCGGGCTGCCAGGCTCTGGAGATGAGGAAGGAGACCGCTATGTCGAAATCTGGAACCTGGTATTCATGCAGTTCGATCGCTCTGCGGACGGTAGCCTGCAGCCATTGCCCAAGCCCTGTGTAGACACCGGTATGGGTCTGGAAAGGCTGGCGGCCGTGTTACAAGGCGTTCACAGCAATTACGATACTGATCTTTTTCAGGCCCTGATCAAAACAGCAGCGCAACTGACTCACACCCCGGACAAGTCGAACAAGTCGCTGAATGTCATTGCCGACCATATTCGCGCCTGTGCCTTCCTGATTGCAGACGGTGTGCTGCCATCTAACGAAGGTCGCGGTTATGTGTTGCGGCGCATTATTCGGCGCGCACTGCGCCATGGCTTCAAACTGGGGCAGAAAGGCCTCTTTTTCGGCGCCATGACTGCTCCGCTGGTTGAGCAGATGGGTGCAGCCTATCCGGCCTTGGTAAAACGGCAAGCACATATCCGGGCAACGCTCGAGGAAGAAGAGCGGCGTTTCGCACGCACCCTGGAAAAGGGCATGGGCCTGTTGCAAACGGTGATGGACAAGGCCGGTTCGGGCAGTGGCCAGATTGATGGTGGAACTGCTTTTACCCTATACGATACCTACGGTTTCCCGCTGGACCTGACCCAGGACATTGCGCGTGAGAACAAGCTTCAGGTTGATGTCGACGGCTTCAATGCCGAAATGGAGAAGCAACGGCAACGCGGTCGTTCAGCAGGGCAGTTCCAGCTCCGGGACCAGATCTCGGCTGAGGCGGTCAAGCATCTTGAGCCGACCCGCTTTACAGGCTATGAAGAGTTGACAACCGATAATGCAGTGGTTGCCGGGATACTGGTAGATGGCCAGCGGGTGGACCAGTTACATGAGGGTGACACAGCGGTAATTGTTTTGGACAAGACGCCGTTTTATGCAGAGTCCGGCGGTCAGGTGGGTGATACGGGCGTGATCCGTGCCGGGGATACACAATTCAGCGTCACCGACACAATCAAGCTCGGTGGTATATTTTATGGACATGTCGGGCGCGTTGTTAAAGGTCTGCTCAAACAGGATCAGAAAGTTTCTGCCCTGGTAGACGAAGACAGGCGCCAGGCCATCGTCATTCATCATTCTGCCACTCACTTGATGCATCGCGCCTTGCGGGAAATCCTGGGTGACCATGTCGAGCAAAGGGGTTCGCTGGTGGCGCCTGATTACACGCGCTTCGATATCTCTCACCCCAGGCCACTCAGCGCGGAAGAAATGCAGCAGATAGAGCGTCATGTAAATGCTGCGATCCGCATTAATCCGCCGACAGTATCTGAGGTCATGAGTTTCGATGACGCGGTCAAGACCGGTGCAATGGCGTTATTCGGTGAGAAATACGGCGACCAGGTCCGTGTTTTGCGCTTTGGTGACCTTTCAACCGAACTTTGTGGCGGTACCCACGTACGTCGTGCTGGGGATATCGGGCAGTTCAAAATGGTATCGGAATCGGCGATCGGAGCGGGTGTGAGACGCATCATGGCGGTCGCCGGCGAAGCTGCTGTTGAGTATATTCAAGCCATGGAGAGACAACTACAGGCAGTCGCGCACACACTGAAGGTAAGTCCGGATGCCGCTCCAAAGCGGTTGGTGCAGGTGCTGGAACGAAACCATCGGCTTGAAAAAGATGTCGCCGCCCTGAAAACCAGTCTCGCCAGTTCCGGCAGCGAAGAATTACTTGATAAAGCTATAAACATTAACGGAATAAAAGTATTATCTGTGCAGATGGATGGCGTTGATGCAAGCGGTCTTCGAGACAGTATTGATCACCTGAAAAACAGCCTGGGAAGCTCGGTGGTGGTGCTTTCCAGCGTGGATGGTGACAAGGTCAGAATAGCGGTAGGTGTAAGTAAAGACCTGGTTGCTCGGATAAAAGCTGGAAATCTGGTAAACTTTGTCGCAGAACAGGTTGGTGGCAAGGGCGGTGGACGCCCGGATTTCGCTCAGGCTGGGGGTAATGATCCAGAAAAACTGGATAAAGCACTATCCTCCGTGTCGGCCTGGGTAGCTGATCATATCTGAGCCTTTAAAGGGCTGTGTGCCCATTGAGAGGCTAATAAATTAGAGCAAAAGCAGGGATTAGGCGCCCCATATGCTGTACGCAAGGGAAGGTACTCATGTTGATATTGACAAGAAGGGTGGGGGAAAAGCTCGTTATAGGGGAAAATATTACGGTAACGGTGCTGGGCGTAAAAGGCAATCAGATACGAATTGGTATCGATGCACCGCCTGAAATTTCGGTACATCGCGAAGAAATTTTCCAACGTATTCTCGCTGAGCGCGAAGCACTGAAGGAGTAGCAGGCTAACAACCTAACCCGCTTTGCGTCTTTACCCGCATCCAATCAACCGGTATGCTTCCGCAGCCCGGTTTTTTGCTGTGTCGATTTTGAGTTAAAATAGAGTTTACGGAGAGGTGGCCGAGTGGCTGAAGGCGCTCCCCTGCTAAGGGAGTATGGGTCAAAAGCCCATCGAGGGTTCGACAAATTCGTCGGGAGCGAATTTCGAATGAGCCAGCGTGCTGGCGAACCCGAAGGGCGAGGGCAGGGATAGCCCGAGTAATCCCTCCCTCTCAGGGCTCGAAGAGCCCTCAAAAGATGACAGACAGTTCGACTGTTCGCAAAGAACAGGTAACAATCAGGTTTATGGAGAGGTGGCCGAGTGGCTGAAGGCGCTCCCCTGCTAAGGGAGTATGGGTCAAA
>ENA-OSCG01000012-OSCG01000012.1-marine-sediment-metagenome-genome-assembly--contig:-NODE-12-length-42021-cov-7.643592_pt1 | contig 42021 bp, 38 predicted proteins | sample MGYA00237880_ERZ529332 | MGnify/ENA primary metagenome ERZ529332 (study PRJEB26373, sample SAMN05710708) | marine sediment metagenome | biome: marine; feature: ocean trench; material: sediment... | reverse complement strand
GGCCCAAGCCCTTGTGCGTAACGATGGGTGTCAGCAGCACCGCTTCCAGGCTCCGGCGCGCCGGCCGGAGATGATGGGGATGATGAAGGCGAGGCCTTCAAAATGATCATCGAACGCTTCGAATTCACAGGCGGCCAGGTCACAGCCACCACACCGTTTAAGCCAGGTGAAACCATTGAGCTGAAACTACCGGCGATCAAAATGAAAGGTATCGGTCGCGCACAGGGCGGTGTGACGGCAGATGTGGTGGCCACAGAAATCACCACTGAATTGGTGAATGTTATTATTCAGGCAGCCCTGAAGGCTGAACTCAACAAGGCCATTGATGAACAGAAAAAGAAATATTTGGACAAACTGTTTGGCGGTGGTTAGTTTATGTAAAACGATGTAGTGCGGGTGTAGTTCAATGGTAGAACTTCAGCTTCCCAAGCTGATCACGTGGGTTCGATTCCCATCACCCGCTCCAATTTAGTGTATTTAGCTGCAACAGGCACGGATTCTGCCCCGGCGAATGACTATGTATCGACACGGACAATAAGGGCCTATATACTTTTCCACCATCGCGTTGTGCGGGCGAACTGCCCGGTAGAGGTTAAGTCATGCCTTCCAAATCCCTTGAAACACTTAGTCAATTTCTTCACAAGCAGGACTCGCTGGAGTTTGCTGTGCTTGTGGGTAGCAGAGCTACAGGCGGCGCCACGACCAATAGTGACTGGGATATCGCCTTGCAATGGCAGCACGATACGATAAGTTACATGTCGTATCTCGAGCGCATGGAAAATATGCGGCGGGATATCGCAAAAGTGCTGCAAGTATCGCTGGATCAAGTCGATTTAATTGATGTACCTTCCACCAAGCTAGCCATGCGTGAACTGTTGGCGAACCATGGCCTGGTACTGAGCGGTGATGAAAGCCTGCCGTGGATTCATTTTCTGCACCGCACCTGGCGTGAACTGGAAGACCATTATTGGGACGAACTTTATGTCGCTTGATTTGTACCTGAAAGAAACAGCCCACCTGGCAAGACAGCAGTCAGCCTTGCTGGAAGGTGCTCGTGACATGCTGCAGAGAGGGGAAAAACTTACACCGCTGGAAGAAAGTGGCGTCTTGCATGCACTGCAGATATTGATCGAAAATGCGATAGGCAAAACCAAACAAACTCTGAAAATCGCCAACGAACCGGTGCCGGCATCGGCTTATGATGCTTTTGAGGCCCTAACAAGAATCGGACAATTGCCTTCTGATCACCTGCCCCGGTGGATGGCGATTATTGGCCTGCGCAACCGCATTGTTCATGAGTACATGAACATCGACATCGGCAGGGTATTGCAATTGATTGAGGAAGAAAATTACAAAATTGTGGTCGATTTTTTACTGTCGCCTATTAACGACAATTAGCGACTGATGTACATGTGCTATGAGGGTGCAAATTTAACCGGGTAACTGCCATGGGTAAATTATAATCTCCACGGCGGTTTTCCAACCAGACATCTGAGGACATCATGCGCAGATTCAAGAAAATTATGAAATGGCTGGGTTTAACGCTGGCCGTTGTGGTAGTGCTTGGCACGGTGTTTGTTGCCCACACCTGGTATTTTAAACCGGTCAATATCAACCTGTTTTTTGCGCGTGCTTTCTTGCAGGTGGCGATTGAGAGTCCGGAAATGTTGAGTTCCATCCATCTGTTGGAGCAATTTGGCATCAAGGGCCACAATGCGAAACTGGATGATGAAAGCATGCAGGCCGGCGACCGCCTGTTCACCCATCTGAAGAAAACCCGCGACACCCTTTTAACCTATGCTGATGATGATCTGAGCGAGGCCGATATCATGTCGAAGCGCGTTGCGCTGAGCATGTTGGATATGTTGGTAGATGCCGAGAAGTTCAGATTTCATAACTATCCTGTCAACCAGTTATTCGGTATTCAGAATGGATTCCCTTCATTTATGGAATCGACCCACCAGGTAGACACGGTGGGAGATGCCGAGGACTATGTTTCGCGGTTATCCCAGGTCGGTCTCAAATTTGACCAGGTGCTTGATGGACTGCAGCATCGCGAAAAACTCGGCATATTGCCGCCGCAGTTCGTGGTCACCAAGGTATTGGAGGAAATGCAGAATTTTATCGCAACACCCGCGCAGGAGGGGATCCTGATGGTTGCCCTGGTCGACAAGATGGAAGAGGCGGATTTGCCTGCTGCCGATCAACAAAGAATCGCGCTGGAGGCCAGGGCGCAGATAGAAACGACCGTATACCCGGCCTATGGTCGGTTGATCGCTTATTTTGTACAACTGGATGACAAGGTCAGTGAAAATAACGGTGTGTGGGCGTTGCCCGATGGTGATGAGCTATATCGCCTGGCAATGCGCTTATTCACCACCACAGACTACTCACCAGACTTCCTGCACGGTTTCGGACTGACCGAGGTAGACCGCATACAGTCAGAAATACTGGAAATCCTTGCAGCGGAAGGTTGGGATATATCGCAGGGGTTCCATGCGGCGATTAAGGAAATGGCAGATGACCTGAAGTTTTATTATTCTGATAGCAGTGAAGGGCGTGATCAGATTCTGGCAGATTACCAGACCATCATTGATGAGGTTTCAGAGGGGCTGGAACCCTATTTTGACCTGGTGGCAGAATCTGTAGTCGAGGTACAGCGAATTCCCGAATTTAAAGAAAAAACAGCCCCGGGCGCATATTACCAGAGTCCTGCAATGGATGGTTCCAGGCCCGGTGTCTTCTACGCCAATCTTTATGATATCAAGGCTACACCACGCTACAGCATGCGAACACTGGCTTATCATGAGGCCGTTCCCGGCCATCATTTCCAGTTAACCATTCAACAACAACAGGATGACCTGCCTTTCTTCCGTCGCATGATTCCTGCCACTGCTTATACCGAAGGTTGGGCACTCTATGCGGAGCGCCTGGCCTGGGAAATGGGCTTTCAGGATGACCCGTATGACAATATCGGCCGTCTGCAAGCAGAGTTGTTTCGCGGTGTGCGCCTGGTGGTGGATACCGGGATTCATTACAAGCGCTGGAACCGCGAAAGGGCGATTGACTACATGATTACCAATACCGGCATGGCTGAAAGTGACGTAGTGTCCGAGATAGAACGTTATTTCGTGATACCCGCCCAGGCGCTGGCTTACAAGGTGGGCATGACCAAGATACTTGAGCTGCGAGACCTTGCCAAAAAGGAGTTGGGAGATCGGTTTGATATCCGCGAATTTCATAACGTCCTGTTGACCAACGGTGCAGTTCCGCTGGGCATACTTGAAGACCTGGTTAAACGATATATTGTTGATGTTAAATCTGTCGGTAAGGATGATTAAATATTGTGCAGATCATGATGGGGCGCGAGCAGCGAAGCTGCTTGCTCCTACGGTGGGGTGGGTCTGAAGGTGACAGCAGCGATCACCTGATTTCTCAACGTATCACGAAGTTTCTCTTTAACTCAAGTTTTCACGATGAGTCAACCTCTGCCATTATTTTGTATGGTTATGCTCTTGTTGATGGCGAGAATGCACGATTACCCGCTTCACGATTACCCGCTTATTGTGTTATTTTAAAGTCGCTTTGAAGTTTGCCCCAATGCTCTTTCAGCTTATCTTTCTGTTCTGCATCCATCGGTAAATCTTTCAAAGCCTCAGGCCATAAACTACGCGCTTTTTCCATTGTGTCATCAATATGGGGTTTGTTTGCTCGCCATGGAATGCCAGACTTTTCAGCCCAGGCCTGAAAGTTGTTTCCTGTCACTGAAAACCATTCTTTCATTTTGCCAAGATTCAGGGCGTATTGCATTTCACCTTCTATATAAACGCTGGTGGTGACGATATCGTATGCAGGGGATAGTCTAGGCGTAATTTGGTCTTGATAAAGCAGGCTCCAGTTTTTTAAATGGGCATCACCATTTGCCAATAATATATTCACCAGTAATCTTCTGGCGAACTGTTGTGCATCGGCTAAACCATCGCCAGAGAAATCGTAAATTACTTTGCCGATTTGCTGATAATTGGCAGAGTTATATTTTTCATATGGATATTTCGCCAGGACTTGTGCAAAGTTTTCCATATGAATTCTTGTGGTGTATAGGTAGCATTAAAGCTATATTGCCAGAAATCTGCATATATTGAACATCGCTTTACGTCGGCATTTGGATTAATTCGCTGCGAATTGTCGCGCCAGTTGAATGGTAAAGACTGGATTCTGCTCTTTTACCGCTCTATTTCACACCAACTCCAATGACTGGGCAAAAAAAGCCATACTGCTACAGATTAGGAACAGCGGGTCAGGACTATGATTGGGTTTATTCTTTCAAACGATCAAGTCCACTGCCGGCGAAGCCCGGCAATCCGGCAACAGTGCTGTTGCTGCGGAAGTTGCATTGTCATCCAGGTGAGCGAGTATCTTCTGAATAACTGCTGGGTCTTCGATACTGGCAATGACGTGCATGGAAGCACTAATGCCGTGGGCGCAGGGATGCGCAGGAACGGCAATCTTGACATCGCCACCGCATTCGCTACAAGTCTCAATGTCGACAAGGTGAATTGATGCGGAGCATCAAGAGAAGGTGCCCTGGGGCATATTTAGATTCAGGGCACTACCAAAACACTGGATCAGAGTCACTGCACCAGTCTGTGCCATAGGCTTTGTAGAGCTCGCTTTGTGTGTCAGATGCGTGGCAATGGCGCGATAGACGATGCCCAGCACCCTGGTCATGACTTCAGGTTTACCAGCAAACAGAAAGCGCAGTGGGGAAGGTACGCTGAGCACCCATTGGCGCATGGGCTGATAAGGCAGAACCTCATCCACCAGCAGGGCGGCGCTGTCGGCCATGCGTCGCGCACCACAACTGGGACAGAAACCGCGCCTCTTACAGGCTCAGGGTTGTGTGTCCGCTGCCATTTTTTCGACGTTTTCGCGTTGAACACTAATTCGCCGTTCACGCTCCGCCCATGCCGCCTGGTATCTGGGCTCGTGGCGGATCTGGTCGTACATCGGCATTTGGTGGACAATGTGCCAATCGATCAAATGGTTATGAGTCAGCTGGGTTTCGATGCTTAGCAAGGCTTTCTCAGTATCGCCGGCAGTCAGGTAGCAAGTTTCCGGAAAGGACTGGTCAGGGTGCTCGGTCACCAAAGGCAGAGAGTCTTCGATGTAGGCTGTAGCTTGCTGTAACAATGCTGTACCAAGCTCCTGATCCCCGGTGTTCAAGAACAACCAGGCAACGATACAACCGGTTTGATTCCCCCAGAAATCGCGCCCCATCAGCGCCGGCCATTGATCGGGTTCGAGCCAGCGTGGTTCGACCGACAGGTGTATTTTGCGTGAAAGTTGAATGTCACCCTGAGCAAGTGCAATTGAACCCAGTCTCAACTGGAGGGTATAACTACCCTGTTTTTGTGCCATCAGCCAGGTGATGGTTTCCCGGGTGCCGGTCGGGTCTTCTTTGATAAAACTAATGTGTACGTCAACAAAACCCAACGTCCATTCACTTGCTCCAGCGCCAGCCATTTTATCGCGATGTTCTTGATTCGCTTCCAGATCGCCTAGCTGCGAATAGATGCCGCCCTTTTGAAGTTTGTAGTTGAGGAATTCAGGGTGGAGCGCAATTGCTTTGTTGAGCAAGGCTAGCGCCTTGTCAAATTGGCCCATGTTTCTCATGTATAAAACTGCCAAACCAAAATATCCCGATTCGAAATCCGGGTGGAGTTCAATGGTTTTTCTATATTGGTTTTCTGCCAGCTTGTAAAGTCCCTTGGACTCGTAAACCTGACCCAGTTCAAGGCCGATAATGGCTGATCTCGGATCCAGTTTGGCAGCCTTCTGCATCAGGTCGATGCTTTCCTGTATCCGCAGTGGGTCAGTTCCGACACGATGTGAGTACCATTGATATGCGCTGGCATAGTTGGGGCTTAATTCGATGGCTTTTTGATAGGCTGTTTCTGCTTCATCATTCCGCCCGTAATGTTGGTGTATCAGGGCCAGTGAGGCATAGGCTTCGCCCAGGTCATTATCGATAACCAATGCATTTTTCACGGCATCTTCAATGATGGGGAGCAGGTCTTCGGCACGAGCGTCGCGCCAGCCTAATGATATCGAGAGGCTATCCGCCACACCCACCCATGCCAGAGCAAACGAAGGGTCGATCTCGGTGGCTTTGATAAACTCCTCAGAGGCCAGTTTCATTTTGGCGGCGTTTCGGGTCGCCAACAATTGCCGGCCTCGCATATAGGCTTCATAGGCCTGCAGATTGTCGGTTGGTCTTGCGTCAATGCGTCGTTGCTCATCGGTGGAAAGCGCGGCCTGTAAGGCATCGGCGATTTTTTTTGTTATTTCACTTTGTACGGCGAACAGGTTTTCTGCAGTCAACTCACGATTATAAATTTCTGCCCACAAGAGCTTGTCGGTTGCGGCATCGATCAACCGCACATTGATACGTACCTGGTTGCCGGAACGCTGGACACCACCCTCCAGAATATTCGCAACACCCAGCTCCTTGGCAATCTGGGGAAGCTTTTTGATGGTGTCCTTATATTCCATTACCGAGGTGCGTGAGATCACCTTCATCGAGCCAATCTTGGCGATGGTGGTCAGCAGATCGTCATGGATGCCATCGGTGAAGAATTGGTCTTCGTCGCGGTTGCTGCGGTTTTCAAAGGGCAGTACAGCAATGGATTTGTCACCGAGTGATTCGGTTAGAGCGGCAGTAAGGCCTTCCTGCCGTGCGATTTCGATATTTGATTGATCTCTGGCAGGATCTAACACAAACTTGTCGAAAGCGAAGTAAGTCAGGGCCAGTGCCAGTACAAGCAGGATGATGCGATCCAGTTTCCTGCCGGTGGCTTGGGTTATCGACTTTTCGGAGCCAACATCCGCATCTTTCTTCAATCCTTCCGGGGTAATCTCAAATACCCAGGAAAGAATCAGGCTCGGTATGAAACCGATGGCTAGTACGATGACTATCAGTCGGGCGGGTGTGTCACCGAAGCCGAACAATGGAAAAATGGTCTCGGTGACCTGAATCAGCAGCCACGCACCCACCACATAGGCCGCAGCTATGCGCAAAACATTCCGACGCTTCAGTTCGTTAAATAGGGACAAGGTCTGGCTTCGAGGTAGCTGCTGTTACGGCTAAGAGTAATGGCTGGACGGAAAAATGCCAAGATTTATGGGGTCAGAGTCAAGTGCCAGAGTTGTAGAGCACGATGCATGACCGACAGCGCCGCCCTACTGGTGGATGAGATCCTGCCTCACCAGCCCATGCGCCAATGGGTCCAGCGCGATAGACTTAACGCAGGTTTTTTTCAGGGAATTCAGGCCAGTACTCCTGAACGATCTGGTAAAGTAACGTCGTCTCGGGCCGGTGGCGTACGTATACTCCTGCGGAGTTTAGCGATGCTTGGCGAGCTTTGTGCGAGAGCAATCCCATGGTTCAAACAAATACTGAAAGTATTCATTTGTCGTCTTCCACAGCGCAATGGCCTTATTCTCGAAGCATTGCGAGTAAAGTACGCCAATCTATGTCAGGTTATGGCCCAAATTGTCGCCAGAAAGCCTGCGTGCAAGGTGAGCCGTGACGCGGGCACAGGCAAGCGAATCTCCGCTAAGGTTTAAACCGGCAGGAACATTGTCCAACTGACGCGGCAGGCCCCGTGCGCGACACGGATAGGGCCCGCTGCCTTGCAGTTCTATCTGATCATCATCAAATTCATCAGCAGCGATAACAGCAAAAACATCAGGCAGAGAAGCCGGCATTAAGCCCGCACACCCGGGCTGTCCTGCAGCAACAAGGATTGAGCCGGCCTGATGTGCTGCAGCACAGGCGTCGGCGATGAGCTCAGTACCGGGACCTGGCGGCACACTACAACTCAGATTGATGACGTCACAGCCTTCTGCAGCAGCCCGCAGGATACCCCTGGCAAGCAGGGAGGGATAGGTGCTGAGTCTGTCATCAAATACCCTTACTACAAATAAATCAGCAGCGGGCAGCGCCTGGCGCAAAACGCCAGCAACGGCCGTACCATGCCCAATCGGATCACTAAAATCACTGTCTTCACAGATTTCCCCGCTACCATTCACATACAGACGGCAGCCCCGCACCTCGCCACGCACGTGGGAGTGCCACGGATTGACACCGGTGTCTACCATTCCGATCAGCAATTTCTTCATGGCCGGGCAAATTGGCCCTGTATTTTTAACTGCCCTTTGGTCTGCAAGTGGTTCATTTCGAAATAACGGATCAATGTCTCCTTGCTAACCTGTTGCAGCTTCCCTTCCTGCATCAGCAATAAGCGATCAAATTGCTCAAGCCCGGTAAGTCGATGACTAATGGCCAATATGGCGCGATCAGAAAAGGCCCTGAATAAATTGAACCGCACACGCTTTTCTGTTTCCGGGTCCATCGCCGAAAATGCTTCGTCCAGTACCAGCACCTGTGGGTCAGCCAGGAACAGGCGTGCAAGTCCAAGCCGTTGGCGTTGGCCATCAGAAAGTGTATGGCCACGTCCGCCAATGACCGTGTCGAACCCGTTGGGCAAGGCCAGGATAAATTTAGTTGCTACCGCCAGTCTGGCAGCTTCGACCATGGCTTCGGCTGAGGCCTTGGGGTTTCCGTAGCAAAGATTCTCCCTGACGCTGGCATGCAACAGAAAGGGTTCCGATGAAGCGTATGCCAGTGTGTCGTGGGCGGAGCCTCCCAGTTTGTCAATACCGATCTTCACATGGCCGGCAAGGGGTTTTCGAAGTCCGAACAGGATTTGCACCAGGGTAGATTTACCGGCACCCGATGTGCCAAACACGGCAACTTTCTCGCTTGGCCCTACACGCAGGTCCAGACCTTGCAATACGGGTGTGCCCGGCGTGTAAGCAAACGAAACATTTTCCAGGCAAATGGCTGCCCGCTCAGAAACCTGCCTGTAATCGGCCCGCGCGGTCGACTCCTCTTCCCCCAGAACTTCAGCCACCCGCTCCAGGCTGACGCGTACCTCCTGCAGCGTTCTGAGCAATCCCAACAGGCCGGAGGCAGGACCGTAGAGACGGCTCTGATAGAGCACAAATGCCACAAAAGTGCCCAGGCTGATGGCCCCGCTTTCTAACTGGCGGCCCCCAATCAGGTAGATCCAGGCCAGGCTAACTGATAGCGCCAGACCTGGCAACTGGGCTGCTGCTGACTCCGTCATTTGAAACCTGAGTACGCGCTGTATCAACTGCTTGTTCAAGCTGCCGAATGCTGCCATATCCAGTTTTTCAGCACGATGAAACCGGATGCTCCTTAGCGCACCCAAACGCTCGGCAAGAAAATGAGACAGGTCAGCCATTTTCTCGCGAATGCTGCGGGTTCCTGTTTCGATGCGACCCCGAAATGCCACTGTGACAACCAGCGCAATCGCCAGGCCCACATAGCTCCATAACGCCAGTATGGGTGAGAGATATACCAGGATTACGATGCATAGCAACAAAAACAAGACGTTGTGCAGGACACCGATCACACCGTCTACCAGCAATGCCTGAATTTTGGGTATGTCCGATCCGAACCGGCTTAGCAGGTCACCATGACGGAAGTGTTCGATGCCCTCGATACGAGCGTACAGGCAATGCCGAAAAAGCCTTTGCCTGATTTCAACCAGGATGCCCGCAGAGAGTTTTGTGTGTACAAGGCGCGACAGGAATCCAAAAATAACATCGATGACCGCCAGCGCCACGAGGGTAGCCGCAATAATGGGTATTACTGCGTAATCACCTCGTTCAACCACCGCGTCAATAAAGGCTTTGCCGATTAACGGCATGGACAGGGACGTGGCCGCACCGACAAGCCCCAGCACAAAGAGTGCCACCAGCATTCTTTTCCGCTGCTTCAAGTGGCGACTGAAGAGCCCCAGTAAATTCAAACTGCGCCCCGCCGCTGGTCAGGCCATAAATCAGGGTAGTAACAGGCGCGGGATTCACTGCATAGTGTTGCCCCGCCGCGCAGTGCAATGATTGCCTCTTTTATACTTTGTGCGTCGCCTCCGTTTTGCCCAATATCCCTTGCCACAGCAGCGAGCTTGACCGAGGCTGATTTTCGCTCTAGCGAGGCTTCACGTCCGACCACTTTCAAATACCTGACCCCGGCAGCCTGCAGTTTCGGAATAGCGCATAAACCGCAGGGACCCAGCGGGAACCCCCTGCTGGTGGTGCAGCCACAATTATTCTGGATCCACTTCCAAAAGCCATACTGATCAAGAACCCTGGCAGGCATACATTTCAAGCCATCACCATCGGCCAGGCAAAAGGTCCCGGCTGCATGTGTAGTGGCACACAGACCCTCTTCAAAAACACAACCATCGTTGATGAGGAAGGCTTCATAATCCAAACCCTCAATCATGCATCGCTCAATTTCCGCCAGTGTCAGGTGTCTTGGCAGAATGACCCTGGCAACACCCATATCCCTGAAGAATCCGCAACTGGCGGCATTGGTGGCAGTAGCGAGGCTGGAAAGGTGCAATTTACCGCTGTGGCCCGCCTCAAGCAGCGCCAGCAAAAGATCGGTATCAGCTACGATCAGCGCGCTGACACCCACATCCTGTAACAAATGGGTGCCAAAGCCTGCCAGCATTTCCACTGCACCCGGTGGATAATGGAGTGAATTCAGGGCGACATGGACGGGTGTTGAACCCACCGCCGCAAGGATTTCTGCCAATGCCTCTTCATTGGGCACACCCGCCGCATCAGGGTGTCTTCGATTGCTCCAGGCGTCACCGAACTTTTTTTTCCAGCCGGGCGGTACCAATCCGCAGTAAAATTCATCAGCGCCGGCGGCCAGCAAAGGTGCAACTTCGTTGGCAATTCTGAGCGGAGACAGGATTTTCATGGCATGGGCTGCTGGTGGAACACCAGCCGGTCAGCCAGCGCAAGGTGGCGCGAAATCCACTCCTGTGGCGCTGTAAAAAACAACGTATTGCCAGCCCGCCACAGCTGTTTATCTGTATCCGGACGTATTTCGCGCCGGTAAACTCCCCGACAAGGGGCTGTGCAACCTGATTTCAGTCCCCGGGTAAATGCGCCTCCGCTGGTGGAGGCGAAAGCGGCTTTTTCGAGACAGTTTCTCCCCGAAGCCACAAAAGTGAAGGGGACATGCAATGCACGTTCCAATCCGTCATCACCGCTCCCCAGGTAGCCGGGCTCCAGGTCAGCATCCGATTCCACTGCGCATACGCCAAGGGATGTGGCCAGTTTTCTGATGCCGGCTCCCCTGGCGGTATTTTCACCACCGGGTCCGATGGCCCGCATAGCAATCCGTGGGTCCCTTAGCCCCCTGTTCATCAGACGCCCCATACGCAAAGGCAGGCAAGGATACGATTTGCGTATCAATTCGAGAACGCCCCAGTCATTGAAGACAACAGCCGGAAACCAGCCCCGGTCAGTCAAACTTCCAAGCAGCCGGTCGATACGGCCCAAGCCCTTGTGCGTAACGATGGGTGTCAGCAGCACCGCTTCCAGGCTCCGCGCAGCACAATGGGCGCAGAAGGTTTCGGTATCGCTGCTGCCAGGCAGCAATTCCTGGCAGAATTCCGAACCAAAATAAAGTGCCGTTAACAATGCATCAGGATATACGTCCCTTAGCGCATCACTGCCCCATCCCATAGCCAATAATTCCGAGTGGCTTTTTAAAGCACTTTCCGGTGTGGCGATGCGAAGCCCGTATTCCATTCAGCTATTTCGTCAGGCGCCTGAAATCCATGCCATCTGTTTTCATCTGTAATACCTTGATGGGCTGCAGGCTCTCGGCATCGAAAACGGTGGTGGTCGCGCCACCACCGGAGACATAGATTTTCTTGCCATTACTGGAAACATTGATGGCGTAATTGGTGCCGCTGGGTATCGGTGTGACCGACTCATAGCTACGGGTTTCTAAATCGATAACCGTCAGTTCATCCATGACCGCATAGACTTTCTTCTTGTCCGGTGAGCGCATGACACTGTAGGCAAAAACGGGCGCGCCATTGATCAGCATGTCGGTAATCTCACCAGTAGCCGAATCGATTGAAACCAGACCCATACGCTCGGGCGTATAGTAGTTAACTATAAAGACTCCGCCATTTTCTTTGGTATTGTCCCACATTGGCAAAATATTCCACTTTTTATCAAACATGGGATAGCTGCCGATGATTTGCATTTCCTCAGCGGATACGTCTACCTTGATAATGTCTTTGCCTATGACATAGATGTTGGTAGCATTTTTAACCGACACCAGCGACGCTGAACTCCAGGGCATTTCGATACTGCGTAGAATGCTCCCATCTTCAAGGTCAATCTGTGCCAGCACAGGTGCAGCGACCACGACCTCACCTTTGTGCGTTCTGCGTGAAAGCAGGTTGACGTAAGCGGTTTTGCCATCCGGGGCAAGGTCAAACCCAAAGATAAACCGGTCCCAGCCACCGTCACTGACATCGATGGTGCTCACGACTCGTTTTTCAGCCAGGTCAATCCGGTGGATCAGGTGCCGGTTAGCCGTCACATAGAGAAACTTCCCATCGGCACTGAAGTCTGTTTCCCGCAACCACCCGTGCACAGGTATGTCGGCCACAATCGCATCGATTTCTCCGTCAACGACCTGAATCAAGCCGTAACCGATATAATAAAAAGTGTCTTTTGCCCACGCTGTTGCAGTATTCACCCCGGCAAAAACTACAGCGATGAGCAGCCAATTTGTCATTTTTTCAATCATTTCCGATTCCTGGCGGGTATGAAACGCAGTGGTTTACTTCCGCTGACAGGCGATAATCAGTCGTATTTCAGAACCCGCCAGTCCCTGGCAATATTTGGGCACTGCTGGTCAAAATCCTCGTGATTGGTCAATCCGTCCGGCACCTGTGCGGGCCACCAGCAATCGCCGGCACAGCCATGAAAATCCTTCGCCGAAGACAGACAGTTGCCAACCGGGTAGCTGGAGCGTGGATTGGTTTCCCAACCGGTGTCAAAAATGGTGGTGCAACCCACCGGCATGGCCGGCGGTCCTTGCTGACGCGCTTGTACCGATTTCTTTTCGCCATCGGCCAATGATTGAATGGCCCGGGCCTTTTCGTTAAGCGCTTGAATGGCTCTCTTTTTTTTCATTCCTGAATCCTTCAATATACGGTTCTAGCATTGCGCACGCTGGCTGAGCCGGCTGCCCAAGGCCTCTATTGCATCGTCCATGCACAAGCCTGCATAGGTCCTCAAACCCAATTCCAGCCAGCTGCGAATTAATCTGCAACTGCTGCCTCGCGGCAACCCCAGTTGATTTTCACGCAGGTGATTTTCGTAGTGGCAGCCACCGGCGCACAGGGCCCTTGCCCAGCACCCCGAGCAGTGTTGATCGCGACCCTTGTTCAAGTTAGCCAGGGAGATATTGATCCTGCTGGCATCAATCCCTTTTGCCAGACTTCCTGCACAGAAATCCATTTCCCCTGTCAGGCGGTGGCAAGGGAAAAAACGGCCTTTTGCATCCATCGCCATATACCCCAATCCGGCACCACAGGATACGGGCTTGGCTTGCCCGAGGTGCACCCGCCCCAGCAGGTCGAGGATATTTGCAAAGGGCAGGACAAATCCTTTCTTGACAGCGGCAGCAAATCGTTGTGCGAGCTCACTGAAGCCAGCCAGCAATGCCGATTCCTGCTCCGCAGTGGGTAGCAATGTTTTACTGACCGGGCTGACTGGCGCAATGCCCACTTCATGAAAACCAAGATCGATCAAGTGGTCAAACACCTCAGGTACGCGGTGCCACTGATCAGGAACCAGGGTTACCCGCGCCGCAACCGGAACGGGCGAGTCACTCAGCAAAACCCCCAGACCAGAGACGATTTCTGTATAGCTTCCATGCCCGTTTTTATGCGGGCGGTTGCGGTCATGAATGTCGCGTGGCCCATCCAGGCTGACTGCAACGGCGACTCGGTGAGCGTGCAGGAAAGCCACAATTTCTGCATCCAGCAGCGTGCCATTGGTGGTCAGGGAAAAACGTATCTGTTTGCTGAGTTTGCGGGCATAAGATGTGCCTTCGCTGACAGCCGCCTTTATCGCCGGCATATTCAGCAAGGGCTCGCCACCAAATAAAATCAGCGTTACACGATCCCGGTCACCTGAGTGATCGAGCAAATAACGCACCGCCTGGCGGGCACTCTCAGGTTCAAGCAGACAGGGTACCGCACCATAGCTGCCACCATCGGCATAACAGTAAGTGCAGCGGAGATTGCAATCCTGGGCCACTTCCAGCACCAGCGTAGATAGCGGCACTTTGCCGGCTTCGAACTGCGGAACTGAATCCGTTCTCCGTGACACCGGCAGCAATATTCGTGCATCACGTAACCCATCCAGCACCTCAAAATCTGAAGCAGGTACGGTGTTGAGGTCAACAAACTCCGAACCACGCCATTTGCACAGTGTCCGGTGTGCTTCCGGGCTTAGTGCAAACAGGCTCAGGTCTTCAACGCCGAGTATGCAGGTCTCACCAGGACCTGCAAAAATACGGTGGTCCGCCCAGGATAGTAACGTGTCCATTTATTACACCCCTATTTGATCCGCTGTATGAAATCCGGCACGGTAACCACCAATCTTGCTTCAGCCGTGTAAGCGGTTGCGCCACGGCTATATTTGGCGATCACTTTGACCATACCCGTTGCTTCACCACCAAACCCGCGTTCCGGTAGCGGCGCGTAGTCACCGGTAGGAATATAAGTTCCGTCCGGTTCGATCCCGCCAAGATAAGCAAGATCGTCGTCGCCTGGCCGGGTTTCCTCTTCGGCAAGACTGAAATCTGCCACCACCAAACCCAGGACAAAGTCATCTGATGGGTCATCGGCATCCATGCCCCGGGAGTAAGCAAAGGCCTGGAACTGTACGCCTTCTGCCGGATAATGCATGCCGCCATTTATTCTTGCCCTGCCTGTCTCCGGGCTAATTTTCAGGTAGTCAATGCGCACTGCAAGCTTAAGTTTCAACACCGGCGAATCAGCATCAAGTCCCTTTACACTGATAGTGGCGACACCACTATCAGCAGCGCGGTATACAAGTACCAGTTCAATGGTTTCAGGGCTGGTGGTATTTGCCTGCAACACTTCAATATCCGCACTGGAAACGATGATATCTCCAACCGTCACCGCCGGAAGATTGATGCCTTCGATAAGGATTTTTGTTTGCTCACCACTAAGCAGATAGCCTGGTGTAACCCGCAAGGCCCGGCTTTGTTGAGTAACGGGAAACCATGTGGATGACGAGGTGCGAAAGTCAGGCGCGTTCTGATGGTGTTCACCACTGATGATGCCATGTTCGAAACTGAATGCACCCATTGTCGCATTACCGTTCTGTTCGGTGCGCGTTCGCAATGCGTAACCGCCGTAGAGGGTCGCTTCACCAGAAAAGCTCTCGTTAGTCCCATCGGCAAAGGTCAGATGACCTTGTAGCCCATATTCACCACCGCCAGTTGCTGTCAGTTTGGCCTGGCCACGGAAATTGCCCTTGCCCGGTTCGACGCCCAAAATGAACCATTCACCATCGGGCTGTGCTTGCGGGGCGGTCCATGGACGGTCATACGGCAGGTTTTGCGCCAGATATCCAAGTGCCCTGTCGGCCTCGCTGCGCCAATACATCTCGCGCATTTGAAACATGATGGCAGGGTCGATATAAATATGAAAATCACGCAGCTTTTTCCACGCTGATTCTGTCATGCGGTAAGAATAAATTTTGCCTGCACTGTGACAGCGAACGCAACTGGCAAACATCTGCTCCTCATTACTTCCACGGGGTACTTCCAGCGTCTGGGGATTGTTAAAAAGATTGATGTAAGAAACCCGTGCTGCCTCTTCCGGTGTCAGCATCTGGGTGGTGCAAAGTTCCTTCAGCAGGGTAGCCATTTCACCGTTTATGAGCTTCATGCCATGCAAACGGTACATACGGTCGACGATAACCGTCCACTCTTCCGGCGTGGTGCGTATATCCTCTACACGGGCCAGTTTGCCGTTTTCAGCCGGGTGGCAACCGGCACACTTTTCCCACACCAGCGAATCCGGCTCAAACGCACTTGCGGTTCCCATTCCCGAAACCATTAACAGTAACCACAAAATCAGTTTGGACCGATTATTTTTCACCACCTTAACCCCTGTGGCTCTCTGCTCTGTCGCCAGACATAATCTGACACCTCACCTGAACCCAATGCTCCGAAGCCTGCCCAGAAATCAACGAACACCATATGTTTGTTATCCTAGTGTCGGAACTTACAGCAATTTAGGACAAGCGTACAATATAGGACGTCTGAACTATATCTGTCAAGCGCAAAACCCGCTTGGTCGTTAACCACCAAAGAGAGATTAAAATTACCTATGCAAGGAAAAAAACAACAGAGCCGTGCCCGGGTGGCCACCTATGAAAAAGGCCACGCACGTATCGAAGCAATCCTCGACGCTGCCGCTGAAGTATTGATAAACCAGGGCTATAAAAAATTGACACTGCGGCAAATCGCGATGCAAGCCGGTATCAAGGTTGGCAACCTGACCTACTATTACCGCACCAAGGAGGCTTTGCTGAAGGATCTGCTGGAGAAGATCCTGTTCACATATCTCGATGAAATGGATCGTATCGTCGAAGCAAGTGGTGATTCACCGGAAGATCGCTTCATCGCCATCATTGAATACCTGATTGAAGACTTGAATTCACAGCGCACCACCCGGTTTTTCCCTGAGCTCTGGGCGCTGGCAAATCACGATAGCTACACCTCGGAGCTGATGGACGACATGTATGCAGCAGAAAGGCAGGCATTGCAAAAACTGATTGAGGCAATAAAACCCCGGCTGGATAAACAGCAAGCCAGTCAATTGGCGCTGTTTGTCTCGTGTTCCATTGAAGGCATGACCATGTTTGTTGGTGCCGGCAAGAATCAGGAGGACCAGCTTCAAGCGATGAAAAGGCTGGCCTGTGAGAGTTTTTTGCAGCTGATTGAGCAAGCCGGCGTGAAGCACTTGAGAACATCCGCGACCTGAGCCTCATTCCACCACGCCTTCCCGGCCCGCCGTTACCCAGGGCCTGCAAAACTTTGACGATATCCCCGTGCTGGCCAATGGCTATTTCGGTATGTATTTGATGGCCTATCTACCCTGGATCTGGTACAAGGTAATGGACCACCGTTTATGCAAGTGTCCGCATACCCTGTTCGAGACCACTGACGGTCAACGGATACATCCTTTGTTCCATCAACTGTGACAGCATCTGGATGGAGGGCGTGTATTCCCAGCGCTGGATCGGTTCCGGGTTAAGCCAGATTGCTTTCGGGTAGGTATCCAGCAGGCGCTTCATCCAGGTGGCACCCGCTTCTTCGTTCCAGTGTTCCACGCTGCCACCGGGGTATTCGATCTCATACGGGCTCATGGTGGCGTCGCCCACCAGGATCAGCTTGTAGTCGGCCGAATACTTATGCAGTAAGTCCATGGTCGGGATCCTGACGCTATGGCGCCGCTTGTTGTCTTTCCACACACCTTCGTAAACGCAATTGTGAAAATAGAAATACTCGAGGTGTTTGAACTCGGAGCTGGCCGCAGAAAACAGTTCTTCGCAGACCCGTACGTGGTCATCCATGGAGCCGCCGATATCCAGGAACAGCAGCACTTTGGTCGCGTTGTGTCGCTCTGGAACCATCTTGATATCCAGCATGCCGGCATTTCTGGCGGTGGAATCAATGGTATCAGGCAGATCCAGTTCTTCCGCCGCACCTTCGCGGGCAAAGCGGCGCAGCCGGCGCAGGGCTATTTTCAGGTTGCGCGTACCGAGTTCCAGCGAATCATCAAGGTTGCGGAACTCACGTTTATCCCAGACTTTCACCGCCCTGCGGTGACGCGAACCCGCTTGTCCGATGCGAATGCCTTCCGGGTTGTAGCCGTAAGCGCCGAACGGCGAAGTGCCGCCGGTGCCGATCCATTTGCTGCCACCCTGATGACGCTCCTGCTGTTCCTCAAGGCGCTTTTTCAGCGTCTCCATCAGCTTTTCCCAGCCACCCAGCGCCTCAATCTGTGCTTTCTCTTCTGCGCTCAGGGTAAGTTCCAGCTGTTTGCGCAGCCATTCTTCGGGAAGATCAGCCCCATCCGGCCCGAACAGCTGCTGGACACCTTTGAAGTGGACGGAAAATACGCGGTCGAAACGATCATACAAGGACTCGTCCTTGACCAGGCAGGCCCTGGACAGGTAATAGAACTGCTCGATGTCAAAACGGATGACCCGTTGCTGCAGCAATTCCAGCAGCGTCAGGAACTCGGTAATCGAGACTTTCAGGCCACCTGCCCGCAACAGAAAGAAAAAACTAACGAGCATTGCGCTGGTTTAGAAAAATCAGTCTTTCAAACAGATGCACATCCTGCTCGTTCTTCAACAGCGCACCGTGCATGGGTGGCAAGGTCTTGCGACGGTCATCGCTCGACAGCGCCTCGGGCGGGATATCCTCGGCCAGCAGCAGCTTCAGCCAATCCAGCAACTCTGCGGTCGATGGTTTCTTCTTCAGGCCAGGCACCTCGCGCAAATCATAAAATACGTTAAGCGCTTCACTCAGTAAGTCCTTTTTTAACCCCGGATAATGTACATCGACAATATCCACCATGGTTTCCTTGTCCGGGAAACGGATGTAATGGAAGAAGCAACGCCGCAGGAAAGCATCCGGCAGTTCCTTTTCATTGTTACTGGTAATCACGATGATCGGGCGGTGTTTCGCGACTATGGTCTGCTTCGTTTCATAGACATAAAATTCCATCCGGTCCAGTTCACGTAAAAGATCATTCGGGAACTCGATGTCCGCCTTGTCAATTTCATCAATCAGCAACACCGGTTGCATGTCCTGATCAAATGCTTCCCACAAGGGCCCTTTTATAATGTAATTCGAGATGTCGTGAACACGCTCATCGCCAAGCTGCGAATCACGCAACCGGGCAACGGCATCGTATTCGTACAAACCCTGCTGCGCCTTGGTGGTGGACTTGATATGCCACTGCAACAACGGCCGCTCCAGACTGAGGGCTATTTCCTCGGCCAATTGGGTTTTCCCGGTACCCGGCTCACCCTTGATGAGAATGGGACGGCCCAGTGTGACTGCGGCATTAACTGCCGTGGTGAGGTCTTCGGTAGCAACATAACGGTCGGTACCTGAAAAGCGCTGATCAGACATGAATTTACTGCCTTTGGGAAAGCGTTTATTTTAACCTGATCAACGGAGAATATTGACTATTTTCTGGTCTCTGGCCATGCTTGCCTGACACCAGCCACAGGCGAGGATAGTGACCAGCGCAAAACCCGGAATTAGCAGGACAGCGATCAAACGCTGGTCAAAAATCAGCTTGCGCACATTGCACTTGCTGGCCGTCGCCGGTGTTGGTGGCGGTATTCTGTTTGCGCTTGAAAAAGACCTGTGGATTAACTACTGGTGGCTGGCCATGGCTTCCGGCATTTTGATGATGCTGATAGACATGATCTCAACCCCTGTATGGATTGTGCAGGTGCGGGGGCTTGTAATCATGGTAAAACTGATTTTGCTCGCATTATTGGGCAGCAGCCCCGTGTGGGACAGCTTCTTACTGGCTGTCATCATCATCATTTCTGCCGTCATTTCACACGCTCCCGGAAAGCTCAGATACTATTCGCTCTACCACGGTCGGGTGATAAATTCCGACAGCGACTCAAAGGGCTGACCCGGATGTCCGCTGCCAGTCTGTTGCTGGATCACCTGGATCTGCTGATGAAGCCGGACCGCTCACTGCCAGTCCTGGATCTTGCCTGTGGAACCGGCCGTAACGGCCTGGTGCTGGCAGAGCAAGGCATACCGGTCGTGTTTGCCGATAAATCAACGGCTGCACTCAAAGTCCTGGAACGACAGCTGGCGAAAGAAGGCCTGCCGGGCCGCGTCTGGCAGGTCGACCTGGAGCAGGTCGGGGTCAACCCTTTATCCGGCCAGAGTTATAGCGCTATCCTTGGTTTTCGCTATCTTCATCGGCCCTTATTCCCGCCACTCCGAAGTGCGGTAAAACCCGGTGGGCTGATAATTTACGAAACATTTACCATCGGAAATCAGGAATTCGGACGGCCATACAATCCGGATTTTCTGCTCCAGCCAGGTGAGCTGAAATCGATATTTCAGGACTGGGAAATGATTCATCATTTCGAGGGAACCTTAAAAAATCCTGATCGTGCTGTGGCCCAGATTGTCGCCAGAAAGCCGGCAGTGGCCGGTTGAATCCATCAACCCTACAGTCCATGCAGCTTCGGGTAACGTACCAGCACTGAATCCAAACGGGATGTAGTGTGTGTCCGACCAGTGGCTGGTACTGAAATTCGGCGGCAGCAGTGTAGCCGGAAAGCAACAGTGAGAGACGGCGAGGTAAGTGGGCTTGTCGGCGCTAAATAAGGTATTTTTCGATGTAATATCGATATATGTTACATATTTCGACAGTAATGAACGTTTTTCGACGAAGTATATGTATATTTTTCGATATAGCTGTTATATTTCGATTTGTTTTCGACAAACACAATAGATTTTCGACTTATGCTCCTTAAATTAGAAACGCCATTCAGCTTCCATGACGAGATCGTTCCAAAGGGGACGCAACTCGCCGGCTGGGCGGCGCTCGTCCAGGCGCTCGGCCTTCATACGCCCGTTCGGCAACCAAGCTGTATCTCTGAGAAACACATTGGAGGCAGCCAGCGAAAGCAGGGTGGTTTTCGCGTTTTTGATAAACGCTACCAACCTGGCGACCAGTTTGCCGATCATCTGGCCTTTGCCCTGCGCCACGAAAATATCGATCTGCTGATATTGAAGCGCGCCTTTAGTGCAGTACCCAGGGCCGTGCTGGAAGAGTATGTAAGGTCCACGCCCAGCGGTATGCAGACGCGACGTGCCTGGTTCTTCTATGAATTGCTGACAGGGCAGACGTTGGACATTGAAGACGCGCCCAATGTCACAGCGGTCGATGCGCTAAATGCCAAGACCTGTTTCACTGGAAAGGCAAAACTGTCCAGGCGTCACAAAGTGCGGGATAATCTGCTAGGCAGCGGTGACTGGTGTCCGGTCATACGCAGAACGAAGCAGCTTGAAGCGTTCGCCGCGCTGGGATTGGCAGAACGCGCCGCGGAGACCGTCGGTCGCACAGGCCAACACCTCGTCACGCGAGCTGCCAGTTTCCTGCTACTGGCTGACAGTCGTGCGAGCTTCGAGATCGAAGGTGAGCGCGCGCCGCGTAACCGGCTGGAACGTTGGGGAAAGGCTGTTCTCCAGGCGGGGAGAAACGAGCTCACACTCGAAGAAATCATTCGACTTCACAGCGTCCTGATCAAGGACACACGGTTTGTCTTCCCGGGGCTGCGCCCTGATGGCGTGTTCGTTGGCGAGCGCGATCACGTCGGCGATCCTTTGCCGGAATTTATTGGCGCTCGTCCGGAGGACCTCGAGGACCTGTGCGATGGCATGCTGATTGCCAATAACCGGATGCGGGATGACGGACTTGATCCCATTTTGCAGGCGGCCGCGACTGCATTTGGCTTTATCTACGCTCACCCGTTTCAGGATGGCAACGGACGCGTGCACCGCTGCCTGATTCATCATGTCCTGGCAGCGCGCAAGTACACACCCCCAGGCATGGTCTTCCCCGTTTCTTCTGTCATGCTGGATCAAATTGATGATTACCGTAAAACGTTGCAGGCACATTCAGCACCCTTGATGGATTTTATCGAATGGCGTCCCACCGCTGAGCATAACGTCGAGGTACTAAACGATACCGCTGACCTGTACCGCTATTTTGATTGCACCGAGGCGGCAGAATTTCTTTATGCCTGCATCCGTCGTACGGTCGAGCACGACCTGCCTGGAGAGATCGATTTTATTCGTCGGCATGATGAAGCAATGACCAGAATCATGGACGCGATTGAGATGCCGGATCATCTGGCACAGAACCTCATCCTGTTCATTCGCCAGAATAACGGTACGCTATCCAAAAGGAAGCGCGAAAAAGATTTTTCCGCCCTGACGAACGAAGAAGTTCGGAGCCTGGAAAGCATTATTCAGGACATATTTGAAGGGTTTGACGACACTAACAGCCGAGCTTAGGACACAAGATAAGGTAGCTGTTGAGTTAGTGATCCAATCGAGCAAGGCGCACCTGACAGTCTCGGAATATAAGCAGTATTCAAGCCATATTGCCAGAAATTTCCGAGTAATGAGAGGCTTACGGGACCAACTCAAACCCCGCACGTACCGCGGCAAGGTTCATCTGCGCATATTTCTTCGGCGTGACCCGCCTGATCGCTGTTTCCAGCGTCTCCAGGCTGCAAATGTCTGCCAGCGCGATCAATGCTCCCAGGCTGACGACATTGGTGACCCGCAGATTGCCCAATGCTATCGCTGTTTTACTCAAAGGCAGCGCATGCACCCTGAAGTCCCCTTCGGGTGGATCAGGGACCAGTTCCTCATCGACCAGCACGATTGCGTCGCTGTTGATCATGCCCTCTGAAATCGACACGGCGCGCTGATCCAGGATCAACAGGTAATCGAAGCTGGTTGCCAGCGGGTAATCCGCCCTGTGAGCTGTAACCACCAGGTCAGAGCGGCTCATGCCGCCACGTGAGGTCGGTTCATAACTTTGCGACTGCGCGACATGCAGGCCTTCGGAGCTCAAGGCTGCTGCCAGCATTTTGCCGCCCAGGCCCAGACCCTGGCCACCGGTACCGCTGAGTCGAATCTCGAATTCCCTGGTCATAACCTTGCTCACATTCATTTGCTGTTTGCTCTGCCAAGCACCTTGCGACAATGTGCCCGGTAAGCTGCGTAGTACTCGGGTCGGTCCTCACGTGACAGCACACCGGTTTCCCAGCTACCCGGCCGGAAAGGCTTGTCGACCGCGGTGCCATCAAACCTGGGCAGAATGCTGCGCTTCTGGCTCAACACCATTTCCGGTGAGGAGCCGAGATCGTTCTTGCGGCCATAGATTTCCGTACAATCGGATATCACCTCTACAAACGAGAATCCCTTGTGCGCAATACCTTCCTGTATCAGGTTTTTCAGTGCTGTGGTCTGCAACGTAACTTCACGCCCGACAAAACTCGCCCCGGCACCCGTGGCCAATGCGCAGGCATCAAAACTGGGTTCCTGATTGCCCGTCGGCGTGGTGGTTGTGAACCGGTCGAGACTGGTTGTGGGTGAAACCTGTCCACCGGTCATGCCATAGACCTCGTTGTTCATCATGATGCAGGTAATGTCCAGGTTACGCCGCGCTGCGTGAATCAGGTGGTTGCCGCCAATGGCCAGACAATCGCCATCACCGGTGATAACGATCACGTGCAGGTCCGGCCGCGCCAGCTTGAGGCCGGCGGCGAACGGGAGTGGGCGCCCGTGGGTGGTGTGAAACGTATGCGCATCGATATAAGCACTCAGGCGGCCCGCACAACCGATGCCGCTGACGATCGCCAACTGGTCTTTTTTGATATCCAGGTCATGAATCGCCCATAACAAGGCCCGTAGCGCGATGCCGTGACCACAGCCCGGACACAAAAAATGCGGAAACAGATCCAGCCTCAGGTAGTCCCGTATCTCAAATTCGTCGGCGGGCTGGTCGGTGGTTTTTCGCCTGAGCTTCAGGGGCAGTGCTACTTCACTCATGGTTCAATTCCTCAATCTTCGCCAGTATCTCAAGGGGCTTGATGGTCTCGCCATCGAAGCGGTTGATTCCACTCACGGGCGTGGCGCCCGCGCATAAGCGCTCGATTTCCAGTATCAGCTGCCCTGCGTTCATTTCCGCAACCAGCACGTGCTTGGCACGAGCTGCGAGTTGTTGCAAAATTCTCTCCGGGAACGGCCACAAAGTTACCGGACGCAGCAGACCTGCCTTGATGCCTTTTTCCCGCGCTATATTGACCGCTCGCTCGCCGGCACGGGCAGTGATGCCAAATGCCACGATAAGAATCTCGGCATCGTCGCAACAGGAAAGCTCATATTGCTCGATCGCATCACGGTGATTCTCGATTTTGTCCAGTAAACGTCTGGTGACGCGGTCTACGTCAGCGGGAACCTGGGTCGGAAAGCCGGTTTCCAGGTGCGTCAGACCGGTTGTATGGGTGCGGTAACCATCACCCGGTAACGGCATGGGTGGGATACCGTCTGCGTCCGGAGCGTAAGGCAGGTAATCTTCAGCCGGTCCGGTGGCCCACTTCCTGTTCTTTATTTCAATATCTTCCGGATTCGGTAAGTCGACGGTATCGACAAGATGCCCGATGGCCTCGTCATACAACACGATCACCGGTATCCGGTAGGTTTCGGAAAAATTGAACGCCTGGATAGTTTGCTCAAAGATTTCCTGCACAGACGCAGGTGTCAGCACAATAATCGGATGGTCGCCATGCGTTCCCCAGCGCGCCTGCATGACGTCACCCTGGGCCGGGCGCGTCGGCATTCCGGTGCTGGGACCGCCACGCATCACGTTGATCACGACACAGGGTATCTCAGCCTGGATTCCATAACCAATATTCTCCTGCTTGAGCGAGAACCCGGGGCCCGAGGTTGCAGTCATGCATTTCACCCCACCCAGCGAGCCACCCAAACAGGCCGCCATCGAGGCAATCTCATCTTCCATCTGCACAAATACGCCATCGACACGCGGCAATTCTCTTGCCATGCGCTCGGCGATTTCAGAGGACGGTGTAATCGGGTAACCGGCAAATAAACGGCAGCCGGCAGCAATCGCCCCCAGTGCACAGGCATGGTTGCCCTGCAGGCTTTGGCGTTGCGGGGAATGTTGTAGTGTTGCGGACATCAGGCTCTTACCTCTTTACTGGTTTCTGCGTGAACAGCTTGCAGCGGAACGGTGTCGATATGAACGGCGATGACAAAATCCGGGCACAGCCACTCACAAACACGGCAGCCGGTACAGGCTTCGGGATTCACCAGTTCAACGATCTGGCGTTCATCCAGCGCAAGACAGCGCTCGGGGCACATCTTCACGCAGATATCACAGCTTTTACACCACTCCTCAGTGATTTCCAGACGGACCCGGCGCTGTATTGTGGGAGGGGACTGCTGCCGGACCGCCAACTGATCCAATACTGGCTCATCCAAATCCGGCTCACGGGGTTGTGACGCCCAGGTACGGCCCGCTGCAAATGCTTTCAGATTGGTATCCAGCGTCTTTGACGGAACAAATTCCGGTAACGCCTTAAGCCAGTCCTCAACCGGGAAGTCCAGAACGCCAGACAACACGCCCAGCAGGATCGTGTTGGCAACCCGCTCATTGCCCAGTTCTGTCGCCATTCCAGTGGCGTTCGGTGCAAAGGCACTGGGCACCTGTTTGACTATTTCTGCGACCGAATGGTGCGCGTAACCATGCTGCGCGTCGTGTTGTCGGTCACGGCATGAGAACGGCGGGACAATTCTCCTGGTATCTGAAATAAAGGTACCGCTGCCCGGCTTCAGATAGCGCAACCAACGCAGTCCCTCGGCCCATTCCAGACCCAGGACAACATCGGCTTCACCCATCGGTATGGTCGGCGACCACACTTCTTCACCAAAACGGATGTGGCTGAATACGGAACCGCCACGCTTGGCCATACCATGCACTTCACTTTGTTTAACCTGCAGACCCTGCATTTGGCACAGCCGGGCCAGTATCTTTGACACCATGATGACACCCTGGCCACCGACGCCGACGATCAGGATATTGGTTGGTTCCCTAACGGCAGCATTCACGCCACCCTTGTTTCGGTTGGCTTTCATGATGCGCTCAATTCCGCGGCTGGTCGGATGCAATCGCTGGGGCAGATCTGCACACACAAGGTGCAACCAATGCATGAAGATTCATCGATCTTGATCTTGTGATGGCCTTCGAGCATTTCATCGCTCCAGGACAGCGCCGGGCAGCCCAGATTCATACATGACTGGCAGGCGGTACAGCCTTCAGCGCGAATCTGGAATGCCGGGCCTTTGATCTTGACCGGGTCCAGCACACAGGGCCGATTGGCGATGACGACGGCCACACCTTTGTACTCGGTGGCTTCACGGACGGCCTGGTACAATGCACCGAGGTCATAGGCATCAACCTCTTTGAGTGACTTCACACCGACCGCCCTGCACACGTCTGCATAGTTCACCGCATGAGTTTCTTCACCGCGCAGCGTTTTCCCGGTACCCGGATGTTCCTGGCCACCGGTCATCGCAGTGGTACTGTTGTTGAGTATCAGCACAGTGATGTCGGCATTGTTGTAGACGGCATCGATCAGGCCGGTGATACCGCCGTGCAGGAAAGTGCCGTCACCAATGGTGGCCACGATGGGCCGGGTTTCATTGCCCGCTTTGGCAAGACCGATGGCAGTACCGATGCTTGAACCCATCGACACACAGGTATCCATGGCCTGTAAGGGCGCCATTGCGGCAAGTGTGTAGCAACCGATGTCACCCGCCACGCGGGCATTGAGTGCACGCAAAGCCATATAGCCGCCGGTGTGCGGACAGCCCGAACACAATACCGGCGGGCGCACCAGTTCATTGATCTTGATCGGTCTGTGTGTCTTACGCGGCTTGAGCAGGCCGGCTTTTGCAAACCCTTCATGAACCAGTTCGGGTGACAACTCGCCTGCCCTCGGAAAAAACACTTTGCCTTCGACTTTGTAGCCCATGGCGGCGATTTCGGTTTCGAGGAACGGTTCAAGCTCCTCCACGATGATCACGCGTTCTACCGACTCGCAAAACTTCCGCACAATGTCACGGGCCAACGGGAATGATGCCGCCAACTTTAATATACTGACACCCGGTAATACTTCTCTTATGTAACTGTACGACATGCCGGCGGTTATCACCCCGACACTGCTGTCGCCCTTTATCCACTGCGTCCTGGCAGATTGACTGAAGTATTCCTCCATCAGTCGCTCACGTTCAATCACCACCGGATGTCGAAGGCGCGCCGTGGTCGGCAAGGCAATATTTTCCGGGCGCTCTACAAAGCCCCGGTGTTCGACTTCCTCGCGCTCTCCCACTACCACCGGGCTGCGTGTGTGCGCGATCCGGGTGGTGCTGCGAACGATGACCGGTGTGTCAAACTTCTCACTCAGCTCATAGGCCCAGCGCGTATATTCGAGTGCTTCCTGGGCGTCCGATGGCTCCAGCACAGGCACATTGGCGAGCTTGCCGAACAAGCGTGTGTCCTGCTCGTTTTGTGAACTGTGGATTCCCGGATCATCGCAAACGGCTAAAACCAGCCCACCGTTAACGCCTATATAAGCCTCGGTGAGCAAGGCATCTGCCGCAACGTTTAAACCCACGTGCTTCATCGCACAAAAAGCCCGCACACCGCCATAGGATGCGCCATAGGCGACATCCAGTGCGACTTTTTCATTGGTGGACCACTGTGCGTGCAAATCTTCAACCGGGTATAGAGCCAGGTTTTCGAGAATCTCGGTGCTTGGTGTGCCGGGATAGGCTGTAGCAACCCGGCAACCTGCTTCCCATACACCACGCGCAATGGCTTCATTGCCGGTCATCGGCCTCGTATCATCACCGGTGCGGGTGATAAAACTAAGATTTTCAGGCTGTTTGGCAGACACTGATTCCTGGATAACTTCGCTCATTTAAGCCGCTCCGAATTTATGATACATAATTTTATGTTTTAATATTGTTTTTGTATCACATTTAGGCGGAACTTTCAAAAGAAATTGCTTTTATTTTCCTGGTCGACAGCCCAATTTGACCGAATGCAATGTACAACGCCCCGCCGATGGTGCAAAATTCTTCAGCGTATCAAAGCTGCACAATCATTGCGGCTGTTACACAAACATTCACACATAGAGTAAAAAAATGGACGTTATCGTCATCAATGGTGGCAAGGTTTTAAACGGTTCAGTGGCTGCCAGTGGCGCAAAAAATGCGGCCCTGCCACTGCTGTTCGCTGCATTGCTGGCGGAAGGTGAGCACAGGTTTGATAATGTTCCGCTATTGAAGGATATTGAAACCACAGAATTGCTACTCAATCACCTCAATTGTGAGACCCAACGAGCCGGCAACCGATTGAAGGTTACAGTAAACGAACCCGAAGAACTCGTGGCCCCCTATGATATTGTGCGGAAAATGCGCGCCAGCATTCTCTGCCTGGGCCCCTTACTGGCCCGCTACGGGAAAGCGAAAGTCAGTCTTCCGGGTGGCTGCGCGATCGGCTCCCGACCGATCAATCTGCACATTGAACCACTGCGACAACTCGGCGCTCATATTGAAATTGAGAATGGCTATGTCATTGCTGTAGCTAAAAAACTGGTGGGCAATCACATCGTGTTTGATTTCGCCACTGTCGGCGGCACGGAAAACATCATGATGGCAGCGACCCTTTGCCGGGGCACCACGGTGCTGGAGAACGTCGCCAGGGAACCTGAAATAGTTGATCTTGCACGCTGTTTACGCAGCATGGGTGCGCAAATTGAAGGTGCAGGCACCCACGTGATTACCATCGAAGGCGTGGATGAACTCAAGCCTGCCAGGCACAGTGTTATTCCTGACCGTATTGAGGCAGGAACGTTACTGCTTGCCGGGGCCATTACCGGCGGTGATGTAAAAGTCACGCACTGTGTGCCCGCGGATCTTGATGCCCTGATCAACAAACTGGCAGATTGCGGATTCGCAATTGAAACCGGGCAAGACTGGGTACGGGTCAAGCCCTGTGACCGATGGCGGTCTGTTGACGTAGGCACGGCCCCGCACCCGGGCTTTCCGACTGATCTGCAAGCCCAGTTCATGGCTCTGATGACCCAGGCCAACGGCACGTCGGTGATTACCGAACGAATATTTGAAAATCGGTTCATGCACGTGCAGGAACTGGTTCGCATGGGCGCTGACATAACACCAAAACCCCAGGTAGCCGTGGTGTGTGGCAACCAGGGCGGTCTGAGCGGGGCGCCGGTGATGGCGACAGACCTGCGTGCCAGCGCCTGCCTGATCCTGGCCGGACTGGTGGCCGAGGGCGAGACCGTTGTCAGCCGGATATACCACCTGGACCGGGGTTATGAAAATCTTGAAGTAAAGCTGGCAAGCCTCGGAGCCCGGATCGAGCGTCGCTCAGTTTGATGGACAGAAAACGCCTTCCCAATGGCGTATGCTCAGTCAGGGGTCAGATTCAAATGCGGCGCACATCATTCAATTATCCAGCAGGGTCAAGCGCATTTGAGTCTGACCCCGGTTTACTGAAATACAGGTTGCGATAGCACGCGCGTAATTTGCATGGAGAAGCACTATGGTTGCCACGCGGATAAACGACATCGCTCCCTCGCATTCGAGATGGGCCCCTTCAGATCATGTGATGCAGCTTGCCCGGGATCACAATGACGCCACGCCTTCACTCGGTGCCGAACGGGCCATTCACTACACCGAATTCTACAAAAAGAGTACCGATACATCCGCGACCATAAAAAAGGCCAAGGCGCTGCGCGATCACCTGACGCGCAGAACAATCAGAATCCATGCTGGCGAGATTATCGTAGGCAGTCACACTGAGCACCGGATCGGTGCCATTTGTCATGTGGAACTTGCCGGAATTGCCATGCTTGAAGATATATTCAAGTTTGAAAAGCGTGAGACCAATCCGCTTCGTGTGGATCCCGCCGTGCGGCGCAAACTGGTTCTTAAAGTCATGCCCTATTGGTTGATGCGCAGTTTGCCGATCAAGGCGCAACCTATCTTCAAACGCCTTTCTTTCATGAAAGAATTGATGGATTCCACGCGCTTTACCATCAACGAGGCCGGTGGTATCGCCCATTTCCTGCCCGATTATGCAAGCCTGATCGAAACCGGGACGGAAGGTTTGCGCGCACGCCTTGAAGAACGCCTTGAAGATCAGACGCTCAATCAGGGACAGAAAGATCATCTTGAGGCCGGGCTCATCACGCTTGAGGCGCTGGAGATTTTCTCAGGCCGCTACTGCCAAGAAGCTGAACGTTTGGGCCTCAGCGATATCGCCAGGACATTGTCGCGCGTACCACGTAAACCCGCGACCAATCTTAGAGAAGCTCTGCAGATGATCTGGTTTTTCCAGATGATCATCCAGATCGAGTCAATTGATCAGGGGGTTTCATTAGGGCGGGTGGATCAATACCTCAACACTCTTTATTTGCAGGAAGTTGCTGAGGGCACATTCGATCCGGATGGTTTCAGGGATATGTTCAGCGCTTTTTGCCTTAAACTCTCAGAAGTTATTCCTCTGTTCTCTGAACGCACAACAGAAATGTTTGCGGGGCTTCCCACCGGGCAGGCCGCCACGCTGGGCGGCATTGATGAGGCTGGCGAGGATGCCAGCAACGAACTGACTTTCCTTCTCCTTGATGTCATTGACTGCTTCAAGACACGCCAGCCGAACTGGCATGCGCGGTGGAGCCATAAATCATGCGACGCATATACGCGACGCCTCTTTGAGGTTATCGGACGCGGCGGCGGCTCTCCTGCTCTTTATAATGATGATGTGATCATGCCAGCTCTGGGGGGACGCTTTGATGCGCCAGACAAACTCTGGAACTATGCGACGGTCGGCTGTGTCGAGCCTGCGCTTTCCGGTATCAGTTTTACGTCATCGGATGCTGCCATTTTTAACTTCGCACGCATGTTGGAGAATATTCTTAAACGTTTCAGATCAAAGTCGGCGAAGGAGCGTCTGGAAGCTGATGCGATCGGCTCCATGGATGATCTGATGGCTGCGCTTGAAACCGAGCTCATCGCCCGCATCGGGGACCTCAAAGCCGGACTTGATGTTATCGAGAAAGCCAATCGAGACTTCCATCCGGTGCCGTTTTCATCACTTACCGTGCAAGGTTGCATCGACAAGGCCGCCGACCTTACAGCCGGTGGCGCACTTTATAATGCCAGCGGCATTCAAGGCGTGGGTGTCGCCGATCTTGCTAATTCCCTTGCTGCTATTGAAACCATTGTCTTTGAACGGAAGGAGATGACGCTCAAAGACCTTGCTGCGGCCTGCGCGAACGACTTCAACGGTCAGGAAGATTTGAAGGCGCGGCTCTCGGGAACTGAGAAGTTCGGCAACAATTCCGCCCTTGTGGATGGATATGCAAAAGAAATGGTAGCCCTTTTTGATCGCGTTATCTCTGAAAATGTCAACACACGCGGTGGACGCTGGATGCCGGGCTTTTATTCCATGACATGCCACCAGTCCATGGGACGGCGCATGTCTGCTCTGCCTTCAGGACGTGCCAGGGGGCAGCCGCTGGCCGACGGGCTTGCGCCAACAGATGGCTCGGATTGTCTCGGGCCGACGGCATCGCTTAATTCGGTTGCAGGTATGGATCCCTCACATTTTCCCAATGGTATCAATCTCAACATCAAGTTCGATGCACGTACGATGCGTGGCGAGAAAGGCGCGGTCTTGCTGGAAGGGCTGATCAAAGGCTATTTCGATCAGGGTGGCATGCAAGTGCAGGTCAATGTGCTTGACCCGCAAGTGCTGATGGAGGCACGCAAGTCACCCGAAAAATATCGCAATCTTCTCGTTCGCATATCAGGCTACAGTGCATATTTCGTTGATCTTACGCCAGGCATGCAGGGTGAGATCATCGAACGAACCCTGCAGTCAGCGTGACCTTGTGAACAAACCCGTAACAGCACCCATCTTCGACGTTCAACGATTTTCGATCCATGATGGACCGGGTATCCGGAGTGTCATTTTCTTTAAAGGCTGCAATCTTTCCTGCGCCTGGTGTCAAAACCCGGAGTCTCAAGAAGTCTCACCGGTTGTCTCATTTTATGAAAACCGCTGTGAGGAAAGCTTTGCCTGCGCTGAAGTCTGCCCGCAAAATGCAATTGAGCGCCAAGGCTTCCGTATCAATTATGAGAGCTGCAACAATTGTATGGCGTGTGTCGAGGCCTGTTCATTCGGCGCACTTCGCACCGTCGGCAACAACTATTCACCGGAAGGGTTGTTTGCAAAACTTCTGCTCGACCTTCCCTATTACAAAAGCAGTGGTGGTGGTGTTACTTTTTCAGGTGGCGAACCAACCCTCTATCCAAAGTTCATAGATCAGGTTCTTAATTTCTGCCACATCGACGAAATACATACGACACTGGAAACCTGCGGCACCTATTCGCAGAAACGCTGGCAACCAATTCTTGGCAAGTTTGATCTGATCTATTTTGATCTCAAGATTATCGACGAGACACGACACAAGTCCGCGACAGGAGCAAGCAACAAGCAGATCCTCGCCAATGCCAGGGACCTTGTGGCGTGCGGGCTTAATGTGGAATTCCGCCTGCCGCTTGTGCCGGGATATACTGATGATGAAGAAAACCTGGCTGGTGTCGTTGCGCTGCTTGAGGAACTGGGCCAGACTCGCCTGCACCTCCTCTCCTACCATAATATGGGCGAGACCAAGATAGACATCATCAATGGTCCGCAGAAGAAACTCGGACTTTCTGCCTACTCTCCGGAACGGTTGGCACATGTGCGCGAATGGCTGACCGATAAAGGCATCGAGGTTCTTACGGAAGATTAAGTTAGGGGTCGCGAGGAACCGCTGGCGGTTCCGTTAAGGCCGCTTTGAGCAGCCCACGAACTAAATTTGCCGGGGGCTATTTAGCTATTTAACTTGAGTCTTCTGCGGGTGATACCCCGATAAAGCCGTCGCACAATCAAAAACGCAACGACCAGCACCGACAGCAATATCAGGGTGCCGGCGTACATGATCCACGTTGCGTTCTGGAACAGGTTCCCCGGACTGAAGCTATGAATTCTGATGAGTCTCGAGTCAGAGGTTAAAGGCAGGTCAACCACGCCGTCATGGTTCAAGTCCGGCAAGGACTTCAGGTAGGCAAAAAACGCTCGCCATTCCTTGACTTCCTGGATGCCCGCCCGGGCATTATCAGCGTCAAATACCGTCGCTGCAAAATCAATCAAGTTGCCGTCTATATTCTTGGCGTTGAACGCCAGCATGCCGAAGCTGAGATCCTTGATCAGCCAGGCCAGGGAACCGTTGTAGCTGTTCAGGCCGACACTGTACAAGCGTGTATTGGATGCTGACAGGTTAATCGGGCTGTAGCCGTTTTCAGGGTCGTCGAACCTGATTTCTGTGACCCGGTCAAACGGTAGCCTGGCAGTGTTATAAACAACCTGGAGGCCGGAAAACCGCGGGTAATAAGACTGCCCTCTCTCCTGGTAGGCCAGCAACAGGACTTCTATCATGTTTTTAATTTCTTTTGCGGTAACCCATACCTTGAGCAGGTCATAGCCAGGCTTTTCATTACTCACGCCGATACCTAAGGGAACTACGCGAAACAGGTCGGAAACACGCTGAATGCCACTGGAGCCCAGGTACACTTCATCCCGGATGGAACCGTCCGTCGTAATGGCAAAATCGGAACCGGTCGCTCTCCTGATGGAGTCTGTTACCAGGTTGGCAATGACATTGTCATTATATTCCTTGCTCAAATGACGCCCGCTCTGCGCCAGCACCTGGTCGAACTCAAAGCCGGCCTGGTTCAGAAAAAGCTCAGTCACCTTTGCTTTAAATACATCCAGCTTTTGCACATAGACAGGGTGTCCCAATATACTGTCATTTATGTGGTGCAACTTATAACCTGTCTTAATGACCTTTTTTTCGCTAAGCTCAAGGCTCAACTCACCCAGGTATTGAATTTCGGAACCAGCCTGCACAATCAAGCGCCCGCCTATGTCAATTGGCTCTTTGAGCGGTGTATGCGAATGCCCGCCTACGATAACGTCGATACCGGGCACAGCGCTTAACAAGTCAATATCATCCCCGCGCCACCCCGACGGTTCTTCCTCATCGCGGATCACGCCGCCATGGGATAACACGACCACCAGGTCGACGTTCTCTTTTTCAGTCAGTACCTGGACCATGCGCCCCGCAACCTCTATCCGGTCACTGAATGACAGTGGAACAGCGTTGGCTGCCACGTCGGCGGCCATTGCGCCCATCAAACCGAATATACCGATTCTCTGACCACCCTTCTCCAGCACAACATAAGGCCGAATGATTCCTTTTTTCCAGAGAGCCTGCAACCGGTCGTCTGCCGGATCTTCATCATTGAAAACCATATTACTGATGACGATGGGTGGTAACCTTGCACCCGCTTCGATTGCAGACTCGATACTCATGGCGAGGCCTTCCGGCCGGAAGTCGAATTCATGGTTGCCAAGGGTGATCGCATCGTACTGTAGCGCACTCATCAGTTGCAGTTCGGCGCCGGTTTCACGGATGATGGTGTGAAACAGGGTGCCCATGGAATAATCTCCGCCGTCCAGCAACAGCACTTTGTCTTCCCCAAGTATCTGCCTGCGCTCATCCACCAGTGTCGCCAGCCGACTGATGCCCCCGACCGTACCGTCATCGTTGATCGATGCGGGGGTATATTCGGCATTCGGGCCATACCCCAGCAACCGCGATTGCCAGTCATTGGTATGCAGGATGGTCAGACTCGCTTCGGCCGCACAAGCGCCAGCAGCGAGTAAGGCGGTTAACGGGAACACCAGTTTAAGAACGAGGAAATTGAGAGTTAAACGGGCACGCATTTTTCACCCTTGTTTTTTGAAAGTGGAGCCTGCAACCCCGGAGCCTCTTTCGTAACTCGAAAAAACCCGGCCAGACGCTTCACCAGATGATTTGAACCCAAGCAAGAATCACCGGGAGTCTGTAACTAATGAGTTACATTAGCACAGAAAAACACTGAGAGAACTCTCTGCTTTTTGCTTGCAAAAGACAGAACACCCACAACTTTTTACCTGGTCAATATCGTAAATTGCGCTAAGTCTTGTGGGTGAATTGATGAATCGCGTCTCGGCTTTTGTTTGGCTTTTGTCGGCTTTTGCTAGTGGGGCGGCACCCATGACTACCATGATATTTGCCCTATTAAAAACTCGTATCCAGCTCGCGAAATAGAAAATGAGTAAAGGCGTCCATATTTCATTTCGTAGCTTTCTCAATCAAGCGCCATCACAATTCGCCAATAAAGCTCAACTTCGGCCAGCTCCAGGTCAGTAAGGACAGCCAGTAACTGATCAGCGAACCGGCTGTTGTCGATGGTTCTTGTCTGATCCACCATGATGTCTGAATCTGTTCGCAGTTGATCACGTGCGCTGATGCGGTAGCGTAGCGGGGCTGCGTCGTCAAGTAGCTGTGTCGTCAGGGGTAGCACCGTTGTGCTGGGGTGGTCAACTTCGTTCAACAGATCGCTTTGCATCACCAGGCAGGGCCGAATTTTACCGGCCTCGGTGCCTCTGGATGGGTTGAAGTTGGCCAGATATATCGAACCGCGCTTGACCAGCATTTGGCTTACAGCCCGTCAGAAAGTACTGCGTCGAAATCCTTTCCCGCCTTGGCAGCCTGGGCGCGGGTCTTGAGAGACACAGATCTCAACTGCTGTCGCAACGCCTCGTGCTCCAAATGTCGCTGGTAGTTGCGCACCGCATCACGGATAAGCCCGCTGCGGGTAGTATGCAGACGACGTGCCAGCCGCGTGACAAGCGCATCGAATTCCGGGTCGGCCTTTAAAGTGATCGTTTTCATGGTACTTATATTGGTAATACTGTTTTAAGTATACGTTGGCAAACAAGATATTGCTATAAACACCGCCTAATATGGATGAGCATGCATGCTGGCCGGACTGGTGGCCGAGGGCGAGACCGTTGTCAGCCGGATATACCACCTGGACCGGGGTTATGAAAATCTTGAAGTAAAGCTGGCAAGCCTCGGAGCCCGGATCGAGCGTCGCTCAGTTTGATGGACAGAAAACGCCTTCCCAATGGCGTATGCTCAGTCAGGGGTCAGATTCAAATGCGGCGCACATCATTCAATTATCCAGCAGGGTCAAGCGCATTTGAGTCTGACCCCGGTTTATGGACCTAAAACGCCTCCCGGATGGCGTATGCTCAGGTCAGGAATCAAGCTGCGTATTGCTTTTTTTACCGAAGGACCGGTCCAAAGGAATCAGCAACGTCACGATAAACGAGGGTACGGTGGCCACCAGTACCCAGATAAAGAAATACTGATAGCCAATAAGTTCCTGCAGCCAACCGCTGAACATGCCGGGGATCATCATGCCCAGCGCCATGAATCCGGTGCAGATTGCGTAATGCGCAGTCTGGTGGACACCGTTTGAGATATACAGCATATACAACATGTAGGCCGCAAAGCCGAAACCGTAGCCAAACTGCTCCAATCCGATCGCGAGATTGATGATTACGAGGTTTTCGGGCAGCGTGGCGGACAGGAAAATGTAGACTGCATTGGGCAGGTTTATCGCTATGACCATCCACAACAGCCAGCGTTTCAGACCATGGCGGGCCGCCAGCAGGCCACCCAATATACCGCCGGTTGTAAGCATCAACACACCGATTGTTCCGTACGCGACACCCACTTGCCCGGTGCTTAGCGCCAGACCGCCGAGTTCAGCCGGATCCAGCAAAAAAGGTGCGGACAGCTTTACCAGTTGAGCCTCGGAAAACCTGAAAAGAAGTAAAAAAGCGAGAATCAGTCCAATCTGCGGTTTGCGGAAAAAGCTCAGGAAAGTCTCGCCAAAATCCCGCATGACTTGCGCATAGGTCGTATGCAGTTTCGGCACGTCTTCAGCAGGCCTCGGCAGTGCGAACCGGTGCCAGGCAAAGAACAAAACAAACAGTCCCGCCATCAGATAAAACGTAATTGCCCAGGCCAGGCTTGTACCCGGTGCAACCGCAGAACCGGTCAGTGCCGCTGATCCGATGCCCCGGGCAGCCATCACATTTTCCAGCGTACCGGCGAGAATAATAAGCAGCCCCTGCCCGGCTATCATCGCGAGACGGTAAAAGGTGCTGCGAATGCCCACAAACCAGGTCTGATCGTGCTTTGACAGACCCAGCATGTAGAACCCGTCGGCAGCGATATCATGCGTCGCTGAACTGAATGCCAATAACCACAGGAAGGCCAGCGATCCGCGCAAAAAATTATCTGTCGGCAGCGTCAGTGCCACGCCACCGAGGCCCGCGCCGATCAACAGTTGCATCGCGATGATCCAGGCCCGCCTGGTCTTGAGAATATCGACGAAGGGACTCCAGAACGGCTTGATCACCCAGGGCAGGTAGAGCCAACTCGTATATAGCGCAATCTCCGTGTTTGAAATACCGAGCCGCTTGTACATGATCACGGACAGGCTCATCACCACGACATAGGGCAGTCCGCTGGCAAAATAAAGGCTCGGAATCCAGCTCCAGGGATTGTGTTGACGGGTATTTGGCTGCATTGTCATCAGGGCGTGAGTCCCTGGTTATGCGGAGCGCAGGACCAGCAGATTTTGCCGGGCGATTTTCAAACAGCCAGTGACGGGTTCATCTACCACACAAACCGGTTCAGGTGCTGGATTCAACGCGCCCAGGCGGCTGATCAGCCGGTCACGAAACAGCCGGTTCCGGCACACGACACCACCGGCCAGCATCAGTGGGTACGGCGCACTGAAAGCCAGCTGGTTGGCAACGGCTGCGACCAGCTTTACCGCCTCGGCCAGCGCATTTCTGACGATGTCATTCGCCACCGTATCTCCCAGCGCAGCAGCCTCCAGAACAAGGGGGGCCAGCGCAGCAACCTCACACCGGACATCACCCGTCGCTGACACTTTGTGCAGAATGTGCCTCGGGTTAGAAATCCCCAGCCGGTCCAGCACAAGTTCGCACATGACGGTCTTCGGGCCGGTCCCATCGCTCGCTTCTGCCACCGCTGACAGGGCCTTGCGACCCAGGTCAAAACCACTTCCCCGGTCACCAAACCAATGGCCCCAACCGCCAACAGTCACCGTTGCTCCTTTGGCGTTAATACCTACGGCAACAGAGCCGGTACCCACGATCAGGGCAACCCCCCGGCCACCATCAGCGCCGCTGGCGAGCACCGGCTCGGCATCGTGGATGATTTCTACATGTGCGGACAGATTCCGCTTCTGAGCCCAGGCAGAGACCGTATCGCGTACATCAGAAAATGCGCTGCCCGCCAGTGCCAGCACAGCACAGTCTACTGTCTGACCTTGCAGGTTCGCTTCAGCCAGCGCCTCATCAACCGCCCGGTCGAGGCTGGCCAGGGAATGTTGTTTACCTGCTGAATCGAAGTTGGATGGTCCACCCCGACCACGGCCAAGCACATGTAGTTGCCCCGAGTCATCCAGTAAGGCAACCAGCGCTGCGGTCTTGGAGGCCGCCACCATCCACACCCAGCAACAGCCGGGGCTGATCCTGGGAGTCCGTCTGTGACGAGGTGGGTGCCGCAGAGGTTTTCACTATTGGTCTTTTTCCTGGTCAGGTTCCAGCGCGTGGCGCAAATGCCCTTTCATCGCGCTGAGTCGAGTGCCGGCAGCTGCGGGTGAAATACCAAGTTTTCGCGCAACAATGGCTGTCTTGACTTCGCCTTCGCAACGCTGCAACAGCTCACCGGCTTCGGCAAGGGTGCATCCAGTCAGTGTTGCAACAATCCGCTTCGCGCGCTCAATCAGCTTCGAATTGGTGGCGCGCAGATCGACCATCAGGTTACTGTAGGTTTTCCCCATCCGTACCATCGCACCGGTGGTCAGCATGTTCAGCACCATCTTGGTTGCCGTGCCGGCTTTGAGGCGGGTAGAGCCCGACAATACCTCGGCGCCAACCACAGGGATAATATTCAAATCGGTGTGGTGGGCAAGCTCAGCATCCTGATTGCAACTGAAGCCAATCGCGAACGCGCCAATCTTGCGGGCATAATCAAGCCCCCCGATGACGTACGGCGTGCGTCCGCTCGCGGCGATGCCGACCACAACATCAAGCTTGTTCAAGGCAAGTTTCTGCAGATCTTCCCGCCCCCTGTCCGGTGAGTCCTCAGCCCCCTCGACCGCCCGCACCAGCCCCTCTGGACCACCGGCAATCAATCCCTGCACCAGCTCTGGTTCGGTGCTGAAAGTCGGTGGGCACTCCACGGCATCCAGCACGCCCAGGCGGCCGGAGGTCCCGGCACCCATGTAAATCAACCGCCCGCCTTTGGCCAGACGTTCCGCGATAATATCGATTGCCTCGGCTATCGCTGCCGACACGGCCCCAACTGCGAGCGCAACTTTGGCATCTTCCGAGTTCATTAATTGCACTATCTCAACTGCGCTGAGATTATCCAGCTCTACGCTCAAAGGGTTGCGCGCCTCGGTGGTTAATTGTTCCAGGCCAGGGGGTTCAGGGCCAGACGGTTCAACGCGTTTGGGGGGGCGGGAATTTTTAGTGAGGTCCGGCATGGTATTTTTCCGTATGGGATTGCTGCAGCGGTGTGCGTGCTATGCGCTTACCTCACCGTCGATCCAGCTGCGATAAAGGTTCAGATCGTCGTCAAGCTCAATAAAGCTTGCCTTGTAGCCCGGGCGAATGAAGCCCAGTTGACCCTGCAGGCCCAACGCATGCGCCGGGTAGCTCGAAGCCATGCGCAGCGCTTCAAAAGTGTCAATATCTGCAAACCGGACAGCATTTCTGACCGCTGAAATCATATCGAGATCAGAACCGGCCAACTGACCCGAGGCCGTCCGGCAACAACCGTCAGCCACCTCGATATCAACTCCGTCAAGTTTGAATTTTTTCTGGTCCGAGCCGACCGTCGCCATTGCATCGGTCACCAGTACCACGCGGCCCTTTCGTTTCGCGGCAACCGCGACTGCAAAGGAGGCCGGATGCACATGACAGCCGTCAGCAATAATACCGAACCAGCTATCGGGGTCTTCCAGTGCAGCCCCGACCATGCCCGGTGCACGGCTTTCAAATGGCTGCATGGCATTAAATAAATGGGTGAACCCCCTCATGCCGGCCTGCAAAGCTTCCCGGGTCTGTTCGTAGGTCGCAGAACTATGGCCGCCAAAAACCAGCACACCGTGCCTGCTAAGCCGTGAAATCATCCCGGGCGTGGTAAGTTCCGGGGCAATGGTCACCAGCATGCGGCCCTCATTCAGCGAGGTCAGTAACTCAAATGCAGCCTCATCGAGGCGACAAAACCTGTCGGCATCATGGATACCCCGGTTATCAGCATTGAGATAGGGTCCTTCGAAATGAATGCCCAGCACTCCGGGAACTCCAGCGGAAATGGCCTGCCTGACCGCCTCAAGCGCGCGTTTCATGGTGTCAAAATCACTACTGAGCAGCGTTGGCAGGTACCCGGTCGTTCCAAAGCGGCGATGCGCAGCTCCGATGCTGCGGATTGTTTCTACAGTGGGTGCATTGTTAAACAACACGCCACCACCACCGTTGACCTGTATATCGATCAGGCCGGGTGCAAGGATGTGACCATCCAGGTTCCAGGTAATATCAAATGTGCCGTGGATATCCTGCTGCGGCAGCAACTCGACGATCCTGTCGCCGTCCAGCACGACTGCCAGCCCGTTGTGCAACTCATCCCCATCAAAGACACGACCATTAATGATTGCTGATTTCATAGTGACCTGTCCACCTCATCGGAAACTCCAGAGCCATTGTCTGCAGACCAAAGCAGCTGGATCAGCCAGCCCGCAAGCCATGTTATCAGGGAACCAGCTGCGGCATACCAGGGCCAAAAAAGGTCGGTACCAATAGCGATGGCCGACAGGCCCGCAACACCTGTGACAAAACCCAAAAGGGTAGCCGGCTGCTTTACACGGGGGGGCAGACACTGCCAGCAAATACAGCCCCAACACCGGTCCTGACACTTCAGACCGCGCTGCACACTTACGGCTACGGCATAGAGCTAAGCGGAGAGCATGACACTCAATCCCGAAACGTGGTGCGGGCATTTCAAATGCATTTCCTGCCCTGGCAGGTCAGCGGAGAGTTCACTGAGGACACCGTCGCTGTTCTTTACGCATTGCTGGATAAATACTATTCATCAAAACCCGGCCCTGAAGCGCCATAAAGTGCTGGGCGAAGTGTATGGCAATTGGGGTCAGGGCCGGTATGTCAGCGGCACACGTCCGGTGAGTCCGGCCAATATCTCATAACCAATGGTGCCGGCACACGCTGCCACCTCGTTGACACTTAGGCCCGGCCCCCACAACTCCACCGGAGCGCCGATTTCGACCTTATCGAGAGCCGTGAGGTCTACTGAAATCATGTCCATTGAAACCCTGCCGACCAACGGTACTCGCTGCCCGTTGACAAGAACCGGTGTTCCACTTGGCGCATGTCGGGGGTAGCCATCAGCATAGCCTATTGAAATCGTGCCGACCTTCGAATGCTTTTGAGCCACCCAGTTGAGCCCGTAGCCTGTCCCGTCGCCAGGTGAAAGTTCCCTGATGGTGAGGATTTCGGATGTCATGGTCATGGCCGGAACCAAACCAGGCTTAGCCCCGCCGAATGATCCCAATGGACTATTGCCATAGAGCATATAACCCGGTCTGTTCCAGTCAGCGTGGGTTTCCGGCCAGCACATGATCGCTGCTGAATTCGCGATACTCAGTGGCAGACTGTGTTTTGCCGCATACTCGTGGAGCTGATTGACCTGCTGCCGGGTGATGGGGTTGGCCAGCTCATCGGCGCAAGCTAAGTGGGAGCACAGGACCATCTCCGGTTGCACATTTGCTGATGCAGATAATTCTTCACAGACATGACCAAGTTCAGTCGCTGCCAGGCCAAGGCGATGCATACCTGTGTCCACCTTTATCCATACCCGCACAGGTTTAGCCGTATCCGAACGCAGCACCCTGTCAACCTGCTGTCGGCAGTGCAGCATCAGCCAAAAATCTTTGGCTGCAGCTTCAGCAACATCGGCTTCGCCCGTTGTGCCCTGTAATATGAGGATTGGCCGGGTGATACCGGCATCCCGCAGTTGCACGGCTTCATCAAAGAATGCGACGGCAAACGCCGGAACCCTGGTCTGCAATGCGCGTGCGACTTCTATCGCGCCATGGCCATAAGCGTTGGCCTTGATGACAGCCATGATTTTTGCATCGGGTGCGAACCGGCTGGCGGTTTCCAGGTTATCTGCAATGGCACCCAAACAAACAATTGCTTGCGTCGGTCGCATTAGAAGAGTTTACCCTTAAGCATTACTTCAGCCTGG